>ERZ773276.111-NODE-111-length-105216-cov-18.744725_pt1 | contig 105216 bp, 73 predicted proteins | sample MGYA00511386_ERZ773276 | MGnify/ENA primary metagenome ERZ773276 (study PRJEB29015, sample SAMEA2737778) | human gut metagenome | biome: human gut; feature: human-associated habitat; material: faeces | place: China | collected 2012 ...
TTAACCCACAGAGAGCGTGTAACTTATAACCAAAATAATACGTGTTCTGCGAAGCACAGAAGCCGAAGTCGGGAGCTTGCGAGAAATTGCCGGCACGCCCCATCTTGCAACGTTTTCCTCTTGCAACCCTACAGACCTCTATCGGCTTGGAGTCAACAAAGAATTGTTCCTCTCCGCCATCCATTTCCATGGCAATCCGCTTGCGCAGTTCCTCACACAGGCCTGACGTTTTCTTCCTGCGGTCATTGAACTGTCTCCTTGATATGAGATTGGGAATGCTGTCCTTGTATTCTTGCAATTTATAGTCGAACAACCACTTCTCACTATCAATGCTCTCGGTCTCTGCCGTCAGGGATAGCGCCACCACTTCCAAATCCGAAAACTTGGGAACAGGACCACGACGTGGAACATTACCCGAATCATTGACGAGATTTTCAGAGAATTGCTTGCATATCTCAAGTATTTTGACGAATTTTGCATAAAGGTTGTACATACGATGGTTTGAACTTAATGTTTTAATCACCACTAAGTTACTAAAAATCAGCGACATGTACAACTTTTTACTCATATTTATCAACTTAAATTAATTCCGCCAACGAGTTTTTCATAATCTTCATTTTTATTTTAGATTTCTACTACAATCACCATAGGATAATGATCGGATAAAGAACTGACAATAGTGCGGGTAGAAAGCACCGTAGCATGTTTCACAAAAATAAAATCAATTCTGGTCTTTTTAGAAGGAAATGTAAAGAGAGCTCCGTGTTGAACGGCCGCTTCCCGATATGCATCTTTTAATATACCACTTTGGCAAATCGTAGTGGCTATTTCGGGAGCATCAGGAGTCGCATTAAAGTCGCCGGTACAAAATGCGGGAGTATTGTCTTTTGCTTTATCGGAAACTGCATCCACCAGCATTTGACATGCCTGTTTTCTGGCATTATCAGCCAAAGGCATGTGAGTTTCAAAAAGATAAAATTCTTTTTGAGTCTTGCTATCCTTGAATTTTCCCCATACACAGAAACGTTTGAAATTTGTTTCATCCCATCCGTTGGAAGGAATGTCCGGAGTTTCGGAAAACCAGAAACGTCCGGCATCCAGTAATGTGTAGCGGCTCTTCTTATATAAAATGCCACTCATCTCTCCTGCCTTGTTATCGTCATTTCCAGTGTCACGACCATAAGCGAGAATCTGATAATCACTCGCAAGTTGAGTTCCTAAGTAGGAACGTTGTTCCCAACTGGCTTCTTCGAATCCACAAATCTCAAAATCGTAGTCTTTGATTAATTGTGCCACACGTTCCCGTCGGTTAGTCCATCCTGTACCAGTCTCCACTTGTAAGTTATAAGTTGCTACACGCATGGACGTTTCAGTCACGGGGTCTTCGTCTTCCTCTCCATCTCCTGTATCCCACGTGAAATCAGGATAGTACAATGAATTGTCTTTATTATCTTCACAACTGCTGGCAAAAACAGAGAATATGAAGGAAATCAATGTATATATTACTATCTTTTTCATAAATCTATTATTTATATCTTTTATACTTGTTATTCATTCCATCCCGGATTTTGGGTTACGACACCGTCAGATAGTGTTATTTCCTGCCTTGGTACCGGATATAGATAATCACGGTTCTCATTCCAGGTACGGTCGATCCAGCTATAGCACAACAAATTGCCATAATTACCTTCTGACAATGAGGTGCCGCTTCCATCGGAAGCCAATTTTACATACGTCACACTTCCAACATTGGGTTGCGAAGATGTGGTGTAGAAACAGACATCATTTGTTCCGTCTCCATCAATATCATACGCTTTATTGATAGCTGTAGCAGGAAGATAAAATCCTTTAAAGGATTGGGCCATACATTGTCCCTCTTTCCAACGCATCAAATCATAATAACGGAAGCCTTCCATGACTAGCTCTATCGCACGTTCCCGGCGGATTTCCAGAATCACCCCTTTATTATCTCCTGTGACATTCACATAACCGGTTTCCGGAGCACACATATAAGGGTCCGGAGCAAGGTTTGCTGCGTTCATATTCAGTTTTCCCGTAACTCCTGCACGCGTCCGTAATTTGTTTACCGTATTGTCGATATCAGTTTGCGTCAGTGTGCCTAATTCTGCCTTTGCTTCGGCATAGTTCAAATAAACTTCTGCCAATCTGAATAGAGGAAGGTCATTGCTTGAATCACCTGTATAGCTCATATTATCATTTGCATATTTCAGCAGGTGGTATCCGGTCATCGTGACATTCATATTTATATTTGAAGTACGGATTGTTTGCGCTAAACGCGGATCACGATTGACTATTTCATCCTTGAACTCCATTGTTGCATAATTGGGTTGGTCGGTGAAACGGTTGCCATTCTTCATTAAATAATAATTGACCAGTTTTTTCGAAAGTCCGGGACGGCCTAATGTCGGAGAATTCTCAAATGCCTGTACTTTATGAACCAGACTCAAATCATTATTATAATCTCTTGCCAATATGATTTCCGCATCAATCGCATTCTCTGATTTAAAGAGATTACGATAGGACTGTGAGCCGGATTGATACAATGAATATCCTCCGGAAGCAGTCATAATTTCATTAGAGGCACTTACACAGTCATTCAAGTATTTCTCATAATCACCCAATCCATGGTATTTACGATAAGTACCTTCAAATAATCCTACACGTGACTTCAATGCCTGGGCAGTCCACCAGGTTACACGATAAAGTTCTTTTGTCCGGTTGGTTTCTTTAAAAACCTCTATGGCAAAATTAAGATCTTCCATTATCTTTCCCATCACAAATTCGCGTGAATCCCTGGCTTTGTATAAATCAGCATCATCCGAGCCGAGTACTTTATCGTACCAAGGTACATCTCCAAAACGTTTCACCTTTTCAAAATAAAAATAAGCACGGAAGAAGCGTGCCAAGGCTTCATATTTGTCGCGCACTTTCTGGTCTTTACAGTTTCCCAGATTATCCAATAAAAAATTAATTGATCGCAGTGCACTCCAACTCCATCCTCCACCCGTTTCCGGAATGACACGTTGTCCACTCACTTCATCGTCCAAAGGTGATACGATCAACACATCAGCATTATCCTTGTAAATATCGCCATCACCCGGGAAGTTATTCGAATAGAATTGATTACTGTATAATTGTAATTGCTCTTCATTCGTAAAATAATCCTTAGTCGTCAAGCGATCTTTCGGATTTATATCCAATATGCTTTCACAAGAAGCAAATAACAACGACAGCCCAACAGTCGCCCACAATGTATATTTCATTATTTTCATACTATATTCCTTTATATTCGTTATTATCAGAATGTTATATCTACACCAAAAGAGTATGTCTTTGCCCAGGGATAAATATTCGCGTCACTTTTACTTGTTTTCCAGCTGTTACTTGCCGATGCTTGTTCCGGATCAATATAATCGGAATGTAGCTTAGTGAATGTCAGCAAGTTCTCACCACTAAAGTAAACACGTATTTTCTCGAAACCTATTTTAGAAAGCCATTTATCCGGCAATGTGTAACCAATAGAAAGATTCTTCAACCGACAATAAGCAAGGTTCTGCAAATACTTAGTATTAACCACTGCCAATTCACGATTACTACCGAGAGCCACATATCCTCTGGGACGTGGGAAATAAGCATCTGTATTTTCTTCACTCCATACCTGGCTCATGAAATCGGAAGGAATAAAACTAGCGTATGGTCGGGAATAAGGTCCCCAAAACATGGATGTTTCAGCACCAGGATACCAATTTTGTTTGCCAATGCCCTGAAAAAGAACTGAAAAATCAATTCCATACCAATCTGCAGAGATTCCGAAATTATAATTATAGCGCGGCAATGAGTTACCAATCACTTTCATGTCTTTCCGGTCATTAGCCGATGTTGTCTGCTCAATCTTGTTGTTACCATCCAAATCGACAAATTTGAGGTCACCGGCATGAAGTCCATTATCCAAAGCGCTTGCATTAATCATTTGGTTAACGAACGATTGGTCCACTTTATAATTCCTTGCTTCTTCATCCGTTTTAAAATACCCGTCTACTACGTATCCCCATATTTCGCCTAACTGCTGTCCTTCGTAAGGATCAGTCAGCGTCCGGTTGGGATTATCATATTTTGTCACTTTGGAGGTATTATCTCCGATACCAGCCATTATCCGGTAGTTGAAAGGCTTGCTTGCCAAAGTAAAACTATCTCCCCAAGTAATAGATGCTTCCCACCCTTTCGTACGCAAGTCTGCCACATTCATTCTGGGAGAAGAGGCACCATATACGCCAGGCAAAGTCTTTCCTACCATCAACATATCTTTGGTATCACGAATATATGCATCAAAAGATACATTCAAACGGTTATTAAGAAAACCCAAGTCCAAACCTATATTTTTTGTGATTACAGTTTCCCAGGTCAAATCGGTAGAGTTCGGAGCTGACTCATAGGCATAATCGCCTTTCGTAGTATCTCCGAAAGCATAGTTCATTACCGCTCCGGTATTAATCAGTTGCAGATAGTCATAATAGCCTACTGTTTTCTGATTTCCCAATGATCCGTAAGACAGTCTTAGTTTCAGATTGCTTACATAGTTTTTGGCTTGTGTAAAGAAGGCTTCTTCACTGACACGCCATCCGGCAGAGAACGACGGGAAGAAACCGAAACGATGTCCTCGACGAAAACGGGAACTACCGTCATAACGTCCGCTGGCTTCAAATAGATAGCGGTCTTTATATCCGTAATTCAAACGATAGAAAAAACCAAGAATAGCATATTCCTCTTGTCCCCCGGTTATGGATATATCATCACCTTTTGCCAGGTTAAAATCATCGAGAGATTCAGAGAGTAACCCGTTACGTTTCATTCCCAGTTTCTTGAAATACTTATAATCATAGTTACCTCCCACAATGACCTTTACAGAATGTGCATTTGCGAAGGTATTGTCATACGTCCCGTATAAGTTGAAAGTTTGGCGTATCTGGTTGTTTTGTATTTCCGACAAATAATTGCCTCTGGTACGTCCGTTATCCATTGTGATTGTTTCTCCCGGATTTCTGGAGTATAATACATCTACGGAACGATTCAAATTCTGCTGGTTGTAATGCGCCCAGCTGTAATTTGCACGAACCTCAAAATGCTTGATGGGTTTCAATACGGCCTCGAACGTAGTTACAAACTCATATTCACGATCCTGGTTATGGTGGCCGCCATTCAATAATACGGCACTAACACCATCTGCCACTTCTCCTGTATCTGTCAGACCTGTTCTATAAACCAGGGTTCCATCCGGATGCATCGGCACAATACTTGCCAAAGCATGCCGCCCGGCTCTGGTGAAAACGTCATTTACTCCCGATAGCCCCGGATAAGTATATTCAGAATGATAATAAGAAGTATTGTTACTTAATTCAAACCAGGAAGTAATATTGGCAATGATCTTTGAACGGAACGTATATTTCTTAAAACGGTCCGGATCTATTCTGATAATTCCTTTCTGATTATAGTAGTTGCCTGATAGCATGTACTTCACTTTTTCGGTTCCTCCTGAAACCGTCAAGTTATGTTCCCAAGTGGGGCGGGTATTATCAAACAAACAATTATACCAGTCAAAGTTGCCGTAATATTTATACTCTCCGTTTTTTTCTACCACCCATGGACGGGAAGGATCTTCCACTTTATCATTACGGCGAATCCATAATTCATGGTAATCTTCTTGGGTATAATGTGTATAAGGGACGCCCTGATATGTTTTGTAGAACATATCATTGATACCGGCCGAATAATAACCACGCGTCTCAAAATCCGTAGAAGTTGTCGTTTCACCAAAACTAAAACGACCGTTGTAGCTGACATTGGTCTTGCCTACCTTTCCATTCTTGGTTGTAACCAAAATAACTCCATAAGCAGCACGGGCACCATATACGGCAGCAGCCGAAGCATCCTTTAAAACACTGATGGATTCTACGTCATTGGGGTTTACCTTATTTATATCTCCCTCGATTCCATCAATGATAGTCAGAGGTGCTGCATCCGCACTAATGGAGTTGACTCCACGGATATTGAAGCTTCCCCCTTGTCCGGGACGTCCCGAACTAAAGTTTACGTTCATATTCGGTACAGAACCTTGCAGAAGCTGTGATAAGTTGGCAGCAGAACGGGTCGTCAGTTCATCACCCGAAACGATAGCAACGGCACCAGTCAGGTTTACTTTCTTTTGCGTACCATATCCCACCACTACCACTTCTTCCAGTGTCTTACTATCTTCGCGGAGAACTACTTGGGATAGATTTCTGCTGGTAGCAGCGTAATTAACCGTAATATATCCGATGTATGATACTGTAATCGTACTGTTTTCGGGAACATTAGCCAAAGTATAACGTCCGTCTACATTCGTTATTGTACCCAAAGAGCTGCCTTGCACCATCACACTGGCGCCAATAATCGGCTCTCCTTTTTCATCGACTACCCGACCGGATATATTTCTTTTGTTCGCATTACTGGTCTGTTGTTCAGAATCCGTAACTTTCTCCTTCAAATAAATTTTTGTTTTTCCGATCTCATAGTTTACGTTAGTACCAAGAAACAAATCATTCAGAACTTTAGATAGTTCCTGATTCTTTGCTTCTACCGTCACTATTCGATCCGGATTGACGATCGTACGGCTATAAGCCACCGTAAGACCTGTTTGCTGTGTAATAGCAGAGAATACTTTCTCCAGCTTTACTTGTTTAAGATTCATTGTCACCTTTTGGGCAGAAGCGGAAACGCTTATGATTATCCCCAGCAACAATACGAGCAGAACTTTGTGTTTCATACTACTTGCTTTGATTAAAGTTAAACTTAGATTTAAAATCTCATTTATGCTTAGTAGACACACAAGTCAAAAAAGCGGGTGAGAAAAAAAAGAGTTTTTTTGCATAAACCTAATTTATTTCATAACATTCTTATCCTAAAACAGTAAAGGCTGCGTATATACACAGCCTGTCCTCATTCTATTATCCTATCCAGTATATTTTACTTCTTTCCGTCCTATTTCATTCGGACTGTCACTTCTTTCCGGACTTCATCATATTCAAATTTTACCGGCGCAATCTTTTCCAAATCCTGAAGCACCTTCTCCAGTATCGTATTATCCGAGGTCAACGTATATACATATTTCGATGCCTGCTCATCCTCTATCTTAAAGTTCACATTATACCAGCGGTTCAGAACCTTGACCACTTCTGCCAGAGGAGTATCTTTAAAAGAAATCACATTGTCTTTCCACATTGAGACTTGCTTTGAATGATCGTTTTTGATTATCCGGCACTGGTCACTTTCTTTATTATATATCAGTTTCTCGCCCGGCAGTAACGGGTATTCTTTTGCAGAGGAGAGAGTCAGATTTACATGTCCTTCATCCAGACAGATCACAATATCTTTATTTTCCGGGTAGGCTTGTACATCAAAAGAAGTACCTAGTACATGAACGGAAGGTCCGTTCAGATTAACAATAAACGGACGTTTTTTATTCTTGGCTACCACGAAATAGGCTTCTCCCACCAGGAAAACTTCCCGCTTACTCAATCCGAACTTTTTAGGATACTTCAACCAGGAATCTGAATTGATATAAACTCGTGTCCCGTCTTGAAACATCATCTGTATCCGCTCTCCTTTGGCAACACGAATTTCCTCATACTCCGTAGTGCCGAATAAATCCACCCGGGAATTGATCTGTAAATAAAGACCTATCAGGAAAATAACGGGAATCAAGATTGCAGCCACACGGAAGCAGATACGTTTGATCTGTTTGCGTGATATGTTCTTTTGGATCTGATGGTACATCTTTTCTGAAGGTATAGTATGGTCCACATATATTTCTGCCGTTTCGGCTTTTAAATGTTCTGCCTCCCGAGTCATCACAGCATCCAGGTAAGTGTTCCCTTCCTCTGTGGCAAACCATTCCGCCACAAATTTTGCATCCTCCGGCGTAGCAACTCCGGCAAGCACTTCTTCTATTTGTTTATCAGTGGGTCGATTCATTCTCTTTTTATCTTAAATAGTGGACACTTAAATATGTCATTAGTGTGACAAAAGTAACAATTATTAGCATTTTACTTAAATGAATACGTAGCATTTTCAATGCTTCCGTATAATGCGTTTTGACTGTATTAACAGACAGATTCATCCGTTCGGCTATTTCCTGATTCGTTAGTTCCTCTTTCACTTTCATCAAACAAATACTGCGTTTCTGCGGTGGAAGCATATCTACCGCTTTATAAAAAGAGGCCATCAATTCTTTCTTCTCCAGATTTTCTATCAGATTATCTTCGTAGACAGGCGTCGATTGTGCTATCTCATAGTTCTTGCTGATTGCACTATTCTCATTACGAATCAGATTTAAGACATGATTTTTCGTCATAGTGAACAGATAGTTTTTAAGGCTGATTCCTACATGTAGTTCCGACCTAAATTCCCATAAACGGGCAAAGACATGTTGCACTACATCTTCTGCCATGTCTGCATTCATTAAATAACGGTAAGCTAATACATATAGCAGCTTATGATATCTGTCATAAGCCTGTGTAAAAGCTCCTTTATCTCCTTTTTCTATGAAGGAAAAGAGCTTCTCGTCATCTGTATTAGTGTATTGAGCTGATTTATCTAACATTCCTTGGATTTTGTTTAATTGTTTTTCCAAAAGAACAAAAGGCGTATTACAATTAAGTGTCTTTCACAAAACAAAAGTAGTAAAATTTAGAAAAGGTGGTGCATATTCCAATAAAAAAAGTCCCCGATTAACAATCCCCCATTAAAAAGAGAAACCGTTAATCAAGGACTACTCCACTAACTAATTAACAATGTATTATAAATGATAGATAACAATTCTTTCTTCAGGTGAATCGATCCAGAGGCGCCATACTCCTACCGACACTTTTTCCGGTGTTCCGATATTTGCTTTAGGTGGACGACGGCTTTTGATGGTCAGATAGCCTTTCCCTTCTGTTGCTTTCACTTTCATCGTTTTGCTGTTCATATAGACATGGATATTGCCATTCGGAGTGGGTACAGTGCCTTCCATCCATTTCAATCCTCCCAACACAGGAGCAATAGCAAACTCTTTATATCCTTCTTTTACAGGTTTCACTCCCAGATAATATTTGCCCAACAGGTAGATAGGACTCGCTCCCCAGGCATGGCACAGACTCTTGCCATAAGGACGGCCATACATGGCAAGATGTTGCGTTCCGGTTTCTTCCGGGTTATATTTCTCCCAAAAGGAGGTGGCTCCTTCCTTCAACATTCCTCCCCAATAGGCTTTCATTTCTTTCATTACAGCATCCTGTTCGCCAAGAGCACAAAGTGCTTCCAGTTCGTAAAAACGCATATAGGGAGTTGTTATTTTCAGAATACTGTCATTCAGCAGAACAGACTGTTTAATGGCTTGTTGCTTATCTTCATTCAAATATTGAAAGAAGACAGAAAACATATTCGCATAGCGGGTGACCGCATCACTTTGCTGACCGTTGACACAGTTATGTACAAATGCCTGTTTCTGGTTATTCCAGAAGGCAGGTTCTAACTTTGCTTTCAAAGCAGCAGCCAGTTTCTCGTATTTCTGTTTGCTATTGGCATCTCCAACCAGTTCCGCACACAAAGCCATTGTTTCCAGACTCCTGCAAAATAAGATTTGTTCAAAAGAGAGTTCGCCTTTTTTATCCAGATAGCCGTCTGCCCAGTCCACAAATACCCAGTCGCCGGTCATGCCTTCTACCATGCCATTCTTATTGGTACGTCCCAACACGTAATCCATCATTGTTTGCATACGTGGATACAGTTGGTTGACAAAATGGCGGTCGCCACTATACATATAATAGTCATATACGCTAAGGAACCAGTAGAAAGTATAATCCATGATTGTATTACTGTGGCTGGTCACAGGGTCTTTGCCACGAAGTAACCAGATTGTACGTTTGACGGATTCGTTATCAAAGAAAAGATAATAATTCATCAAATAACTTTGAATGGCATCGCCACTCCATACCCAACGGTCACGTTTGATACCGTCAATGAAGAATTCGCGGGTAGTGAGATGCATGGTGTATGCGCCAACTTCCCAAATACGATTCAGTTCTTCATCATTGCAACGGAAATTTCCGCGGTATTCTTCAGGAAGATATTCATATTGCATGGAGACTTCTCCAATCTGTACACCCGGCTCGTGAGTTACATAGACATAACGGAAGGCTTTGCTGTTCTCCAATGTATATTCGTTTTCAGAATTACTCAAAGGAGAAGTGCTGCGGATAGCAAGGTCGGTCACTTGTCCCGGTTCGAGCAAGAGTTTGTCCAATGTTTCGCAATATGCTTTATCTTTTGCTTCTTCCGGGCTTTCACCATAATAAATTTCTATTTTTCCTTTTCCGGAAAGATTCTTCAATGTGATGAATCCGAATGTTTCTTTTCCAAAATCATAAAGGATACCTCCTTCGGACTGTTCTGTCTTCGTAACAGGTTGCTGCGGTTCACGCATCAGACTGAATTGGGAAGGACGTTGGGTAGCTCCGTCAAAGTTCCAGCATCCGGCATCCATATAGATAGTGGCAGATGTGTCACTCGCTTTTCCGCTCTCGTCAATCCATTCTTTATCTTCGTAAGTTACACGCCAGGAAGAGTCTGAATTCACTGTTTTTCCCTTCACATAAATAGTGGGAGGAGTTGCCTGATTCCAGACTTTAATGTTCAGATTATGTTTTCCGGCCGGAAGCAACATGGTTTCCGGCATACCGAACTGGAGCTTTCCATCCAGTTTGACGTTGTACTTTCCTTCGGCAGCAATAAAAATTTCTTCCGGCTCGGAAAGATTCAGTTGCTTGCTGAATTCTACGACAACATAATGACTGTCCGTTTTCCAAAAAGGAGGAAAAAATGCACCTCGTTCCGTACGACGGTTATTCATTTGATTTCCCAGCCAGATTTCGTAGTCTCCCGGATACCATATCCAGGTCTGGGCAAATGTGCTGCTTGCCAAAGACAAGGCACTAAGCAATATCATATATTTCTTTTTCATTTTTCTTTCTATTACTAACAAACTGAATCGTAAGAAATAATTCGTCCCACAGTGGTTGACGTTTAGTTCCACATCTGTTTCCCTTTAGTTCTACAATTGTTTTCCTTTAGTTCCATATCTGTGGAACGAATCACGTATTACAGTTAAATGACTTGTCAATACCTACTGGATATTTAGTAAATCCTTATATCCTGCTTCCAGTCCCGCACGTTCACGAATAACACTATCCACTTTCGGGCCATTGTTTTCCCATACATTTCCCGGACCATTGGCATTTTGCAGATACTTCTCTCCTTCTGTCCAATTATCACGTACAGTGATAAAGGAAGAACCTTCATCCGTATAAAGATAGAACCAGTGATTAGGATCGTGTACATACCCCGGCTTATAAATACTATGCACGCAATTCTCCGTTACATAACTTTTCGGCTGCGAACCGAGTGTGTAAATACCTGCCACATCATACATGTGTTTCGCATAATGATGAATCAGATTGGCATGTACTCTGTTATTACGCATACAATTCACAGTTTGCGTCCATCCCCAACCAAGACTAATGCCACTATAAGGCACTTCACTGATTTCATTATGCTCGATATTGACGTCCCCTACATATCCCGCAGCAATGGCAAGACATCCCCAATCTTCATTGCCTATTTCCGTGAAATAGCAGTTATTGATTTGTTGCTGTGTGCATACTTCCCGACGATCAGCAGGATTGTATGGCAAATGCGTTTCATGGGCAGCCGGAGAAAAACTGCCGACTAACAGACCATTTCCGGCAATATCGCGGAAGAGACAGCCACGAACAACACCGCCTTGCACCGCTTCTTCATAATCCAATCCGGTTGAGCCTAAATGCTCGAACCGGCACCGCTCGAAATCAATCTGCCTTGCAGCAACCACACGAACAGCAGCTGCGGGACGTCCCAACCATCCTTGGTTATCCAACGGATGATTCAAGTAGTTCCGTTGCATTTTCGGATCAATCCGGTAACCATCTGTCAGATACATACCTGCCTGAAGAGGTACATGTCCTTTTTCTGACGGACGCATCCATGTAGTATAGGAAAAAGTAATTTTCTCAAAACGAATATGGCACACAGGACGATCCAAAGTTCCTTCCACCCGTACTAATGTCTCAACAGCAGGCACGATCACTTCCGCCTCCTGCATCTTCTCTCCTTCCCGTGGATAATAATATACTTTACGGGCATCTATATCATGATACCATTCTCCGGGTACATCCTGCAATTCGCGGGCATTTGTCAGATAGAAAGCAGAATTATGTCCGTCCGTCGTCACCATCGGACGCGGCCAGGGATGCTCAAACTGAATCCGGCTTTCCGGTTGATGAAAACGTATTGCCGCGCTGTCTCCCTGCACTTCAACTGAACGAATCCGAAGATTGGCAACACACCACATCTGATGTAATACCATCTCGGCATATTTAGCTTTCAAATTCCCTTTATTATCAATAAGTCTGCGAATGGAAACTGCAGGTACATAAAGAATTTCATTCTTCTCATCCACACTGCAAATGCGATTCATCTTTTCGAAATCTTCTACATCACGGGCACGAACTGCCTTTTTTCCATTCACCCACAACTGGCGGAAATCCAATGGACGTCCATTAAATGCCGGGACATCTGCTACCCAAACTTTCCCTTGCTTCTTCCAACCATTTATGCTGATTCCCCCACTCAATATCACCTTTTCATCGCCTACCGAACGAATGATTGTGGGCGATTCCTTGGTTCCGCTATCTTCCGGACGGATAAAAACAGGTTCATAGAAGGCATACGTTCCACCTTCCATATAGATCGTGATTCCACCTTGAATACGGTTATCCTCTGTCCTGCGCCATTCTCGTGCCTGTCGTAAGGCAGAAGTCAGCGTGGCTTTAGGAAATTGACGAGTTCCGTCGTTGAAGTCACTGCCCTTGGGAGAAATCCATATCTCATCGGCCAATAGCCAGTGACTGCACAAGATACATATAGCCGTTACAAATAACTTTTTCATGATTTTTTTCATTTCTGTATACTAAACAATCCGGATTATCTGGCAAGAGGCATCCATACAGTCATTTCTCCCTTTCCTCTGTTTCCCCAGGCATAATAAGGAATCAAACGGATATTTACTGTCTTTTCAGCCTGAACAACCGGCCGGTAAAGCACTCCTTCCCACGAAGTTGCAGATGCCAGACGTGCCATCCCTTCGAGTGCAACAATCGGACTGCCTTCGATTGTGATTTTCTTCGGAGTTAGTTTTATATCAGCGGGAATCAATACATTATCAATCTTTTCCCCGTTTGCAATATCCATACTTTCCAGACAGTACACCAACGGCCCGCGCTTCACGACCACCTGATTACGAATCTCCTCTGCTAACGGATGAGCTTCGAGCAAACGGACAGGCATATCCATCATCAGCTCCACTATATCCCCCTTCTTCCATGCACGATTTACTTCCGCATACGAATTTGCCTTCGCATTGACTTGCAGCGGCTGCCCATTCACCCTAAGCGTAGCCTTTTCACACCATTCAGGAATACGTAAGAAGAGCGAGAAAGTACCTACCTTACGAGGAACTTTATCCAATGTTACACGTACATTTCCATCCCAAGGATAATCCGTTTCCTGTGTCAGAGCTACTTCTCCCTTCTCTTTCCAAGTCGTTGTCAATGTATTTGCCCCATACAAATTGCAATAAATCCCTTCTGGACTCAATGTATATGCATAGTTTTGTGCCTGACACAGCGTACGCAATGTGTTCGGAGGACAGCAGAAACAACTGATATATTCCGTCCGTTCCTTCGGCCAACGAAGTGTGTAAGGAAGATCGGCACTGATACGAAGCGGATTCGTGTAGAAATACTTCTTTCCATCCAGACTGATACCGCTCAATACACTATTATAAAGACAAGTCTCTACAAGATCAGCATATTTCGCATCCCCTGTCACTTCCAGCATACGCCAGTTGAAAAGCATATTTCCGATATTAGCACATGTTTCATTATGCGCAGTGCTATTCGGCAACTGATAAGGACGTCCATAACTCTGATGCACTTTCTGAATACTATCCGGCTCATAACACGTTCCATCGGGCGATGTACCATCATAAAGAGCACCGCAAGCACCGGTCACATACATTTTCCGGGTCACGATATCATTCCAGATACTAGTCAGATTCTTCATTAATTGCTGCTCACCGGTTTCTGCATATACATCCGCTACTCCGGCATACAGATAGTTAGCACGTACCGCATGTCCCATCGCACGATATTGATCGCGGAAAGGAATACGGTCCTGGTTATCATCCGTACCGTTCTCTACCATACCACGGATATCAATCAGATTCTTTGAAAGCTCCAGATAACGGGGATTTCCGGTAGCCCGGTACATTTCGACTACCCCCATATAGTGAGAGGGACAAATAGCATTGCGAGCCAGTTCGGCAGAAGCCGTTTCATAAAAATGACAGAGGAAATCCGTCGCTTTCACGGCAGCATCGAAAAGAGTCGTTTTTCCGGTGGCACGACGATGCACAATACCCGCCATCATCAAGTGTCCCAGATTATAAGTCTCAAAGTTCAACCGATTCGCAAAAGCTCCTTTTTCATCCTCGTCACCTACTTTCGTTCCAATGACCGTTTGTTTATGCTGATCCTCCAATGCATGAGAGTCAATACCTTTATTCAGTTCTTCGATAACAACAGGCGTATGTATATAACCGTCTGCACGTTGGGCTTTTACGACACAAGTAATAAAGTTATCCATTAACTTGTCCAACTCCGGATCTTTATTAACTGCATAGACAGAAGCGACACCTTCCATCCATTTATACATATCTCCGTCATGGAACGGAGGTCCCCAATGCTCTCCTTTGCATACCCCGGCAGCAATCTCAAAATTACGGAAACCGTGAGAGATCTCCGGCGCGTTCCAAGTGTTCCACATACTTTGCAGGGAAGTCCGGCTAAATACCTGAAAACGATCTCCCCAGAATCCATCCGTCCAATGTACGGCACCGATTCCGGTATTCGCCATCTTCGCAAAACGGCTCTGACTCATATCCGTCAATCCATTGCTTTGCGCAAGTGCTCCCGTAACGGAGGCGGAAGCTAAAAGAAGTAACAGTTTTATCTGTTTCATTAATATGGATAATTTAAAATTTACACAATATCTTTATAAAAAGACGTGATTATCCGCATTTTGTACTCAATAAAACAAAAAAGCGAAGATTGCCAAGCAACCCTCGCTTTCAGTAAAAAATATCTGAACTAACCTTTTATTTCTTGTTTATCAGGCGTATAATTCAATCCTGCCTTCCTCGCCTGCGAATGTTGAAACTGTCGGGCAATTTTGTATTCATGTCCCTCTTTCAGCAAATAACTCCCAGTCTGCTTGAACCAAAAGCCGACATTCGCATCTATACATTGCTGCCGGATATCCAGCACCCACTCGTAGTCACACATTCGGGCTTCCTTTCCCGACTCCCCTCCGGCAACCACCTGTTCCACCCAATCCCCTAACTCACCTCTAAAATCAATCCGGCTAAGAAGCGGCTCGCAGATAATAATTTTATGTTTAATAGGGATTTCTCTATAAATAGGTAGACGATAATCCACCCTATCCTGATTCTCCATTGTGCAGCAGATTGTTACGTTCTCATACCCATCACCCCAATCGGGAGGCAGACACTGTTGCAATCGGTCTATCCGTTTAGTGATAAAGAGGAAACGAAGATCCTGCCGTATCCGCATCATCTCCCACGCTTCGGCACGCCATTCGTCAGCATCTTCTATCAGAAAATCCGAAGTAAAACAGGTATATACCAGATTGCCCGAAGGTATCTTATACGTACCGTTCTTTTTCCGAAGCAAGGGTAAATCAAACTTCTCCGTCTTTGTCACCACCGAACTGTCTTTTCCATATTTACCATCCGTCCGATACACATAACAATGGCGGCAGCCCTCACTCAATTTGTGACAGCCATGCCAAAGATTCCACATTGAAGCTTTTTCACCCATCTTCTTTTTTTCTTCAAAGATATATTTAAACTATTACATAACCATAAAAAGAGTGCACCCTATTCTTCAACAGAATAAAGGTGCACCAAAACACAAACAAAACAAACAATAGAGCGACCTTCACAGGCAGCCGATCCACAAGGGATCTTTATCTTAGTCAGCCCATCTTGATGATGATAGCTTCACTCATAGCGATACTCCTACTGCTGATAACAATGCAGGCAAAAAGTATTCCATGTATTGCCTTACATGAATCCGGTTTTCCATTTCCTCCCAAAATTCTAATTGCTTATAACGGGTAAAGTAGCACCCAAAAATCATAAAAGAATGTTTTTTTATCGAGAAGACATTTTGCTAATCGACTATTATATATAATCATTAATCCCTAATATTGTTTGTTAGTTACCTTCTGCAAAGGTCCGTATAATCACGAATATGGCAAATTGTATTCATGTTTAAGAGAACAATATCTGTTTACAAACAAGACTAATAGCTAATATTTTAAAATAGCCTGTTTCAGTATATGCAAAATTCAAACTCAAAAGCTACCACTTTTACGTTATTCGCACATTTAGGGCTATACAATTCCAATTATCACAATAGAAAAATTCGCCCTCATTCTCATTGTATATCCCGATGATGAATATGAATATTATTGAACAATCACTCCATTAAGCCCGATATACCTCTACAAAGATAGTATTATTCTATATATTTCTATGCAAATCCTCAAAAAAGAATTCTCCTCTTTTTATAAATAAAGTAAAGTAACATCAATGCCGATATACTAATTATTAGCATCCAACTTATATTTTTCCTATAATATAAGCTATTCTCTTCCTCCTCACAAACCACTTTATGATGATTCGTGTCGATGAAAGATGATATTTGAGTATCTTCTTTCTCATCTATCCTCTCTTTCTTTTCAAAAACCTTATTCACCGTCTTTCTGCTACCTGAAATAAAACAGGTGGAAGAGAAATCCCCTGTCGCAGTATCTTTCCCCAATACTACCAATATTTGTTCGGTAGACTCCTCCATCCGTTCCAGCATCTTCCTTTCCTGATTAACATCATACGAAGCCACATGGGAAGAATGCCCGGAAGAACTTGAATCCATCTGCACCTCACTGCTCCTACTGATAACTTCCTTCTTAGTCCTACATCCCGAAAGCACCCCCGGAAGAACGAACCCCAATAATAAAACAAACAGCAGCTCTCTCCCACTCTTCATAAACTCCCTCACATCAAAACAAGGACACGCTTTCACATATTCATAAGGTTCGATCACCCCGTCTCCATTCAAATCCGGCGAAGTATCCCGGTGTCCCAATACCTGAAGAATAGTATATTCCCGTTGCAAATCCATTATTACTTGATAAAGCACCCGTTTTTGAACATTTGTCCGAGTATCTGCCGGATGTCCGTTCTCATCCAATCCCCCGATATAACAGAGCCCGATACTTCGCTCATTCCAACCTTTGCAATGTGCTCCAGGCAAATCAATTTCCCTTCCTTTCTCCAGTCTTCCGTCCAGACGGATAACATAATGATATCCGATGCCGTTGAACCCACGTTCCCGGTGCCAACGGTCAATATCTGCGGCGGTAAAGTCCTGTCCGGCTTTTGTTGCCGAGCAATGCACTATAATAGAATCTATCTTTCTCATGACATTTTATTTTTATCAACTAACCTCATTAATATTCCGAAGGAGGAATGCGCTTCACACACCCTCTGATCTCACACTTTTTCACCTCCGACTCTTTCTGTGCCAACTCCACCTCATGGCATTTATGTATCCAGTCGATCTTCTCTTCCTGCTCCTTGCGAAGCTCGATATAAAGCCCGTCTATTTTCTCGTCCCGCTGTGCCAGGCGATCTTCCAGCCAATCCACCTTTTTACGACGATTTTCTTCTTCCAGACTGCTCACGTCTGCCTCTTCTTTCCGTGCATCCGTTTTCCGGCAAGAGATATATCTCACCATCCATTTCACCGCTTCCAAACCACCCATAGCAGTAATAAAAGCAAGGATTGTAGTTATTTGCATATTGATCTATTTATGTAGTTATAAAGAAAGAATGAGGCCGAAGCCCCATTCCATACAAAATCGCTAATTCCCGACTTTCCGTTTATCAAGCTGCCGGATCGGGTGCTTCACCATTACCTCCTGCACCTCCGTCAGGATCCGGTGCTTCGCCTCCTTCGCCTGAATCACCGTCGATGATACTTGAGTCGTTGATATGATCCAAATCCTTAAACTTCAATCCATCCGAACGCGTCGAAGTTCCCGTAAAGAGACGGATATCCGAATTCGCACGAAAACAAACCCGCAGACCACTGATGTCGGATACAGTAAAATTTTCCGCCTTTTCCGTTCCTTTGCTTTGAGCTGAAAGGAAAAAGTAACCCAATCCCTTAATGTTCACTGAACGGCCTGAAAGTAATGTCTTACGTAGAAGTGTACGAAAATCTTTCAATACACTAATTGTTTCACCCTCACTTACACCGGAAGTAGAAGAGATTTCTTTTGCAAACTCATCCAGTGTAGCGCTCGTATCATATTGATAAGAAATCACCGGATACACTTTCTTTCCTGCCTCTTTGTTTGTCGGATCACACAGACGTTGAACTCTTTTAAATCTAATTGCCATAATACTTTTCTTTTTTTAAATGAATACTGTTTAATAATTACTTCGCTAACGTTAACAATGCAAAGATGCGACATATTCAACGGACATGAAACGACAAGCGATTATCGGCTATACAGCATATTAGAGGAGCCTTTTTCCTTAAAAAAGGAAGTGAAATCAAATAAAAAACGACAAAAAAGGTTAGTCAGGAAGAAACAAAAACAAATAAATATCACATTTATTCAATTCAATAGATATATTTTCATTTATAACATATAAAAAGGTGTAGGAATTATAGGGCAAATCTTATCAGACACATTGTCCTACTTGATACCGTATTTCCTACACCTAAAGAAAGAATACCCTGTTTTTATCTATTCAGAAGTCTCATCAATAATCATTTTACTATCTATTTGTGTCTTCATTTATTATAGTAATCGTTTTTGAGAATATAGAATCTCCTCCTGCGTCGTGGACTCCATAAACAGCCATAGAACCACAATTTATGCCATTCATTCTTTTTACAGTAAACTTTTGGCTGCCAGTTTCTATTCCCACAACTGATACCCTGGGTTCCAAGACAGAACATCCATCTGGCAATACAAAATTTATTATGATCTTATAATCCACATTATCTTCTGACAATTTCCATACAGGCATTTCCTTTATAGTCTGGAGTACTTCTTTATCTAAATCCATGCAAAGCCCTTTAATAATCCGGCTATTTATTATTTTCTTACTTTTGGATATAGTAAAGCCTGCTATGATCTCTCCTTGTATTCCCATCTCAACAGCTTTTGACTGATAATCTATATTTTCTTTGAGAAAAGAAAATATACTGTGTAGTCCTGTTGAGGAGCAAAAAGCATCGCAACCTATAGAATCCATTTGTATTTGAGAAATAACAATCGTATCATTTCTTGTTGCATCTAATGTTGTGACTGTTTTAAATCTAGACCTGTCATCCAAGTCCTGTGCTTTAACCGAAGCATTGACTACTATCATTAGGATAATAAACGAAAATAACCATGAGTGTAAATTTTCTACCCTACTTTTTAAAGATTGTTTTTTGTAAATCATAAGAATGTTTTTAATGTTGATACATTGAGAATATTTAAAATCTGTGCTATAGCCTATTGGATTAACCTATGTCTGCATACATAATTTATTCATTAGTGTAGGTAAATAAGAGTCGCTAATTGGTATTAAAGCCCCATCAATACGGATTCTTTTCCGTTCGATATAATTAATATGAGATAACGAAACAATATAAGAACGGTGCACACGACAAAAATTATTTCCGCTAAGACATTCTTCAAAACGTTTTAGACTTACTTGCGAAAGTATGGGCTTTCCATCTGTGCGATGCACCTTTACGTAGTCTCCTCCATATCCTTCCATATAGAGAATATCTTCCTGACGAAGTCTAACAATCCGAGGGCCCTCACGAAGAAAGATAGGCTGTCCAGCCTGTTTGTCACACAACAGTTTGTTGACTTCCATTAAGTCTTGGGTAATTTTCTCCAGATACTCCATCAAATCATTGAGCGTGGAAACATCCCCATCGAAAGTAATACATTTCAGCATAACATCTCGTTTTAATTGTAGTTATCTACCACAAATTAAAAGAAAACATCAGTAAACTAAAGTTAAACACCGGCAAACGGGGATTCTTTGCAGGTGAGACAGACAGCAAGCAAAGGTGAACAGATTCAACCCTCTTCCTGCATAAGCCATTTTTTGAATAATGGAGTCTTTACCTTACTTATAATAATACGTTCTGGAATAGGCAAAAGTAAATTCACGGAAAGTCGGTTACCTAACCAAAGATCTATATCTTTAATAGACTTACGGGATACAATAAATTGGCGGTTAGCACGAAAAAAAAGCTGTTTATCTAGTTGCTCGCCAAGTGCATCAAGCGTCCGGTCTACAGGATGCCTTTTACCATCAAAAGTATAAGCAGTAACCTTCTCCTGAACAGTATAAAAATAGTAAATATCATCTACCGAGAGTGGATAAAATTTGTCAGCAAGCATAATCAGCAACTTCTTTACTTCATTCCTGTTTTTAATAGCAGTATTAGTTTGCAGGATATGTTCCTCACGCTCCAACGGATTAAAAAGAAGGAATTTATTCAAAGCATGCTCCAACGTTTTTTGTGTAACAGGTTTTAATAGATAATCAATGCTACTCACCTGAAAAGCTTGTAAAGCATATTCATCATAAGCAGTAGTAAATACCACAGGAGCCGCTATATCTACTTTTTCAAAGATTTTGAAGGCCAATCCGTCTGCCAGATGAATATCCATAAAAATAATATCCGGTTGTGATGAACTCCGAAACCATTCGATACTATCTTCAATACTTTCCAGTTCAGCAACCACTTCAATGTCAACTACCGAATTGTGGCGTAAAATAGCCTTCAGACTGCTAACTGCTGCTGTTTCATCTTCAATAATAACCGCTTTCATATATTATCCCAATACGTTTAATAAAGGAAGAAAAACTTTAAAATATCCATTAGATTTTTCTATATAGATATTCTCCCCAGTCAACATCAGATAACGTCCCTGAAGATTCTTTAATCCTATCCCACTACAAACATAATCTTCCATTTTAGGTTGAATAGGATTTGATACTACCAATAAACTTTCTGATACTGTATATATCTTGATTCGCAAAGGGTGTTGCATACTGATAATATTATGTTTAACTGCATTCTCGATCAATGGAAGTAGACTTAGGATAGGCAGTTTTTTCGGTAGACAGGGTTCTGCGACCTGAATTGAGAAAAACAATTTATTTTCATATCGTACACTAAGTAGATAAGTATATGCATTTACAAAATTCAATTCTTCATTAAGAGTCACTAACGTTTTATGATCACTCTGCAAAATATACCGGAAAACATTAGATAGCCCTTCCAAATACTCAAGTGGTTTTTCCTGTTCTCCTGTCCGGATCAGCGAATCAAGTCCGTTTAATGAATTAAAGAAAAAATGTGGATTAATCTGCCCCATCAACGCGTTATATGAATTTTGCAATTTCTCAACTTTTATCTTCTCATACTCCAACTTCATTTCTTGTTTCTTATCAAGCAGATGGAGCAGAAATATACTTAACATAATAATCAACAAAACAAAAATATGTTCTATTAATAAAGGATATGAATCAGCAGCAGAAAAGATAGTACTTATTCCCAATCGGATCTGTTCAGGAGTAACAATGGAATCTGTGGCTATATTCAGCGTTTTAGTCGAAACTTCTGTTATTGAAATAAAACCATCTGTGCACTTGTGAGGATGGGGCACTGTTATATTGCATATCCTTTCCATAAGTAATTTATGTAAAATAGGATATATTTTATATAATCCGAAAGCAATAAATAAAACTACTCCCATCGCAAATCCTATTATTTTCACTTCCTTACCTCGAAAAAACTTATTTCCCCATTTATACATCCATCTATAAAAAATAAATAATATGAAAGAAAAAAAGAAGAACCAGAATATGGAAAACCAAAAATTACATTTTTCCGTTTCACACATAAGAACGGATACTTTCGAATCCATCATCAAATCATAGTGCCGCATCAAGAGTGTAAAATTGGCAAAAAGAGAAAGAATCACTGATATAGTGAATCCAATAAATAATTCGTTCTTTGTCAATCGCAACATAGTCCTCTTTTATTTTGTTAACCCCACAAAAATAATCAATCCAGCAACTCTATCTCAAATAAGCCGATGAAACGGACAAAACAGTCGGTGAACCGCCATCTTTTTATAGATAAATGAAAATTCAGGTGGTATATTGCATCCTCTTTTCATAAATAAACCTCATCGACTTATTTTAATTTTCCCCGATAAAAGATTTCACCCAAAGTAAGAGAAAGTGTAGCACCTATAACGTCACGGTTTAATATCTCTTTTTTCAGACGTAACCGGTCATAAAAAATACCAATATTAATTCTTCCTCTAAATACGGGCAATCCTAGTCCGACATTAAACCGTAAAGACACTCCGGAACTTCCATTGATCCTCATATAAGAGTTAGACAAATCAATTCCGGCTTTATAAGATACTTGTTTCCAAAAGCCATCAGAAGAATAACCGTTAGGAAAATAACAAATGCCGACACGACATTCATTCACGTCTTGAAATTCAATTCGACTGTCTACAGACGTTAGAGAAGTATATTGCTGAAAAGTATAATCCAACGCATAAGTCCATTTTTTATATTGTAAAGAACCGCCTATTCCAAAATATTGAGGTAAGCTTTGCTTCTGACTTCTTTGCTTCTTCTTATTTTGTGTTTTGTCATTTACAATGTATTTCTCATTAGTGACATCCATTTTCTGGCGATGGCCGTAAACAACCCCTAGTGTATAAGACAAATCATGATTCAATGCATAGTGATATTGAACTCCCCCATTTGTATAAAGTGTCCTTGCGTGCATCTTCTTATCAACAGCCACGTCATTTTGTTGCTCTGACAATACAATGTTACCAAACAAATAACTAACATTTATTCCTATAGACCAATATTGGGATAACAGATAAGCATTTGACCAACTTATTTTTGAGATTCCTCCACTTCCAGTAAAAGCGCCAATATTACTCTCATGAGGATTTCCTTCTATAGGTTGAGAAGATTGGAAATAATAACCAACTGAACTATAAGGAGTCAGACTTACTGCTGTATACCACCGTGGAATTACCCGCCCACCCAATATCAAAGCAGAAAAACTTCCAGTAAACGCCCGATTAGAGCTGCCTTCAGAAGTGCACGATTCATTTTTGGCAAAAATTGCAAGTTCTGTTAGAAGCCGTTTACTGTCTAAGGCTGTCAATCCTGCCGGATTTTCAATGTTCATCAGTACATTATTCCTCATTCCGTAAGCAACTCCACCCATACCTGCATTCTGTCCATAAAGTCCGTTTTGCAGTTCTCCGATGCCAAACATAGAATATGGCGATGAAGTCATTACGTTTTGTGTCTGTGCCTTTAGTGTCATTAATAAAAGAAGAATCAGGCAATTAATAGCTTTCATATATTTTGTAATTTAATTGAAGAGTTATAGGATGTTGACCTTTAGTATCACTAAATGTCAGATTTCTCAATGTCTTGGTATAATCATCACTATTAAATACTAATTGAAGATTATGCTTGTATTTTCCAGAAGTTCCCAATTCATCTTTCATGAATTGCGTAACATCAAAATAATAGTATGTATTTCCAAGAAATACATCATCCTTCACTAATTTCCCTCCTTGTACTTGCTTTCCCAAATAATCTTTAACAGCATCAGTGACTACATTATTTTCGTCTGCTATATACAGGAAAATGCTATCCGGCAAGGTATTATATCCTGAATAAGTACCATATTCAGGATAGATTCTCAATCCTGCTTTTTCTATATGCACATATTCACCTTGCTCCATTATATCATTAAGATAAGGAAACTCAAGGCGGGTATACCATCCGATACCAGCAAATAGCACTCCTCTGTTTCCTAATTCTGCAGAAGGTATCTCTACCTTTTTCCATGGATATGTTTCCATGGGAGTATCATGTCGGTCATGTTGTAATTGATTGAATTGTGTTGCTGTATTCGGTGAAAAAACCAATTTCTGATGATTCTCATAACCACTTTCAATATGATAATGTAATATCAAAGCTGACAATGAATCTGCTACCTGAAAACCTAATAATGAGTAACTTTGCTGTTCATCAGGAATGATAACAATTCCTTTAAAATAGTCTTCAAAATGATTCACGGCAACCGACTCATCATGGTTATGGAATCGGGTCAGCAAATCTTTCCCTAACTTATCCGGCAAGCGTATCTCTAGTTTTTCAGAGGTTCGGGGTCTAGGTATAAAAGAATAAACAGTCAATGGTTCGGGTTCATAAGCAAATGAAGAGTTATTATACAAATAACCATTGTCATTCAATACAACTTTTTCAGATAACAAATGAATGGAATACCGTTGCTGTTGAGTAGTATCACCAACAAAATTCTTATTAGTGGAAAGCAACAATATCAATGAATCAAACTGCACTGTCACATCCGATTCCGTTGAATATTGAGGACGCAAATAAGGGATATAACTGGCAGCAGAAATGCTCCCCCATAACGGATGCATGTATTTTCCAGCCAGTACGACTTGCTTTCCTGAAGTTTCTAAAGAGTCAATTAAGACAGCAGTCACCGTGATGGAACTCGTATCCATACTTATATTACGTAAATCAGAATCGACTAATCTATTTCCGAAAGTATTATTTTCATCATAACACGATACTATGGAGCAAAATATTATAAAGTAACAGCAAACAACAACCAACAATTTATACATATTGCATTTTTGACTGCAAAAGAGAGGATAACTCTTCGTATATACAATTTTAACCCGTCAATCAATCTATATCTTCCGGTAATAAACTATTTGTAAAGGTGAAATAAGTATTAAGTGCTGTCAAATCATTCGCCTGCCATTACACTGAATTAACGGCCTAAATTTATATACTTACCGATTCTATTTGCCCAACATATGAAAGCCCTGTTCTTTTGTAGCCGTAAAATAATAATATTATATATGATGAAACATTTGAATTTATTTGTATTCCTGATAACTGTGATTTCTGTTATCATAATTTCTTGTAGTAGTGACGAGGAAGATGATTTGATGGGTAAATGGTATCGTGTATCCGATTTTGACGGATTAGCACGCGGAGAAGCAACCTCTTTTACAATTGGTAGTAAAGGATATCTGACTGGTGGTTATGATGGTAAAAAACATCTGAATGATCTTTGGGAATATGATATGGAGCTTGACTTTTGGACACAAAAGGCGTCTTTCCCAGGAACCTCTCGTAGCTCTGCTGCTGCATTTTCTGTCGAAAATAAAGGGTATTTCGGCACAGGCTACAATGGGAAAGATTACTTTAATGATTTTTGGGAATATAATCCGGATACAAATACATGGAATTCTAAAGCAGATTATCCGGGAAGTGCTCGTAATGATGCCATAGCATTTGGATTATCGGACAAAGGATACTTAGGTAGTGGTTACAATGGAAATTACTTAAAAGATTTCTATACTTACAATCCATCTACCGACTCTTGGGAACAAATAGTTAGCCTAGGTGGCAGTAAACGTCGTGGAGCAGCTTGTTTTGTTATAGACAACATTGCTTATGTCTGTGCCGGATTCAATAACGGTGAATATGTTAAAGATTTCTGGAAATACGATCCAGTCCAAAAACGTTGGATTCAACTTCGTGATATTGCAGACACATCAGACGCAACATACGATAATAAGTATAACAGTATAGTACGAATCTATGGAGTTGCTTTTGTTATTGACGGACAAGGTTATCTAACATGTGGTGGTACTCCCGATTTGCGCACTAATACATGGAAATATACTCCAGATACAGATTTATGGGAAGAGGTTGCTAATTTTAAAGGTGCTCCCCGTACTGCAACAGCTTCTTTCTCTAATGGAAACAAAGGTTTTATTGTTACAGGTAGGAGCAATAATTATCGTTTTGATGATATTTGGGAGCTTCATCCGTATGAATATGATGAATATTAAAACCGGAAACTACATACTTTGGGTTAGTCTACTATCACTATTGATTATCATTCTTCTTCATCAGTCAATTATAGTAATTGAGGATGAAGAAGAATCCAAAGCTAGATTAGAAATATTTCAATCCCCAAAGGGATGGGGATATCAAATTATTATGGGACAGAAGATTCTTATATATCAACCGACCATTCCAGCTATTGACACTGTTATGCCTTTCCCTGATGAAATTAGTACACGGAAGATAGGTATACTGGTCTTAAAACGATTTAACGAACATCGCAACTTTTCTGTTTCAAAGGAGGAAGTTTACCAACGTTTACCTTCATGTTATAATGTAATAGTAGAGTGATTTTTTAGTCACTAATAATTTCAAAGCAGAAACTCCAACTAAGATTTACGGAGATTCAGAAAATGATATGTTACAATTTTAATTAATATATTTGATAAATTCACATCAAACCTTTTTTATAAAGATAATTCACTTCCACAAAATACGCTCTAAATCAATTATAAAATAAAAGAACGATATGGGTGTGATCAAACATAAATACCATCTATGCTCCAATGGAACATAGATAATCAAGCCCCATTTACTTATTTTACTACACATGTAATTTAACAAGAAATTCTTTCATTATTACAAATTGGGGTGATGAACATAACTTCATAACCCGATTTTAGAAAGATCATTTATTCCTTTAAAACCAACGAGGTGTTTCTCGGTGTGCAACGGGTCGTTCCTTTAAAAGGAACGACCCGTTGGTTTTAAAGCAAAAATCAGTTATATAACTACCTAATAACCAACATATTGTATTTGTTTGTTTCGAGCCACTTTCCGAAAGAAAATTCACAACACAAGCAAAAAGGATGTTAGTGCCAAGCGTGGCTATTCGTTAATAAATATTTTACAAATTAAATCTTCTCATCAATGGTTACAGTTACTTTTTCGATCAAGCCCTACCTGGCGGCTTATATGTACGTGCGCTTCAAAAATCATATCGACTCGCCTCCCAACGTCCCTTTATCTTCTTCCTCACATTCACCTATTCACCTTCTCGACACCCAACCTATTTATCACTTCCTCCATCAGCTCTCCGTCCCCCACCCTCCAAATGTGTCTTGGCACGAAACCGGAAATATAACTTTCTCCCTTCCCCATCCAAGATATGGCAAAAATCCAAATATATACAATTATATAGGTCACGACAGCGTACTTGTTATAGAAAAAGAAATAGAAGTGGAAATGAAAGCCGAACTCTACGAATTCCTTCTGGAAAATAAATACTGCCACGGTATCATGTTCAAAAGATCCATGGAAACTTTCGTCGAACATTATAATATGGTAGAGCTAGTGGAAGAAGAAAGTTTGATGAGGGCGTTTCAAAGGTGGAGAAAGATGGTAAAAGAGGAGAAGTAAATGAAGTACCTTAAGCTATATTCCAACATAGCTCTTTATGAATATATTTCAATACAAAGATTTGAAAATCAGATGTATCTTCCTTTTTCAAGATTAACAGTTTGCTACTCACTTGAGAAGATAGAACGAGTAGTATAATTATCATTCATTTAAACAACATTACCTATGAAGAATAAATATCTATTTCCATAATACAGTTTCATGTTTTCTCATCAAATATAAATTCATATTACTAACAAGTAGAATATATTGTGTGTCATATTGATTTTTAAGAAATTATATTTTGTTCAGTTCATACATTGATAGCCTTATAAATTGATGTCTATTTATAAGGTCATTGATTTACAATTATATCAGCAATCAATCAAAATACAAAACATTTTAAAATGTCCGAAACATGAAACTAAATTAACTAGGAATACTTTAAAAAAATAATTATCTTTGTGCAATACTGAATAATTTATAAAATCGCAATAATGGAAAAAGATATAACTCTTGAATACGCGGCTTTTTTAAGATCTTTTAAACGAAATATTGATGTACCACATTCGTTCCTTTTAGGTGCTGGGGCTTCTATAAGTTCAGGGGTACAATCTGCTTATGATTGTATTTGGGAATGGAAAAAAGATATTTTCTTATCAAAAAATGTAAATTCATCAGAATATTACAAGAATTTCAAGGATAATGCTGTTAGGAAAAGCATTCAGAAGTGGCTAGATAATGAAGGTGGTTATCCTATATTAGATTCCCCCCAAGAGTATAGTTTTTATGCAGAAAATGCTTATCCTATTGCAGAAGATAGAAGAAAATATTTTTTTAGTCTCATAGAAAATATAGAACCTTACATTGGGTATAAGTTACTTTGCCTTTTAGCGGAACATAACATTGTTAAATCGGTGTGGACCACAAACTTTGATGGGTTAATCGTACGTGCAGCTCATCAGAATAGATTAACTCCTATCGAAATAAATTTAGATAATGTAGATAGAATTTATCGAAATCAAAGCTCTAAAGAACTCTTGACTATTGCCTTGCACGGGGATTATAAGTTTTCTACATTAAAGAATACTGACGAAGAACTAGACACCCAAAATGAAACCTTTAAAGATCACTTATCTAATTATCATATAGATAAGAACATGATAGTAATTGGATATAGTGGTAGAGATAAGTCTCTTATGGATGCTTTAAAAGAAACTTTCACAAAAAAAGGATCAGGTCGTCTATACTGGTGTGGGTATGGAGAAACCATCAATTCTGAAGTCTCAGAATTATTGTTGACTATTAGAGCGTCAGGAAGAGAAGCTTATTATGTGGCTACTGATGGTTTTGATAAGACGATGATTCATCTTTCAAAATCTGCTTTTGAAGATAATCCAATTATTTCATTACAAATAGATGAAACATTAAAAGATATATCTGAAAATGAACTCCATAATACAGATTTCACTTTAAATGTAACTAAAACAGACAAGTATATAAAAAGTAATCTTCATCCTATTATTTTTCCCAAAGAGGTTTTTCAATTTGAAATCGATTATGGAAATGAAAAACCTTGGAGTTTTTTGCGAATGCTTACAAAAGAGACAAATACTTGTGCTATTCCTTTTAAAAAGAAAGTCTTTGCATTAGGAACATTGAGTGAAATAAATGCTACATTTAAAAACTATCTTAGAAGTGATATTAAGCGTGAAGCTATTTCTAAAAAAGATATAGAAAATGTTGGAGCATTTAGGGCATTAATGCTACAGGCTGTCTTAAAGTATTTCACACATGACCCAAATATTGAGTCAGATAATAAAGATAAACTTTGGATGAAGTCGTCAGAACGCAATATTGGAAATATATCAATTCACAAAGCATTATCCCTATCGTTATTTTTTAGCAACAATAACGATTATGCTTATTTATCATTCTCTCCTACTGTCTATTTAACTTCTCCAGAGGAGATAGGTATAAAAAAGAAACAGGAAATCAGTAAGAAATTATTAGAAAAGCTCTATAATAATAAATATGATGAATATCTATCTTTATGGAATACTTTATTATTTGAAAATAAGCGATTGAAGTTTGAATATCCATTATGTTCAGGAACCGGATTTGAGTTTCAAATTTCCTGTAATTCTGCTTATGGTGAAATCAATGTCTTGGATTCTAATTTTAGAACATATAGCCTCCCATCTTTCGATAAGAGAAAAGCTCCATTTAAGGGAGTACAGTTCTTGGAACCTCAATTAGTATTCCGGAGCAAAGTAAATGATAACGAATCTCGAGACTATCATCCAATGCGAGGATTAACTAGTAATAGACCTTATGATGTAATTCTAAATGGAAGAATTTACTCTAACGAAATTAATTTATCTGTGATTTGTGGCCAAAAGTATTCTAATGCTTTTTACTCATTTCTATCACAATTACAAACAAAACATTTCACAGGAAATATCAATCCAGACTACTTGATTGATTATCCAGGGTTTACTTCTATTTTTAATATACCTATCAACGTTCCTTACTTTGAAGATAAAGACAATTGGTGTAATTTAGATTTCCAAAATGACAATAATCTAGAGGCTCATAAAAATGCTCTTCAACTAGCTAGACTTATCACTTCAAAAATTGACCAAATAGCAAATACTCATACACAGAGTACAATTGTTATATTCATCCCTGAAGAGTGGAGAACTTTTGAGAGTTATATATACAAAGGTGAAAGTTTTGATCTACATGACTATATAAAGGCGTTTGCTGCCTCAAGGGGTATTTCAACACAATTAATAAGAGAAGATACATTAAATGACAGTTTAAAATGTCAGATTTATTGGTGGCTTTCTCTCTCATTCTATGTTAAATCATTCAGAACCCCATGGATATTAAATAATCAAGAAAAAAACACAGCTTATGCAGGCATAGGATACAGTATTTCTAAAATTCTAGATAAACCGGAAATTGTTATTGGATGTAGCCATATATATGATTCTAACGGACAAGGATTAAAATATAAATTATCCAAAATTGATGACTATTATTTAGATAAACATTCAAATCCATATTTATCATATAATGATGCTTTTCAATTTGGAGTTTCAATAAGAGAATTATTTTACCAATCTCTGGACAAGCTTCCAGAGAGAGTTGTAATACATAAACGAACAAAATTTACAGAAGATGAAATAAATGGAATTAAAACCAGCTTAAATAAGGCTGGTATTCATAGAATCGATTTGATTGAGATTAACTATGAGTCAGATGCTCGTTTTTTGGCAATGCGTGTTGATAATCAAGCACAAATGCTGCAAGCAGATGGGTTTCCTATTTCGAGAGGTACCTGTATTTTGACAAATAAGAACTCTGCACTGCTTTGGACACATGGAATAGTTCCTTCTGTTAGACAGAATAATTACAAATTCTATTTAGGCGGAAGGAGTATTCCAGCTCCTCTTAAAATTACCAAACATTATGGTGATAGTAATATTAACACTATTGCTTCTGAAATCCTAGGGTTAACTAAAATGAATTGGAACTCATTTGACTTGTATTCTAAGTTACCCTCTACTATTGATTCCTCCAATCAGATCGCTAGAATAGGAAAATTGTTATCTCGATTTGAAGGAAAAACTTATGATTATAGGCTTTTTATCTAAAAAATATGATATTAGAATTACTCCAGAATGTATAATAAACAAATAATAAGAAATAACCATGGACAGAAGTTTACCAGTATTGTTAAAGCGTTTCTCGCCAGCAAATGATTTACAAACATTATCGGTGCAATTTACAGAAATAGCAAGAGCAGCTTTGTACGGAGGTTATTTTGTCGTTAATAAAGATGAATATCATATTTATCTGTTAGATATAGAATTCTATTTCCACAGCGAAGAAACAGATGGGATACATGAGCCTAAAATGTACCATAAAGGTAATCTGCCTTTCTTTCCCAAAGGTACACTTTGGCCCCATTTATCGGGAGTGGATGTAACTTTTGAGGATGATGAATACCAAAAGTATCGGGCTTCCTTCTTGATCCGTGGCTATAAATATATTGGAAAGGATGGAGAGGAATACATCAATGGTACAGATGATTTTCACCCACAACATTTATGGGAGGACCTGTTTGGTAACGCTTCTTTTCTACGCCCCAGTGGTTTAACCATAAAATGGCAATCGAATATATATTCTGAGGATGAACCACTCATTCAGTCTGCACGTATAAGAATGCCACAGTATGAAAGTGAAAACGAGCCTCACCCATGGAGGTTTTCTAAAAAATAATATATAGTTAAGAAAGTCTGAATCCGCAAAACAATTCAAAATAAAATTATGGCACTTTACAAATATAATACTTCAGGCGTCTTTTCTGAAATAAAGGAAAAGCCTTTTAAATTGGAAAGAGATATTCAACGCATGTTTGAAACCAATATGTCCGAAATCATGGGACTTGAAATGATAAAGTCCGAATTTACGATTAAAGACCGCCGTATTGATACGCTTGCCTTTGATCCTCAATCGAAGGCTTTTGTTATCATTGAATATAAGAGGGAAAGAAACTCCAGTGTCATAGATCAAGGGTTTACTTACCTAAGCCTAATGCTGCAAAATCAGGCTGATTTTATTCTGGAATATAATGAAACACAAGCTAGGAACTTGAAACGGAATGATGTGGACTGGTCGCAGACAAAAGTCGTTTTTGTTTCACAAGGATTCACGCCTAACCAACGAGAGGCCGTCAACTTCAAAGATTTATCCATTGAGTTATGGGAAGTGAAGCGCTATGAGAATGATAGTGTATTCATCACCCCTATTCGTAAAAGTCACGCATCGGCAAGTATTAAAACTGTGATGCAGAATAGTCCGGAATTTAAAGAAGTAACAGAGAAAATTAAAGAGTATTCGGAGGAAAATTTATTAAAAGGAAAATCTGATGATGTAGTAGAATTATACGAGAGTTATAAGAATGCAATTCTTAATTTGAATACAGAAATTGAAGTTAAACCACAAAAGTGGTATATTTCATTCAAAAAGGCCAACAGCCATATTTGTGCACTTGAAATCCAGAAAAATGGAATAAAGCTTACTATAAATGTAGCCAAAGGACATTTAGAAGATAGTAAGCAATTAACAAGGGATATTTCAACTGTCGGACATTTTGGTAATGGAGATTATGAACTCAAAATCTCGGATACTAAATATTTAGAATATATCATGAGCCTTGTGAAGCAAGCGATTAAATAAATATGGCTAATTATTGTAACACAAAAGATTGTATTGATAAATTCAATCTTCACAAAAAGAATGAGATTTCCAGCCCATATACACGGGAATTAGAGTTTAAAGAACTTACCAATTCTCAAGAAAAGGTCGTTTTGGAAACCAAAAATTTGCAAGATTTATTTTCTTCCAATTTGGTTATTCCCGATTATCAGCGAACCTATTGCTGGGAAGATAAAAATGTTACAGACCTTTGGGACAATTTGCTTGAAATGCCCCACAACAGTGACTATCATTTAGGATCTATCATCTTACAAAGAAGAACTGTGAATGATTGCACTCTTTACAACATAATTGATGGACAACAACGCCTTGTCACTTTAACGCTTATTATGCGCGAGTTAGGATATACGGGGCAGATGCCTTTGCTTAAACAAAAATTCATATCAAAAGACGCACGTCTCCATGTGGCCAATAACAAAGCACTGATTAGAACTCTCAATCAGAGAAATACAGACACAACTATGTTGGAACGTCTGTCCCATCACCTGATTTTCTCTGTACTAATTCTTAATGATAGCAATCTCGATCTGGCATATACATTCTTCTCAAATCAAAATTCAAAGGGTGTATCACTTTCAGACTATGATTTGCTAAAAGCGCACCATCTACGCTATCTAAACATTGAGGATCAAGCAGAGCATCTTGCTATGAGATGGAACGATCTTTCATTAGAATGTGACAACAATGGAGATTCTTATCTTACCCATACTTTGGGAGTACATCTCTTCAGATTAAGAAAATGGATGCGGAAGCATAATGTGGAGGAATTTCAGCCACGCAAGGTAAAGGAAGAGTTTTCGGCTGCCCGTATTATGTCCAGTATTCCTGCTTTTGGAGAAAAATTCTATTTCTATGAGAAAATCCAAGGTGGTTCGCATTTCTTTGCATACACTTCTATTTTTGTAGATAAATACAAGGAGTTTATCCGTACCAGGCAAATACAGCTACTAAGGAATCATCTTCAATGGGAGTCTCATTGGAAATATGCCGATATCATAGAAAGCCTCATGTTCGGTTATTTTATAAAATTCGGACATCAATATTTATCTGAAGCGTTGTTCTGTATTGCCGGAATCATGGCGCAGCATAGATATAGTGCCACGCGCGCTATCTTTTATAAGATTCGTGAATTCGCAAAAGATTCAGAAATTATAATGATGATAGATCAGGCATCTTCACCCACATTCTTTCTTGCCGAGGCCATTCCTTATATCAGGATTAGTGGATTGGAGCAAGAAGGTGACATCAAAGAGCGATTCTATAGATGTTTAAGACGTATCTTCTGTGAGCTAAATGATTTTTCGGATAAAACAATAATCGAAAAGAAAAACAATGAATATGGAGAATAAATATACGCCGGAACTTATTGCTACAAGTCAGTTTAAGTTTTCTATTCCGCTTTACCAACGTTTATTTGCATGGAAAAAGAAAGAGGTTACCAAACTTCTTTTTGATCTTAAGGAGCATTTTGCAAAGATGCCTGCCGATGAGCCATATTATCTCGGTATGCTTACTTGTATTGATATGAAAAATCATTATGACTTAATTGACGGTCAGCAACGATTTACAGTCATAACTCTTTTTGCCATCATTTTTAAGGAATATGATGATAAATGGTCCGGTTTCTTAATGGATGGTAATCGCCTTAATTTCATAGCGAGAAGCGATGATAAGGCATATATAAAGAGCAAGATCAAAGGTTATCCGACTAAAGCGTATGTCAATAAGAATATGGAAGAGGGACTCGCCGCTATAAAAGGTTTCTTAGAATCCAATTTTAATACTCAGGAGGAACGGATTGAGTTTGTGCAACAGGTTTTCACACGATTGACATTTTTCTTTTCTTACTTACCATCAAGCTATCTTGCAGATACCACTTCGCTGAATAAATATTTTGAAGCGATGAATGCACAAGGAAAAGGACTAGAACAGCATGAGATTCTCAAAGTGCAACTGATGCGGGGAGAAAAGGAACAGGATTACTTGACGCATATTTGGAATCTGGCCTCCATGATGGATCATCCTATCATTGCGAAGGAAGAAAACCAAGACGAGGCTTGTTACCGTCAATTTTATGAAGAAGCTATAAGTCTTTGTCGTCAGAAACGATTTCATGAAGCTTTAGAAAAGTGCAGATATACGTCTCTCGATGACGAGGAGGAGTATTCTATAGATGTAATCCAACCTGAAAAAATAGAGTTTAAACAGAATAGCTATGAAGATGGCGAAAACAGTATTATATCATTTCCGGAGTTTCTTCTTTTGGTGCTTGATGTATGTACTGGTGGCGAGCAACCAGCCAGTCATTATCAACCGGATAAACTGATAGAGAAGTTTGATGCTCTGAAAACGCATTTCACTGCAGGGGAATTTTACGAAAAAATGCTTTATTATCGGCTACTGCTTGATTATTATACGATTAGAAGAGATATCAAGGATGGGCAGGGTAATTACAGTTTAATTCTGAAAGGTCCAAAGGATGATAATGATAAATTAAAGCAATACCAATCGATGCTTTACGTTTCAACGGAGGCTTTCTACAATTGGCTTAAACCTTATTTGAGAAAATTAGAGCAAGACGAACTCCAGTCCTGTGCAGAGATGCTCGCATTCCTTAAAAAAGAAGATAATGAACGTCACAGCATATTACCTGCCAGAAAAGATCTTTCATATAAAGCATCCGGTAACATTAGGTACTGGTTTTGGCGTTTAGACTATTACCTTTGGGAACAACGCAGCACTTTCTTCAATGAAGAAGAACAGAAGATTGTAGAGCACTATGTGTTTCGGAGAAATCGTTCTATTGAACATCTGCATCCTCAAGACGAATCACACAATGAAGAATGGGAGGAAGAAGCTGTACATTCATTTGGCAATCTTGCCATGATTTCTCAAAGTTTCAATTCACAACAAAGTAATGACCATATACAAATAAAGTTTGCCCGAATCCATGAGCAAATCAGCAACAAATCACTGCAAAGCATTAAGATGTTTTTAATGTGTAAACTCGCTGACTTTAACTATCAAAATTGGACAATGAAATTGGCTAAAGAACACGAAAATGAAATGATTGAATTTTTAGAACGGTCTTTCTATATATCAGATTGAATCGTATATTGTTATATAACACATTATTTTAGTCTAAGTTCAAATACTTGATAGGTTTCCTTTAATTAGCAAAGCTATATGTTCTTCTCTATCTAATATTTACAATAGATATAGTACATATTTTAGTTTATATCATTTAAACTGAAAATATGTACTATATATTCTTTTACCCTATAATACTTTTAATGTAATCCGTAGGACATACATGATAAAAGTCTTTGAACTTCTTTCCAAAATATTTAGCATCACAATATCCCAGCATTCCTGCAATTTCCGAAACAGTGTACTGTTGGGAGGCCAGCAGTTTAAGTGCCCTGCCCATTTTGAACGAATAGATATAATTTTCCGGAGGATTCCCGGTTATCTCTCGTATCCTGCTATAAAAAGCAGTACGGCTCATTCCTATATCGATGCTTAATTTATCTATTGTAGGGACGACTAAATAATTAATAATACTCTGATTATCAGTAATTAAATTCTAGATTGTCATTCCAGTCTCACAAGAATTTTGTAATTTTGAGTGTTAAATCATATCCTATGCAGACCCGATATAGCAACATAAGCGATCTATTTTCCGGTACAGGCTGTTATCCCTTGGAGAATCTTAGTAAGGACAACCGATGGGTGAAACTAGCAGATTCTCTCGACTGGGATTATATTGAGGTTGAATACAACAAGCGACTCAAGAATCAAAAAGTGGGAGCCGGAAACAAGCCGGCCCGCATGGTTGTCGGCGCACTGATCATCAAGCACATGCTTGGAAGCAGTGACGAAGGAACGATTCTCAGCATACAGGAAAATCCCTACATGCAGTATCTTGTCGGACTGAAGTATTTCCAAGAGGAACAAATCTTTAGTCCGGAACTTTTCGTGACCGTGCGCAAACGTATCGACGAGAATTTCTTTAACGACATCATGCTTTCCATGCACCGGAAACAAGTGAAGGAAACAAAAGCCTCAGATAAGGAGGATGACTCTGCCGGAGACTCCCATGCTGAAGGTTTTCAGCAGACAACTCACAAGGGCAAGATGAAGATTGATGCCACCTGCACCGATGCCGAAGTGAGATACCCTACGGACATCAACATCCTGGAAGATTGCAGCCGTGTAATAGACCGTCTGACCCAAAAACTCAGTGCAAAGGCAGCTGTTGCAAGTCCCAGGACCCATCGCGGTGAAGCCCGCTTATGCTTTGTGCGCTACACTAAGCAGAAGCACAAGGGCACCAAACTCATCCGCGATACCAAAAAGTTATTGTTGCACCTTTTATCCATAGATATTCAGCGCTTTATAACCCTCATTGGAAAGTTAAGCACAGCTGTTCTAAGCTGTCTTAATAGAAAGGATTTACGCAATCTGTCTGCAATCCGCAAGGCTTATGAACAGCAGAAGTACATGTTTGACAACAATGTCCGCTCCTGTTTCAAACGTATCATTAGTATCTTCCAGCCCCATGTGCGTCCCATCGTCAGAGGTAAGGCCGGTCGTAAAACAGAATATGGCGCAAAGATAGGTGTGAGCGTGGTAGACGGTTTCACCTACATTGACCATTTGAGTTGGGAAGCCTACAACGAGAGTTCTGACCTTCTGCTTCAAATTCAGACATACAAAGAACGCTTCGGTTACTACCCCAGGGAAGTTCAGGCAGACAAAATCTATTTGAATAAGGAGAACCGAAAACTTCTCAAGCATTTGGGTATTGCATGTCATTGTGCTCCCCTTGGACGCCCCAAGAAGCACCCGGATCCGGTGGAAACGGAACTGAGGCGTAAAGCTTCTGGAGAGCGCAACGAAGTGGAAGCATCGTTCGGTACAGCCAAACGCGTTTACCGGGCCAACGACATCCGCGCCAAATTACCGGAAACGGCCGAAACATGGATTGCTGCCTGTTTCTTTGTCAAGAATTTGAAGAAGTTCTTGCAGGGACTTCTTTGTCTCTTTTTTCAACTACGCCTTCAATTACTGCGATTTTTCAAGAACTGCTGGCTCGAAGCTGAGCTGAAACCCTCATGCCGAATCGTGCAATAATGATGATGACAATTTTTTAGTAGACCCTATTGTATATTTATCAGTAGAAAGGTTCGTTTCCAGGATTTTATTGACTTTATCCATAAATATCTGATCCGTATTTTCTGTTTCCATTTCTTCTTTGGTGGGTACCATTGGGAAAACAGCATCCGACAAAAACAATTTGACCCGTTCACGCAAGACCATGCGGTTTTCTACAAGCATACGTATGTTTGCCCTTAGCCTGCAAATGCTTTCTGTTCGTAATTCCAGACGATCCGCCCCACTTCCTAAATGAGACAAATAACTTTCGTTATCAAAGGCCCTTATCAAAAGAACGACCGGTATATACCCTATCATTTTATCTGTTTTGATCCGAAAACTAAGTGTATCTCCATTTGTTCCGTTTACATTATCGTCAATAATGATAGCATCAGGATTTTGGCGGACTACTGTATCCTTCAGCAAATCAGGATCCTCCAAAGCTGAAATCTGAAAATACCGCGATAAGGCTTTTTTAAAATAATTCCTGAATGCCCCGTCCGCCATTACCAATAAGATATGGGATGTATCTTTTGTTTTAGTATTCGGGGTATCATCTTTATCACTTTCTGAAGATTCTTTAGTTTTTTTCTTCGTGTTTGTTGAAGAATGTTTGATAGCCGAACATTCCTGATTCCGGCAATGACAATCTGTTGGAATGACAATTTGGAAAGCAAATGATTTGCCATGTCTATATCCGTTTATTTTTCCACCATGCAGGCGAATGATTTTTCTTACAGTCCACAAATCACTATACCCATATATGGGAAATATGACCGGAATAAAAGGAAACATTTTCCCTACTCTTTTGTCTGCTATCTCACAATTAGTAATCTGCAACTGCCAGGAATCTGTTGTATGTGTTATATTGATTGATATGCAACAACCTAAATCGGAACCCAAAATTAGTTTGCTTATAAGATGCTGAAGCGCTGCCGTCATAATGTTTTCATTGATTCTGCAACTGACGCAATCCGAACATTCGCTGACAGTCAGTTGTATACGGCGCGAATCAGCATAAGGTCGACATTGATTGACAATAGAAGTAATATAAGAAGAGAGTTCTAAATTTGCCGTTGATGTCTTAGGAAGTATTTTTTTGTTTACCTTATTGAGGGTTACAATATTCTGATTGCAATATATGATGTATTCGGTATATCCCAATGCCTCTTCTACTTGTTGGGAAAGCGATTCGGGAAGATTACCGGTTTTAAGTTCTTCCAATTGATTTCGTAACAATATCAACGGGGTATACGTAGTATGGAGCATGTTCATAGCTATCTTAAGTTTTTCATGTGACAACAACTGAACATTATACTCTACCGCAAGATACGCAAACAAAACAATAAATAGCCCAATGCCGAAACTCTCTACGGGAACTGCATAACCAAGCAATGACAAATCAGGCAAAATTACGCCAATAGCTTGTTTACTGTTTACTAAATTGGCTCCACTATCTATAGAAAGTAAAGCGCGAAAGTTTAATAATAAACTCAGGTAACAATCATTCATACTTATATAGGATTTGATTAATACTTACATTTTCAGCAAAACACGTTTGATGACCTTTTAACGTGTCTAAATCCGGCACAAGTATAAACTTTTCAACATCCACATATGAGGTGGATTCTAACAAAAACAATGGGTATTTTCTATCAAAAGTGGTAACAATATCGTTTGTTACCGAAATCTCAAGGGATAGATTCTAAAATCATCATTTCATTTGGTAAAACATAGTAATTGTAAAATATTTTATCACAAAACAATACAACCACACGAACATATAGTTCCACTTAATCATTAAAATAATGAAATAAGTAGAATTATCAAGCCGCGTATATAATTTGAAAATAATAGACTTCTGATAAGTACTGTCAGATCATAGTTTACAGGAATACCTCATCATAAGACGGAATAATCTTTGCATCGTAAACGTGAGTGGCCGCAAATACATCGTCTTTCTTTATCAACAACCAGTCTTTATCCTGATCATCCATATTGGTATGTATAAGGACAAATAGCCCTTTGAGTTTATGCCCGTGTAACTTGAATTCAAGTATTCCATTTTTAATAGCAGCGGAAATGTTACGATTATTACCAACGTAAGCATAGGTTCCACTATCCCATATTTCCACCGTACCTGCTCCATAGTTACCTTCCGGTATAACTCCTTCAAAGTGCGCATAACTCAAGGGGTGGTCTTCTACTTCTATGGCCAACCTCTTATCTTTTGGATTCATGGAAGGTCCTTTAGGCACCACCCAACTTTTTAATACTCCATCCACTTCCAAACGAAAATCGAAATGAAAATGACTGGCATCATGCTTCTGAACAACAAAAACAGGCATTCGATTGGGAGTTTCCACCGTATCCGCCATCGGTTCCGGTGTTTTACCGAATTGCCTTTTTGCCCGGTACTCTTTGAGGTTAATCATAGAGGCTTCAACCGCCTGCTTTTCTACCATTTTGATGTTTTTTCCTTCATCGGGAGAATTCTTTGCCATAATCTGTATTTTTTAGGTGAATAAAAAAACGAATGATTCAATGTGACAACAATCAGTATATCTGTTTGTTTGTCGAAATTCATCTATTTTAATGGCTTTAGAACTGCATTTAAGTTTGCTAACTTATTTTTAGTCTTCTCCCTTTCTTACTGCCTGCATAGTGGGTACAAAAATCCCTTTCAATCGTCCTTTTATAAAAGTATAAAAGCAATTGGAAGGAAATGAATAAAAAGAGATTAATCGGATATCTGTTCGTCACGATGTCTGTTGGTTGTATTCAGGCGCAGGAACAGAAGTCTTCTGTACCCGAATACAAGCTATGGTACGACTGTCCCGCACAGGTATGGACCGAGGCATTACCCCTTGGGAATGGTCGTTTGGGGGCCATGGTATATGGAACACCAGGCACAGAACAAATACAACTAAACGAAGAAAGCATTTGGGCGGGACGTCCCAATAATAACGCCAATCCGGATGCACTGGAATATATTCCGAAAGTGCGTGAGCTGGTCTTTGCCGGAAAATATCTTGAAGCACAGACACTGGCCACAGAGAAGGTGATGGCAAAGACTAATTCAGGAATGCCATACCAAAGTTTTGGTGACCTGCGAATCGCTTTTCCAGGTCATACACGTTATTCCAATTATTACAGGGAATTAAGTCTGGATTCCGCACGTGCAATCGTACGTTATGAAGTAGACGGAGTGCAGTATCAACGCGAAACGATTACTTCATTTACCGATCAGGTAGTAATGGTACGACTGACCGCCAATCGTCCCGGACAAATTACTTTCAATGCACAACTCACTTCCCCTCACCAGGATGTTATGATCGCTTCTGAAGAGGGAAATTGTGTGACACTCTCGGGAGTCTCTTCCTTGCATGAAGGATTGAAAGGGAAAGTAGAATTTCAAGGCAGATTGACTGCTAAAAATAAAGGTGGGAAAATAGCTTGTGCCGATGGAATACTTTCTGTTGAGAAAGCCGACGAAGCGGTTATCTATGTATCCATTGCAACTAATTTCAACAACTATCAAGACATCACCGGTAATCAGACAGAGCGGGCAAAGAATTATTTGGCGAAAGCAATGGTTCATCCGTTCATTGAATCGAAGAAGAATCATGTTGATTTTTACCGACAATATCTGACACGCGTTTCTCTTGATTTGGGACGAGACCAATATGCGAATGTAACCACCGATAAGCGTGTGGAGAATTTCAAAAACACCAATGACACACATCTGGTTGCCACCTATTTTCAATTCGGACGTTATTTGTTGATCTGTTCTTCTCAACCGGGAGGACAACCCGCCAATTTACAAGGAATTTGGAATGACAAATTATTCCCTTCCTGGGATAGCAAATATACTTGTAACATCAATTTGGAAATGAATTACTGGCCTTCGGAAGTAACGAATCTAAGTGAACTGAATGAACCGTTATTCCGTCTGATAAAAGAAGTGAGTGACACAGGTAAAGAGACGGCTAAGATTATGTATGGAGCCAACGGATGGGTGTTGCATCATAACACGGATATATGGCGTATTACAGGAGCAGTTGACAAAGCTCCTTCGGGTATGTGGCCCAGTGGTGGCGCATGGCTTTGCCGACATCTTTGGGAGCGTTATCTATACACCGGAGATGTGGAATTCCTGCGTTCTGTCTATCCGATACTGAAAGAGTCCGGACGTTTCTTTGATGAAATTATGGTGAAAGAACCCGTACATAACTGGCTAGTAGTCTGCCCCAGTAATTCACCGGAGAATGTACATTCGGGAAGTAACGGGAAAGCTACTACAGCTGCCGGATGCACCATGGACAACCAATTGATTTTCGATCTTTGGACAGCAATTATATCTGCTTCTCAAATACTGGATACAGATCAGGAGTTTGCCTCTCATCTGACACAACGTCTCAAAGAAATGGCTCCCATGCAGGTGGGACATTGGGGGCAATTACAAGAGTGGATGTTCGACTGGGATGATCCGAAGGACGTACACCGGCACATTTCTCATTTGTACGGACTCTTCCCCAGCAATCAGATTTCCCCTTACCGTACTCCTGAACTATTCGATGCAGCACGTACTTCTCTGATTCATCGTGGCGACCCGTCGACCGGGTGGAGCATGGGATGGAAAGTTTGCCTTTGGGCACGCCTGCTTGATGGTGACCACGCCTACAAGCTGATAACTGACCAGCTGACTCTCGTACGCAATGAAAAGAAAAAAGGAGGCACCTACCCTAACCTGTTCGATGCGCATCCGCCATTTCAGATTGATGGAAACTTTGGTTGTGCCGCAGGCATTGCAGAGATGTTGATGCAAAGCTACGACGGTTTTATATATTTGCTTCCCGCACTGCCTACCGTTTGGACAGAAGGTTCTATCAAAGGAATCATTGCCCGTGGAGGTTTCGAACTTGATTTGAGTTGGAAAAACGGGAAAGTCAGCCGGCTGGTTGTCAAATCTCATAAGGGAGGAAATTGTCGTTTACGTTCGCTCAACCCATTAACCGGGAATGGCTTGAAGCGTGCCAAAGGTGAAAATCCGAACCCTCTATATGCAGTCCCCACCATTCCGGAGCCATTGATTAACGAAAAGGCCAACTTGAACAAAGTGGAAATTGCAGAGACATACCTCTATGACCTACTTACCAAAGCAGGAAAAGAATATGTATTGATTGGAAAATAATAACTCGACCGATATGAACAAAAACTTATTGAAACTGATTGTCGCCTGTGGAACTGCTTGTTTCCTGGCTTGCGCAGCACCTCAAAAAACAGAAACGGAAAAATGGAGTGAACGCATGGCACGCTCCGAAATGAAACGTTTCCCCGAACCCTGGATGATTGAAAAAGCTAAAAAACCACGCTGGGGATATACCCACGGATTAGTAGTGAAATCCATGTTGGAAGAATGGAAACATACCGGGGACAGCGTATATTATGAGTATGCCAAGATATATGCAGATAGTCTGATCGATGCTGACGGACATATCAAAACCATGAAATATCTTTCATTCAATATTGATAATGTCAACGGTGGAAAGATTCTTTTCGATCTTTACGCACAGACCGGAGACGAACGTTACAAAATAGCCATGGATACTTTGCGCAAGCAAATGGCAGAGCAACCCCGTACCAGTGAGGGAGGATTCTGGCATAAATTGAGATATCCTCATCAAATGTGGCTGGACGGAATTTTTATGGCTTCTCCTTATCTGGTTCAATATGGTGCTACTTTTAATGAGCCCGCTTTATTTGACGAAGCAACAAAACAGATTCTTTTGATAAATAGCAAGACTTATGATCCTGCAACAGGGCTTTTTTATCACGGATGGGATGAAAGTCGCGAACAGAAATGGTCAAATCCTGAAACAGGTTGTTCTCCTAATTTTTGGAGTCGCAGTATCGGATGGTATGGAGCTGCTATTGTAGATGTACTGGACTTCCTGCCACAGGAAACAGCCGGACGTGACAGCATTATACAAATTCTACAGGGATTGGCAAAAGCGATTGTGAAATACCAAGATCCTTCATCCGGAACCTGGTATCAGGTAACCGATCAGGGAGCACGTAAAGGTAATTATTTGGAATCATCTGCCACTGCCCTGTTTATCTATACGCTTGCCAAAGCTATCAATAAAGGATATATTGGCAACGAGTATATCGAACCGACACAAAAAGCCTTTGACGGAATGGTAAAGACATTTACCCGTTTGGAAGAGGATGGCAGCTATACAATTACCAATTGCTGTGCTGTTGCAGGATTGGGCGGAGATTCAAAGAGATATCGTGACGGCTCATTTGAGTATTATATCAGTGAACCGATCATAGAAAATGATCCGAAATCGGTAGGTTCATTCATCTTGGCTGCTATTGAGTATGAGAAAATGACAAAGAAATAAACTAAAAACGATAAAATACAATGAGAAAATTCAAGATTCTTCCTCTTTTGTTGCTGCTATTGACAATGGCAACTTCGGCTGCAGCACAGAAGAAAACACAAAAGACGTATATCCCTTGGGACAACGGCAAACTCGTAGTTTCCGAAGAGGGACGTTACCTGAAACACGAAAACGGTGCTCCTTTCTTTTGGTTAGGAGAAACCGGTTGGCTATTGCCCGAACGCTTGAACCGGGATGAAGCCGAATATTACCTGGAACAATGCAAACGTCGCGGATACAACGTGATTCAGGTTCAAACGTTGAATAATGTTCCGTCTATGAATATCTACGGACAATATTCGATGATTGACGGATACAACTTCAAAAACATCAATCAAAAAGGCGTATATGGTTATTGGGATCACATGGATTACATCATCCGTACAGCAGCCAAGAAAGGTCAGTATATCGGCATGGTCTGCATTTGGGGAAGCCCGGTGAACCGGGGCGAGATGACTGTAGAACAGGCAAAAGCATACGGCAAGTTTTTGGCAGAGCGTTATAAGGACGAACCGAATATTATCTGGTTTATCGGTGGAGATATCCGTGGCGACGTGAAAACTGCTGAATGGGAAGCTTTGGCAACCTCTATCAAAGCTATCGACAAAAATCACCTGATGACATTCCATCCACGTGGAAGAACAACTTCCGCAACTTGGTTCAATAACGCTCCCTGGTTGGATTTCAACATGTTTCAAAGCGGACATCGTCGCTATGGACAACGTTTCGGAGATGGTGACTACCCTATCGAAGAAAATACAGAAGAAGATAACTGGCGTTTTGTAGAACGCAGCCTGGCCATGAAACCCATGAAGCCTGTGATTGACGGTGAACCAATCTATGAAGAAATACCTCATGGTCTGCACGATGAAAACGAACTGTTGTGGAAGGATTATGACGTACGTCGTTATGCTTATTGGTCTGTATTTGCAGGTTCTTTCGGACATACTTACGGTCATAATTCCATCATGCAATTTATCAAACCGGGTGTAGGTGGTGCTTATGGTGCAAAGAAACCTTGGTATGATGCGTTGAATGATCCGGGCTACAATCAGATGAAGTATCTGAAAAACCTGATGTTGACTTTCCCGTTCTTTGAACGCATACCCGATCAGTCTATCATCACAGGACAGAATGGAGAACGTTATGACCGTGCTATCGCTACACGTGGAAATGATTATCTGATGGTATACAACTATACCGGACGTCCGATGGAAGTTGATTTCAGCAAGATTAGCGGCGCAAAAAAGAATGCCTGGTGGTACACCACGAAAGATGGTAAACTGGAATACATCGGAGAATTTGATAACGGAGTGCACAAATTCCAGCACGACAGTGGTTATTGCAGTGGAAACGATCATATTCTGATTGTAGTGGACAGTAGTAAGAACTATGTGGAGAAGGACTGGACAGAATTACCCAATGCACAACAAAAATGGGCTAAATAATTTTGTATTATTAGGCGCGGATTACACGGATTTCACGGCTTTCAGAATGACAGATAAGTAAAACGACAGCGTTAATCCATGCAATCCGTGTCTAAATTTATTATATAAACGAATTATGAGAACATACTTATGAATAAAAGAATAGTATCATTTTTCTTTCTTCTGCTCTTTGCAGGTTCACTATACGCAGCCATAGGTATCACTGACCTGCGAACGGAGCAGTTGAAAAATCCGGCAGGTATCGATGTGCGCCAACCCCGATTGAGCTGGCGCATCGAATCGGATGAACAGAATGTGATACAAACTGCGTATCACATTCTTGTCGCATCTTCCCCGGAGCTATTGGAACAAGGAAAAGGAGATATTTGGGATTCAGGAAAGATTGAATCTGACGCTTCCCAATGGATCACTTATCAGGGAAAAACATTAAAATGTAATGCTCCCTACTATTGGAAAGTGAAAATAGACACCAACAAAGGTGCAACAAATTGGAGTGCTCCGGCTTTCTGGACCACCGGACTATTTAATGAAGCGGACTGGCAAGGACAATGGATCGGCTTGGACAGGGCCGCTCCCGGAGACAGCGAAACACAATGGAGCCGTTTGGCAGCCCGTTATCTCCGTAAAGAATTTGCAGTAAAGAAAGGTGTGAAACGTGCCACAGTACATATCGCCGGAATGGGATTGTACGAGTTGTTTATCAACGGGCAACGCATCGGCAATCAAGTACTGGCACCTGCTCCTACCGACTACCGGAAAACAATTCTGTACAACACATACGATGTTACTTCACTGCTTCAAACAGAAAATGCTATTGGAGTAACTCTCGGAAATGGTCGTTTCTATACGATGCGTCAGAACTATAAACCGTATAAGATACCGACTTTCGGCTATCCTAAACTTCGGTTGAATCTGATTGTGGAATATGCAGACGGCAGCAAAGAAACGATTGCTACAAACACTTCATGGAAATTGACTACCGAAGGTCCTATCCGTAGCAATAATGAATATGATGGCGAAGAATACGATGCCCGTAAAGAGTTAGGAGCCTGGACTCAAACCGGATATGATGACAATAACTGGATGCCGGCTCAACGTGTCAGTATTCCTTCAGGAACATTGCGTGCACAAATGATGCCGGGCATGAAAGTCACAGAAACCTTAAAGCCTGTTTCTATTAAAAAGCTCGGTAACAAATATATCCTGGATATCGGTCAGAATATGGCGGGCTGGGTACGTTTCCGGATAAAAGGACAGACTGGCGATAGCATCCGTCTCCGTTTTGCAGAAAGTCTGCAAGACAATGGCGAACTTTATACAAGAAACTTCAGGGATGCCCGTTCTACAGATGTATATGTTGTCAGCGGACGCGAAACAAAAGATGCTACCTGGGCACCTCGTTTTATTTATCATGGGTTCCGTTATGTAGAAGTCAGCGGTTATCCGAATGCGAAGGCAGAAGATTTCGTTGCCGAAGTAGTAGAAGATGAAATGGAGCATACCGGTACTTTCAGCTGTTCTGACGAAACTTTGAATAAGATTATCCGTAATGCATTTTGGGGAATCCGGAGCAACTATAAAGGGATGCCGGTTGACTGTCCGCAACGGAATGAACGCCAACCATGGTTGGGCGACCGTACCATGGGCTGTTGGGGAGAAAGCATGCTTTTCGATAATTACGCCATGTATACCAAATGGACGCGTGACATCCGCGAAGCCCAACGGGAAGACGGCTGTATTCCTGATGTAGCCCCGGCATACTGGAACTACTACTCGGACAATGTGACCTGGCCTGCCGCTTTACCAATGGCCTGCGACATGCTTTTCACAAACTTTGGAGATAAACGTCCGATCGAAGAGAATTATCCGGCTATCAAGAAGTGGGTATCTCATATCCGGGAATACTACATGACAGAAGATTTTATCATCACCAAAGATAAATATGGTGACTGGTGCGTTCCGCCCGAATCACTGGAGTTAATTCATAGCAAGGACCCTTCCCGCAAGACTGACGGAGCTCTGATCGCAACCGCTTATTATCTGAAAGTATTACAACTGATGCACCGCTTTGCAAGCCTGCAAGGGCTGAAAGCTGACGCAGAAGAATGGGAAGATTTGGAACATCGCATGAAAGACGCATTCAATGCCCGTTTTCTACACATAAAAGAAGGTACTTCTCCCGTACCGGGACATACCTTATATCCGGACAGTATTTTCTACGGTAACAACACAGTTACTGCCAATATCTTGCCACTTGCTTTTGGTCTAGTGCCAAAGAACTACATCAATGAAGTAGCTAAAAATGCCGTAACTTCCATTATTACAACCAACAAGGGACATATAAGTACCGGAGTGATCGGTGTACAATGGTTATTGCGTGAATTGAGCCGTCGCGGGCATGCCAATGTTGCTTATCTACTGGCTACCAATAAAACATATCCTTCCTGGGGATATATGGTTGAAAAAGGTGCTACCACTATTTGGGAGTTATGGAACGGTGATACGGCAAATCCTGAAATGAATAGCGGTAATCACGTGATGCTTTTAGGTGATTTATTACCGTGGTGCTTCAATAACTTGGCAGGTATTCGTGCGGACCGCTGGAAATCCGGTTACAAGCATATCGTCTTCCAGCCGGCTTTTGAAATTCAGGAATTGAGTAACGTGGATGCATCGTACATGAGTATCTACGGAAAAATAACCAGCCGATGGACAAAGACTCCCACACATTTGGAATGGGATATTGAACTTCCCGCCAATACGACGGGGGAAGTACATCTTCCGGATGGACGGAAAGAAAAAATCGGATCAGGAAAATATCATTTCAGTGTAGACATTCCCACCCGGAATGCGGCTATTCTAAGTGATGAGTTCCTATACGAAAACGCTTCTTTCCCCGAATGTCACGGAGCTACGATAGTAGAACTGAAAAATGGTGATCTTGTAGCCTCTTTCTTCGGAGGAACCAAAGAGCGCAATCCGGATTGTTGCATCTGGGTATGTCGTAAACCTAAAGGCTCTAAAGAATGGACCGCCCCCAAACTTGCTGCCGACGGTGTGTTTTCACTCAAAGACTCACAAGCAGTATTAGCCGGAATCGATTCAACCTGTACCCCGGTGAAAGATGCAAAAGGAACACTTATTGCCCGCAGAAAAGCTTGCTGGAACCCGGTTCTTTTCCAGATTCCCGGAGGTGACCTGATTCTGTTTTATAAAATAGGTTTGAAAGTGAGCGACTGGACAGGATGGCTTGTCCGTTCACGCGACGGAGGAAAAACCTGGAGCAAACGCGAAGCGCTTCCGAAAGGTTTTCTTGGACCTATTAAGAATAAACCGGAATATATCAATGGGCGTATCATCTGCCCTTCCAGTACGGAAGGAAGTAACGGATGGCGTGTCCATTTCGAGATTTCCGATGATAAAGGCAAGACCTGGAAGATGGTCGGACCACTGGATGCCGAGTTATCTGTCCCCACCCAAAATCGTAAAAAGGGAGGTGTGAATGTGGATGACCAGGAAGGCGGAGAAGCGATCGAAGGAGAAGGAGCCAAACCTGTTTATGCAATACAACCCAGTATTTTGAAGCATAAGGATGGAAGATTACAGATACTCTGCCGTACACGTAACGCACAGGTAGCAACTGCGTGGAGCAGTGATAATGGTGACACATGGAGTAAAGTTACGTTGCTGGATGTCCCGAATAATAATTCCGGTACGGATGCCGTGACAATGAAAGACGGTAGACATATCCTTATCTACAATAATTTCTCTACATTGCCCGGAACTCCGAAAGGTCCGCGTACTCCGCTCTGTGTGGCCGTTTCAGAAGATGGTATCAATTGGCAGCCTGTTCTTACATTAGAAGATAGTCCGATCAGCCAATACTCTTACCCTAGCATTATTCAGGGGAAAGACGGGAAGCTGCATGCCATTTATACATGGCGCCGTCAACGAATTAAATATGCAGAGATAGATCCGACGAAGTTTTAAATATTGAACGATCATCTGAATGAAATCGACCGCTCCTTTGCCCGCAAAAGAGCGGTCGATTCTTGTATTTATCCATTTTATACTTTACATTTGCCAATAAATAAAAAATAACGATGGCAGATAATTACATAGAAAGACAACAGGAACAATACGAAGCCCGAAAAGCTGCTTGGAAACAAGCACAAAAATATGGTAAGAAGAAACTAACAGCAGTACGTCCGGCTGAATCGAAGTCTCACACTTCAACGGTTTCAAAACCGGAGGATTCAAAAAGAAGAGTATTTATAACAGGCGGAGCGGAAGGAATAGGCAAAGCAATAGTAGAAGCTTTTCGCCTGGCTGGAAATCAAGTTGCCTTTTGTGATATAAACGAAACATCGGGACAGGAGACTGCGAAGGCAACCGGGGCTATGTTCCATAAGGTCGACGTAAGTGATAAAAACGCACTTGAAAGTTGTATGCAAACCATTCTTGCCGAATGGAACGATATTGATATTATTGTCAACAACGTCGGTATCAGCAAATTTTCTTCTATCACAGAAACAAGTGTAGAGGATTTCGACAAAATTCTTTCTATTAACCTGCGTCCTGTATTCATCACTTCCCGGCTGCTTGCCATCCATCGTAAAAAGCAGCCCTCTCCCAACCCATACGGCCGAATTATAAATATCTGCTCTACACGTTATCTGATGAGTGAACCGGGAAGTGAAGGTTATGCAGCTTCGAAAGGTGGTATCTATTCTTTGACTCATGCATTGGCTTTGTCTTTATCCGAATGGAATATCACCGTAAATTCCATTGCTCCGGGATGGATACAGACCCATGATTATAATCAACTCCAACCGGAAGACCATTCACAACATCCTTCACGCCGGGTAGGCAAACCGGAAGATATTGCCCGCATGTGTCTGTTTCTCTGCGAGGAAAACAATGATTTCATCAATGGAGAAAACATCACTATTGACGGGGGAATGACGAAAAAGATGATTTATATTGAATAAAAATCTATCACTTTAATGAATACTATCGTATTTGTTAAGGTCTTTTGGGCACGATAACAAATACGATAGTATCCACTATTTATTGCATTAATATTCTTCGAGCAACTTCCACTCCAGTTTTCACTATCGAAGCAGCATGATGGAACTCCAACATATCATACGTATCGCCGGAAATTTGAATTAAGATATCCGGCTGACAACGTTCTATCTGATAACGGGTGATTTGCTGCATCATCATCCTGGAAGATTCTGTCAACAGATTATAAGGAGATACTTTCTTTTTCTTTCCGGTATCAATGGGTGCATTCACATCGACAGCTATCAGAATGTCTCCTTCAGTGCGTTGCACATGACTCAATGGAAGAGGATTCAGAATACCTCCATCAATCAATACCATACCGTCTTTTCTTAACGGACGGAAAAGCATAGGGATAGAAATAGACGCACGGATAGCTTCATGTAAGCTCCCTCTGTCAAACCTGACTTCCTGATCGCAGACAATATCCGTGGCCATCGCCACATAAGGGACAGGCAGGTCTTCGATGTTCATGTCCGGAATAATTTGTTTCAGTTCTTTAATAAAACGGTCACCTTTCACTAATCCATCCCGGCTTAAGGTAAGATCCGCCAATTCCCACATCTTGCGTTTGTCCCAACTATACAGCCATTCTTTACATTCTTCCATTTTTCCTGAAGCATACATTGCTCCCACCATTGCTCCCATGGAACTTCCTGCAATGGAAGTAATCTCAAAGTTGTGACGAAGTAATTCTTCAATTACTCCTATATGTGCTATTCCACGTGCTCCACCCATGGAAAGGACTAATGCTACTTTTTGCTTATCCATATCATATACATTTCTGTTAGCCATCTACAAAATAACACATTTTCTGCGAAAAAGATGTTTAGTAATCGTGAAGAAATAAATTATAGCAGTGTTTTAGGGGAACTAAAGCATAGCTTTAGATATGATAAAGCTATGCTTTGTCAGTTGCAAAGCATAGCTCTATTATATTCTTCTATTATCCCGGAGATTTTCCGGTTATGTAGGAGGTTAAGGGTTTACCCTCATTTATTTCTTTCCTTGAGCCTTCTTTTCTGCGTTTCGCTTATTCACGTAATCTTTGAACATCTGCCGCCAGTTGCGACCATGCTCATTGAAATACTGTTCGCATTTGGTTTTATAAATTTCGAAGATAGCAGAAATCTGCTTCATATTCTTGTAGTCAATAGCCTGTTCGCGAGCCAATTTCAACTGTTCCAGAACGAAAGCCGTTTCCTCTTCCGTCATATTGGGTACAATGGCCTGATAACCTTTCAAGGTAAAAGCAACTTTACCTACCGTGTATTTATCCAGGATTTGTTCAATCTGTTCTTCCGTCAATACTCTGCGCAGATCTTTCATTAGCCTTTCATGCACTTCTTTCGGCATAGCAGAATCTGCAATCATTTCACGGTCGAGCTTGGAAAGCGGTTTGCCTGTCAGAGGATTGATACCCTCGGGGATTGTTGTATAAGGGTGCTCATTGTGCCAGTCACGCACTTTACGAAGATGATTATAAATGGCAGTTACTGCAAAACCTGCTTTTTTATCATCGTTCAACTCTAAAGAAGCTACCCAGTCGATGGCTTTCTTTTCGAGAGAAGCATCTGATTTTAAATTAGCAAAAGCCTTCTTGTCAAAATAAGCAGCTACCTTGTCAAAAGAACGGATGGCGCCTTCAGGAAGCAAAGCTCCTTTTTCACCAAAACTATACATAGCGGATTCCGGTTCAATGGTGACCTTGCTTTCATCCAACATCTTTTTATCCAATTTGAATACTTCTGCGAAGAAGTCATAAACAGCATTCCGCTTATTCGGGCCAAAGTCATGTTTCTCTTTGGGAAGATGTACATTCGTTACTTTATCTTTTGCCTGGTAGAATCCGTAGATTCGTTGCAGATAAGGAAATTCAAGAGTAGGAACACTGGCCGTCCAGTCGCCGCCATCCGATACGATCAGTTGTGGACGAGGAGCAAAAGTAGCGGCTAATTCCGCATTACAGGTTCCTCCTGCAGATAGTTGAATAGGCATTCCGCTTTCGCAGGGACAGCCACCGTCGAAGTGAGAAGCTAGGCTCACTACCGGAGCTGAAGCGGTGAAACGATCATCTAATACGCTCAACAATACAGTATGGGTACCTCCACCCGAACCGCCATTCGTACCGATACGGCTGGTATCAATGTCCTTACGGGAAGCAAGCATGTAGTCAAGAATCAGTAAGCCGTTCATTGCCTGAATAGTGTGCGCCGCACTACTACGGTGTGCCGCACTGCCCACTTGCAAAGCCGACTCTCCCCATCCGAACAAATCATAGTCTACACAAACAGCTCCCATACGTGCTAAAGTTCCCATACGTTGTTGTTGGTCTTCCCGATAACGTCCGCCACCAAAATGTCCGTTAGGGCAGATTATCAACGCATGTTTTCCTTTCGATTGGGGCGTATAGATAGAACCGCAAATGTATAATCCGGGAAGTGTTTCAAGTGCGAAATTCTGCACGGTATAGCCATCAAACTTACGTATCTTTGAAAGAATAGGTTTGGTTTTGACACATTGAGCCAACAAAGGATCGATACCTAAACGCTGACGTACCTCTTTTTTCAGAGAATCGGCACGAAGTTGAAAGGACTGTTGGTCTGTATAGAGTGTATTCAGATAAGCCAGCATCTTCTCTCCGTCTGCATCTGTACGACGTGGATACTCGTATGCTTTCAGCTTATACATATTTCCTTTCTGCTTAACAAATTTATAATCGAAAGGTGCCAATACATTCGTCAAGGATTCTTCCACGGAATAAGGACGGATACGGAAATCGGCATAAGACAGCACTTTTCCCACCGTATCAATGTCATATTTCAAACGGACTCCGAAACGGTTCTGTATATCCGTCAGTACTTCATTCAAGGGACGGGCAAATTCCGTCTCGTATGTTTGCGTCTGGGCTTCGGCCGAAAGAGATGCGGCAAGAAGCATAGTAAAAAGGATTCGTTTCATTTATTTTTAATTTATGTAAGTTGTTTTTTCACCACAGATTACACAGATTTTCACAGATTTATTATTCTTATAATTTAGTCGAATTAAAAATCTGTGTTAATCTGTAGTATCTGTTGTGTGCTTTTAATTACTTCACCATTGACGATTACGTCATCCATCGTGATACGTTCACAATTTTCGAAGATACATTTCTGTTTCCCTTCTTGAATGTGAATATCACGCAAAACGATGTCAGATATCGGCGCTTCTTCCAAGCCCACTATTTTGATCGGAGTCCTTACGTTTGTCACAGTCATTCCGCTGATATGTACGTTACGGAATATCGGAGTGCGTTCACTCTTAGGTTCGGCAGGCATTTTACTGTATTTCAAATTCAATACGACAGCTTCCTGTTTAATGTTGCTCATTACGACGTTGCTGACACGAATGTCTTCAACGACTCCTCCCCTTCCACGGGTTGACTTAATACGAATTCCACGATCTGTTCCGTCAAACACGCAATTGGAAATAGTAACTTTACGCACACTCCCACTCATCTCGCTGCCGATAACAACACCTCCATGACCGGAAAGCATGGTACAGTTGGTGATAGTGATATTCTCGCAAGGTACTCCCAAACGACGGGCCTGCGCATCTCTTCCCGACTTGATTGTGATGCAATCGTCTCCTACTGATATATGGCAGTCGCTGATATGTACGTTGCGGCAGGATTCCGGATTCACTCCGTCCGTATTTGGTGAGGGCGCATTATCTATGGTGATCCCCTTTATGGTTACATTGTCGCAAAACTCCGGATTGACCGTCCAGAAGGGAGAATTTATGATTTTCACTCCTTCAATCTTTACTTTCTTACAACGAACGGGCTGAATGAACGGAGGACGGAAAAAGCGACGTTGCAATGTATTTACATAATCCTTGTTCGTTTCAGCATAAATTGCTGTCGTATCATTTGCTGCATCCCACATTGGCTGATATTTATTCACATCACGCATGCCATTGTCTTTCAAATCAATCATGACACGAAAGAACTCCATCCACCATTTCTTCCCTTGTCCGTCCAAAGTTCCTTCTCCTTTGATCGTAATATTCTCGGCATCTACTGCATAAATCAAAGGCTGGAAACTTTTCATCATCACTCCTTCATGACGAACCTCGACAAAAGGAAGATAGTCATCAAAGTTATCAGAAAAGAGCAAGGTAGCTCCGGCTTCCAACTCCAGTGTAATATTACTTTTCAGATGGATACTCCCCGTCAGGTAAATTCCGGCAGGAAAGAAAAGAGTACCTCCGCCACCACGGTTCAAACGGTCAATTGTTGAATTGATTAGCTTTGTATTAAGAGTCTTGCCATTTGCTTTTGCACCGGCCTTCAGCATATCTACACGCTCGGCACGAAGAACTGTGGTTGCACAGAAGCAAAGAAAGACGATAAGAGTTGTTCGTAAATTCATAATCGATATTATTAAAGTATATTTCATCGTTTCCTTCTAAAAAATCATGCTAATAGAATCTTTTTTTCTTCCCAATGTTTGAAAACAATCATTGAGATGTTTTTTTCAAACATGCTACATGATTAAAATAAACATGCTGCATGATTTTTTATATGAATACATTGTTTTTTAATTCTACAAATATATACAAAAAGGTTCTTTTATTTTGCACAAACCAATTGATATGTTCCACTCTGTATCTCTTTCGGTTCTTTTTCGCCCGGGAGGTAAACGACAGCGGTAGTATTCACCGGAACAGACACGTTTAAAGTGAAAGTCCCATTCTCACAAGTCCAGTCCACATTAATGGTACCGTATAAAGTTTCATACGACGCTTTGACATATTTCAAATCTCCCACAGGTTGGGGAGCGATGATGAACTTCTGATAACCTTGTTTTGGAGTGGTAGAAGGACGAATACCGACCAGTGAATTAAAGAACCATTCATCAATCTGTCCCATCATAAAGTGATTCCAGGAAGAACCTTGACGGGGGTCCCACTGCTCGGTCAAAGTTGTAGCGCCGAATTTTAACTGGAAACCATATCCGGGAGCTTCTTCATGATTGAACATCTTATAAATAAGTTCATGTTCTCCATTACGCGCCAATGTCTGAATCAGATAACGGTTTCCCACATCACCGGTAGTCAAACGGTTGCCATGTGCTTCCACATCTTTTATCAGATTCGCGAATACTTTCTCATTCAAATCTGCATCCTGCATCATTTGGAGGAACAACGGAAGCGCATTACTGCATTGGCTTCCTGTACCATATTGTGCCGTATCTTTATGAAGAAAACATTTATTAAATGCAACCATTATATCCTGTGCCAACGAAGTATAATAACGAATGTCAAAGTCATTACCTACCATTTTCGCGGCTTGTACCAAATACATGACTGTCATGTAATAATGCGCAGTAGCCACCAAAGGAACGGGTGTATTCCGTGAGAATCCCGCACGAAAATCTCCGTAATCATACCAGTCTCCCAATCCGAAAGAAAGAATACCCTTATCTGCACGAGTCTTGAGATAATCCACATAACGACGCATATTCGGATAATATTTCTTAATCAATGAATCGTCTCCATAAGTCTCATAGTACATAAAAGGGAAAATAACCAAAGAGCCACCCCACTCCGGAGATTCGGCAAAAGCATCCATACCCGGACCTTCAAAAATCACGTATTCCGGAGCAGTTGTCGGCATGACCCCGTTGGAATGTTGTGCATCTGCCATATTCTGCATAATCTGCGGAGCGTATGCTGTCAAATCATAGTTATACAACAAACCCGGACCATTCAGATGTACCTGTTCCAGCCACCCAAGTTTCTCACGATGCGGACAATCCGTAAACACAGACTGCATATTGCTGCGAACCGCTTTCTCGATCAATCGATGGGCAGCATTAAATATCCGGTTGGATGATTCGAAAGTGGAAACTTTCTTGGCTGAATTATATACGAAACAGGATTGAATATTCTTTAATACAGGCAATTTCTGCGGATTCTTCTGTCCTTTTAAGACAGCACCCTCTACCTGAATATATCTAAAACCGTAATAAGAGAAACGAGGATGCCAGGTTTCATCGCCTTCCCCTTTCAGAGTGTATTCGTAATAGTGTTGACGCCCTGTCTGACGCTGATTGCAAGCACCTTCATCCGTTAATGCTTCGGCTACAATCAAAGTCACTTTCTGTCCACGTTTGCCACGTACTGTTATTTCCGGAAAGCCAGCCAGATTCTGTCCCATATCCAATACAAAAGCAGAAGGATCGACTGTTCTCTTAGTTAATACAGAAGCTGATGCAACTTGTTCTGCATTTAGTTTAGTTACCTTTTGAATATCATACCGTTCCATGATTTTCACCGGAGCTGCCATCTGTGGACGAAGTATTCCTTTAGGAGCTTCCTGTACAACTACCGGACGCCAATGACTGTCATCAAAGCCAATCTGATTCCATCCTTTTTGTTCACGACGCGCATCATAATCTTCTCCTCCATATATGCAATTGAAGGTTACCGGACTAAAATCATATTTCCAATCATTATCGGAATGAACCGTCGTACATGTTCCATCTTCGTAGTTAATAACCAGCTCAAATAAAAGTGTGGGAGGACCAAAGCTGATCTGTAATTTGCGATAACGCCCCCCCTGCACATTATAGAATCCATTCCCCAATAAGATTCCTACGACATTTTCACCACGCCGCAATTGTTCCGTCACATCGTATGTGTTATAGTAAACAGTTTTATCATAATCACTCCACAATGGAGCAAACTCACTGTTACCTACCTTTTTGCCATTCAAAGAAAACTCATAGAATCCCAGACCACAAACGTATGCCGTTGCCTCCACTATTTTCTTACCCGGTTTACGGTTTGCACCCTCTTCTTTCGCATCTCCCACTTGGAATGTTCTTCTCAAACAAATACTTTTCATTGCCAAAGTGTCCACTGCTTCCCAAGCTGCTTTCACTTCCGGCTTCTTCAGCTCTCCACCGTGGAACTTACGCCCTTCCGGTAAATGAGCATTTTGTCGGGTAATAGCTCCAATCCACTGCCCAGAAGATAACCTTTCGGGTACTGCCCGGAATTTCGCTTCACTGCTCCACTCGGAAGGTGTATCTGTTTCATCCCAAACACGAACGCGCCAACTATAATTAAATGAGTTATCAGGACGTATATCTGCCCCCTTTGTAGAAACTAACTGGCTCTGCGAAGAATAAACCTTCCCACTATTCCAAACGGAACGCCCTGTAAAAGCTTCCCGAATATCAATCTCATAGGCAGATTGTCGTGTCCCATTCTCCGGCGATTCCATCACCCAGCCCAAACGGGGTGAACCTTCGACCACTACCAGTCCCTCCTGCATCTCACAGGTAAGACGACTGATGGTTATATTCTTCGCCTGTACAAAACAAGACAAACAAATTAGCAATGAAAGAAGAATCTTTTTGAATTTCATTTTTCAAGTATCTTTTATTTGTTCGATAAATGGTAAGTTCACCACAGAGGACACGGAGGACACAGAGATTTAATCTTTTTTATTCACTATAAGTAACACCGAGTCTCATGTATTTATAATCGTATTTGTCGCTCTGTTTTACTTACGGAAAGAGAGAGAAGAACTCTGCGTCCTCCGTGTCCTCTGTGGTGAACTTATCATTTGAGTGCATTTTCACAAACGATTTTTGTCAATGTATCCGCCTGCCCTACTTCCTTACCATCTACAAAAATGCGTAATCCTTTTCCGCAATGATAGCGATCACCATTCTTATCCCAAAGAATCGTCAGATTATGGCCGTGATATAATACATTATCCAAACAGAACCAATCCCACTTGTCGGCAGGAATTAAGGGGTTCACTTCAATCGTATTATCCAAACGTGGACGAAGTCCGATCAATCCTGTAATTATCAGGTCGTTGAAAGTGGAATGGTTATAATAACGGCTACGTTCCTGATCTCCTTTCAGCCAATAACCGGTCACCTCATCCAAATATTCACCAATATAGGGACGACCACGATGATACTGTGATTCCACATACAATTCCATCTGACGGAAATATACACTGTCAGACAATACAGTCTGCGGATAATTATTCATAAAGTTAGCCATTGCTGTCAATGTCTGTGCGGAAGCAAACGGCCAGATAGCACCGTCCCACTCACACTTGCCTACTCCACGTGTACGGAACTCCGGATGACGACGTTCTGCAGTTGTCAATCCATAAGGAGCAGAGAAGCCTTTTTCATCCATAATTTCTTTCCAGGCAATTTCATACTTTTGGGTGGTATCCGGCAGGTTGAAATACCAAGGAATATATCCGATTGCTTCACGCACATTCGCGGAAGAGTCCGTACGCATCGTCTCAAAAAACTGATGACGTGTATTCCACAATTCATTTTCTACCAGATTTTTCAAAGTATCTGCTCTCATGCCATATTTCATAGCCATCCCCTCATCACCGGAAAGAATTCCTATACATGAAAGTGCTTTGGCATTGCCATACATATAGCTATTGATTGTCGGCCGGGCATATTTCTTCCTCCGTCCGCCACTGATTGATTCTTCCATACCATCCTGTACGTCACCCTGCCAATACAATCCGTTCTTCAAACGGTTTGTACGTTCCCAACGCTGATATTCGGTTTCCAGATCTTTCTTCATATCCAGCAGATAGTCCTTATCACCATCTACCATGTAACGAGCCAAAACAGCATCTGCGTTCCATGAACTGAACTTATTCATTTTCTTCATCGGTCCTCCATCATTACCGCGATACCAAGTATGAATAATCTGATCCAGGTATTTGGGATCACGCAGCCAACGGCTTTCGTAAATATGATGTCCGATTGCACAGGCAATCAGGTTATATTTATCCGAATAAGAACGCTGAACCAGAAATTCCGTCATACCGTATCCAACCGGAGTTTCCTTGATATGCTTGCGCAACGACCACCAACGATAATAATACATCTCTTCAAAATTACGTTGCGGGCATTCAAACAAAGGAATGTTGTCTTCCATCCACTCCGAAGCTTTTGCGTTAGGAATCGCTTGAACGATATTCTCATCTTCCATTCCATTAAAATAATCCGCATAATGGCTGAAATCCTTATACTTCAAGAAAGCGGAAGATGCATCCTTGTCTGCGGAAGACGTTTTTACATTAGCTATACGATATTCGGCCATCGGCTCCTGTTCACCGGCACCGGGCAAATCGTATGTCTGGTCGGCCGGAGTATCCACTGTCGGGAATGTACGTGGCATGCCTGTACGGAAAGCTATTCTTTCGATACTTGCCACCGGAGCATAGAACATCCTCAGCCCTACCCTCTTGCCATCTACATATACTTGAATATTACGGTCAGCCGTTGAAAGGACAGCTTCTACATGATAGGTTTTTCCTGCTTCATACTTCATCATATTCGCAAACCGGGAACCACCTTTTGCACGAAAAACACCATCCTGTGTCAGTTCCAAACGGGAGCAGGCAATTCCATTCTCATCCAGAAATTCAATCTGAAGCGTACCTTTATCATTCTGTCCGGCTTGCAAATCAAAGGAGACATTCAATTCTTTAGAAGCGGGAATTTTCCGTTCCACTTTTGCATAGTCAAAAGGATCTTTATCTTGCAGTTTCAGCCATTGTCCATCCAGGGAAACCGAAGCCCAAACCGGAGAGTAAATATTCCAATCAGTCAATTCCGATATTGCTTTCGATTTTGAAAAGTCATCGTTGGCATGTGCAGAAGCATTGAGTTCCACCGGCACAGGAATGCGGGAGATCCACATATCTTCCTTGTTCACACTATAAGAAACCCATAAATCGCCATCTGCAGGTATCCCGTTCCCTTCCTGTATGCCACGAGGATACTGAGGACCGTATGATTTATAATTACCACCGTAACGCATCGGCGTGATTTCGCCATGCACCAGATTCAGCGTTGTATACTCCAGTCCGTCCTTACTCAATGAGATAGCCAACGGCCAACGGAATTCCGAAGGATTATATACCGTCGCGTATGTGCCGTCACTCAAACGTTGTCCCCAGATTTTCGCATTACTATTGACAAATCCCTTAGCACGGAGTACCGGTTGTTCCCAAGTATATCCTCCGTCTTCGCTGATAGAAGTGAGCGCGTGCTTCCAAAGGCTGGCAATTCTTCCGTCGGGAAGTGTGTAACAGTTAAATGCCTTATATCCTTTCTTTAAGGGGATAATAGGATCTTCACGGTCTGCCTCTTCTACCCATTGCATCATATACAGCGGATTGTCAAGAATCTCTTGGCAGGCTTTCACAAACTCGCGGTCTTTACTTTTCTTGAAATACGGATAATCGGTGTTCTTCTCGTTAAATCCGTGATTGTAATAAATAAAATAAATAGGACCGAACGAACCGTCCTTTTTTATTTCGCGTACTACCCGACCGATACCGTTTCCATCGTTCGGATCGTCTTTCTTATCTAAGGCAACTCCGTAATTTCCCATTGTTATTAATCGGCCGGACTTGGAGACATAGAAACCTACACGTTGGTGCATAATAGCAATCAGATCTTTGGCTTGCATACCCAGACGAGATTCCTTGGTATATCCGTCCGGAACTTTATAAGGCGGAAATACTATTTCCGGGTTCGTCCATTGATAGCCATCCTTTGATGTCATCAGAAATGTTTGGGAAGGCGGTACATGTTCGTCCGAAGGATCAGCCAGATATTGATAATAAAACTGGCCGTTCCAATAGGCCAACATCGGTTGATGGTTATATGTCCATCCATTGCCGTTCGACGGATCGGGATGTTCCCGGTTGGCGCGTACCAATTGGATATTATGCACTCCTACCACCGGCGACAACTGTCCGTCGTGATAAGTAGGGTTCGATAATTCTGTTCCTATGTAATGAATTTTGTCTTGCGCTGCAACCGTAGATGTCAACCATCCGGCAGCCAATGCAAAGAGAATCTTTGTAGAGTTATTCATGTTATTTAGTGATTATCGGTGAATGATTAGTGATTAAGGCGGGTATGTGCCAACAACGCTTTTACTACCGATTCGGGAGCTTTGAATATTGTTCCGTGTTTATGTCCGGCAGGTACACTTACTTCACTCGTCACATCGGTAAAATTTATAAAATCTTTTGTGCGCATAGCACCGTATATCTTTTTCTGATAGACATCAAAGTAAACAAGATACTCCTCTCCTATCTTTTCTACAGTCGGACCTTCTACAAACGATTCGGTAAATGGTTGCGACGCAGGTGAGTAAGGTCCTGTCAGGGAATCGGCAAAAGCGATTTTCAGATTGCGTTCCGGGCGGGTATTATCCTTAAGTACCATCACATAGTCGTTCTTATCCCGTTTTACAAGGACTGCATCAATAGAACTGAATCCCGGATCATACAAGACTTTCGCTTTAGAAATAGTCTTAAAGTCTTTCGTAGTGATATAATACAAACGATGATTATTGTTTTCCTCTTCTATTCCTCTCTCAAAACGGCCGGGAATGCAGGAAGCCCATACTACCATGAACTGTTCACTATCTTCATCATAGAAAATCTCCGGAGCCCATACATTGACCGTGGTCGGTTCTTCTGTCATGACAGGTATCATCTGTTGCTTTGACCAATGAATCAGGTCTTTGGAGTTTGCATAGCCGAACCCTAGATCGCCTTTCCAGCTTGTCGTCCAGACCAGATGAAAAGTTCCGTCGGGAGTACGTACCATCGAAGGGTCCCGCAACAGTTGATGTTGTCCTAATTCGGGCTTCAGCCAGACACCGGGAATACTGTCCCAATGCATTCCGTCTTCACTATATAAATATCTTAAGCCCTCATCAGCAGGTTCATGAAACGAAGTAAACATATAATAGTCCTTGCTTCCTCCGCAAGAAACAAAAAATAAAATACCTATTGCCGCTAATGTATCTTTTAACCTTTTCATTGCTATTATAATCTATAAATTGTATCCTTTATACAAAGGAGACGATAAAAGGACTAATTTGTACTCAAATATAAACGAAGAATCTTCATCTTCCGATTGAATTTTATATACGATAAAAGGGCGACTCTCCGAGCCACCCTTTCCGTCATCAAACAAACTAACCATTTTTATTATGGGAAGAGAATCTTATAAGGATCCTCCACGTGCTTTCACACGTTTGTACCATTCTTCACGTTCTTTTTTCAAGTCATACCCGCGTTTAGCCAGATAATTATTGATACGTCCTTTATATTTTCCAAAAGCAGCGTGTTTTTTATTTGAATTTTCAGCGTCCAAAGCAAATTCACGAGCTTCCACCAACCAAGCGTATATTTGCGCTTTTTCTTCTTCTTTAAGTGTCGGAATCATGTCGAGGTGAGAATCGTAGGTCACCTTCACAACCCCGTAAGTCATTCCGTCCTTCACCGCTTCTATCTGCTTCTCGTCAAGGAAAAGAGATAAATTGGCGGGAAATGCGAAATGGGAACGGTATAAAGCCGCATCTTTTTCATTCTCGGCTGCTTTCAATGCTTCATTCTTAGCCTCACCCGTCAATCCGGATTCTTTTACCTTCTTGACTTTCGCATCGCGTATCTCATAAATATCATTCAATTCGAAATAACGGTTGGCAATGATATTCCGGACATCCTCAGCAACCTGTTTATCTGTGAGTCCCAACTTATCTACAATCTTCTGAGAACGGTTGACAATAGACTCCACATATTTCGGATCACGGTTCTCTTTGTTCAGGTCAACTGCTCCGGCGGACATCCAAGTAGAGAGCAGTAACAGAGAAATTATCAGTATCTTTTTCATTGATATTATTTTTTAGTATAATAATGACATTTCAGCACCTTAGTTTACGTTAACTTCATCATTTACATTAACTTCCCTTTTTCCTCCAAAGTATCATAGTTGTTTTTCAAGTCTCTCCAATCTACTTTGTACTTAGTGCTGATACCATTGATATACTTTTCGATATTAGTGTATCCGTCACCGGTACAGTCCTTATTGGCGTCACTCGGATCGTTCGGATTCAATCCATTCGCTTTTTCCCACTCATCCGGCATACCATCGCCATCTGTATCTACGTATGGAGTACCTTTGTATTCGGGATAACCGCCCATCTGGCGAATATCTGTGATGATTCCTTGTTTGTATGAATCTTTCGGCAGACGGCGATATTTAAACTGTCCGTCTTCACCCATTGACTTTGGAGCCAATCCTGTCAAATCACCGTATGCATCTTTCGGAAGTTTCTTTTCGTAATAAGGAATACCGGTTCTTACTTCTTCGATAACGCGTTCGTCTACAATGTCACGGCAAGGGATATTTGCACCTACATGTTTCAATACATAATCGTATGCGTCCTTTGCACTCATAATATTAATATATGGCATTTCGAACGGTTGGTAGCTTCTCATATACTCTGTATATCCGTCGGTATTCGGCTGAGTCTCAATCTGAATACCGCCGTTCCAGTTATCTTTTGTAATCTCGGGATAACCTTCCATGATATTTCCGTCGGCGTATACCCGTCCGTATACTTTATGATCCAGTTTGCTACGTCCGGCTTCCGGTTTTAAGATACGGTGTCCTACATTGGAATCTTTAGGTGTGGCAGGTCCCGGCTTGTAGTAGTTATTAATCATATTGAACATCGCTGTATAATCACCTCCATCGGAAGAACGGTGTACCCAGTTGAACACTATATTATTAACGAAATTGAATATACCGTTCCAACCGATAGAAGGGTTACGACCTGAGTTGCTAGCCCACAGATTACGGGCAAACGCACAGTTTTCTCCTCCCAACGTACTTCCGAATGCATGGTTATAAGTATCCAATGCTTTTGCGGAAATAGTATTCTGAATAGTTACATTTACAGTAGGGAGTTTCAAATCTTTGCTTTCATACTGTCCTTCGCTCGGATCATACATATGACGATAGAAAGATATATTTTCATCCAACCCCCAAGTACATGAACAGTGGTCAATCATAATATTTCCTACCGGATTTCCTCCAAAAGAGTCATCACGATGCCAGACCTTTGTCTCACCGCGACGGAAACGCATATGACGTACAACCACATCATGCGTATCTACCCAGAATGATTCTCCGGCAATGCAGACACCATCTCCCGGAGCTGTCTGTCCGGCGATAGTTACATAAGGAGCGCGTACAATGATCGGAGATTCCAAACGAATGATACCTGCAACATTAAATACGATAATGCGTGCACCTCCTGTTTCACAAGCCTCACGGAAAGAACCGGGACCACGGTCATTCAGATTGGTAACGGTAATCACTTTACCTCCACGGCCACCGAAGCTATACATTCCACCACCTTCTGCACCAGGAAATGCAGGAATATCAGCTTGGGGCAAATCATACGGACGACCGGCCCAAGGTATATACGGACGACCTTCTTTGGCTTCTTTCAGAACGATTGGCAACGCTTTTGCCCATGCTTCATCAGAACGCTTCCGTTCTTCAGTCATCATCTTTTTATAATTTTCTTTGGCTTCGTCTGTTATCTGTGGGTATTGTGCCCATACAACGCTCGGAGTCAACATTGCCGCAGCAAAAGCTGCTAAAAGTACATATTTCTTCTTCATTTTTTATTGGGTTTTGTGAAGTTGTTAATTCAAAAATACAATAATAAGACGAAAAAGAAAAAGATTTGTAATCAGTAATGGTGATTTTTTATTAGATGTGGGGGCAGAAACTATTTTCCAACCTCCAATGGTCCGTGTAGCGCTATCGAAATTCACACCAATATTAACAACCGCCTGATGATCTGCCTGATATGAAATACTATATTCCTTACTGTTTATCTGTGCAAAAGCATCATCCGGCGTATCGTCCACTTTAAATTCGAAAACATAAAATGGCATTCTGCATCTTTACAACCGCATCCGCCCGTCCTATAGCAGTATTCACTTCCACATCCACATTCTGCCCCATTAAACGGAACAACAAATAGAAAATAGTCTGATAATGTTTTTCCTCCTTATTGTTCAATTGATTGGGGATAGAAGCAAAGAAACTTCTCATACGTTCCAAACAGCTACCTATATTCCCGACACGCAGGTCTTTGATAAAAGACACCACATAAAAAGTATTCTCACGGGCTGGCAAATGTACATAAGCTGGCATAAGCGATTCGATAAAGCCTTTACGAACTTCTTTATTAGGGTATGCAAGTGTATAAAGTTCAAAATCAGGATCATATCCTTTGATAGTCAAATAAGCACTTTGATAGAGTACGGGAATGGGGTCAGTAATAACGTTGGTAGGTGCATCGAACTGTTCCGCAGTTGCTGTCGTATTATCCAATTCACGAATATCAAATTGACTTTGTTTTAATAGTTCTATCAAAAAGGTGGGTGTACCTGTAGAGAACCAGAAGTTTTCATAATTTTTGCCGACAAAAGCATTGAACAAACTAAACGGATTGTAAATATCCTCACATCTTTTACTAAAATGATAACCGTCATACTGTAATATCAAATGAGCACAAGCCTCTTCATACGTTTCTTCATTTGCTTGGGTAATAATCTCAATATCCGTTTTCAATTCGCTACGTAATTCTTTCTCGGTAATTCCGCATATAGCACTATATTCATCCCGCAAACTGATATTCTGTAAATTATTTAACTCACTGAATATGCTCATTTGGCTGAATTTGCTGATGCTGAAATCCATGTGTAACACCGGATAAACATTCCATTCCTTTTCTAGACGTTCCATTGCCAAACCATTGAACAGTTCTTTTTCCCCATTGAAATAAGCTTCTAATGTGGACACAAGCAAACTCTTGCCGAAACGTCGGGGGCGGCTAAGAAAATATACTTTATTTAGAATGTACCAATTTGTAAACTAAATCAGTCTTATCTACATAGACATAATTTGTATTACGTAAATCTTCAAAATTCAGTACACCTATCGGATAACGCCTAACAATCTCTTCCATCTCATTCCTGTATATTCTTGTTTGTAATTAATCAAATAGTTTTTATCAGTTACTACTGATTCTAGCATTTTCATATGGTTTTGTTTTATTTGGTACGTAAATGAGAAAGTCACCATTTCCTATCATCTTTCAAAAGAAAGACTTAGGAAATGGTGACTTTCTCATTTATGCCACTTCAAAAAAGAAGTAGAGAAACTATTACTCGGCTAACGGATCAAATGTTCCGTTACTACCTCCGTTGTTCGAATCTTCCCAACCAATACATTGCTCAATACCTTTACAATTATTTAAAGCACTTTGACTGAAACCGAGAAAGTAGTAGCGAGGCAAGAACTTTATATATAAGGGGTCTTTGTTTGTTGCATAAGCGTCACCTTTCTTCTCCTTACGAACAAAATGTTCGTTGTAAAATTCTTGAAGCTGAGTTAATTGGTTTCCTTCTTCATCGCTGATTTCTTTACGGAAGTCGATACCTTTCGGACGTTCTACACCTGCTTTCAACAAGGGATCACTATCTGTATCACCGGTAGTACCACCTACACCATACTTAGTATCATTAAGACGGAACTCCATATTATCACGACGCTGATTTTTATTGAGTTCGGTAAAACCGAGCCATGTGCAAGTGTTACCACCCCAACCGGTAAGCGTCCATGATGCCGGCGCACCATCTACTTTATCCGTACCACCATCAAAAAGCATCCAACGACGAAGATCATCAAAACGTTTGCCTTCGTAAGCCAGCTCAATCTGACGTTCATAGAGTACGGCGGACATACAAGCAGCCTGATCGGTAGAAAGGTTTTCCTGCAAGCCACAATCGCCTGAGTAACCGACACGCTGACGAATCAGTTTCAGTTGCTCTACCGCTTCACCCATGTGCCCTGCACCGCAAGCGGCTTCGGCGTAGTTGAGCAATACTTCCGCATAACGAATTTCCATCCAAGGAGCTGCAGAATATGCAAAACCACCATTATCATAAGTAGCATTAAATGAATAAAGGGGCTCAGAAATGTCACCATCGTTACTACGTTTTCGTACATATACACCCTTTCTATTTTTCAACAGATTATCAGCGCCATAAGCGTTACCACTTTCCGGATCATTCACATCTTCCGGATCGGCATACCACACATAGTTCCACAATACATAATCCTTACCACTGTTATAGCTGGGGTTGAACGCATCCGCCGGAACAGGATCGCCTGTGTAAGCCCAACGGAAACCAGGCATGGCAAAGGTACGGTAAAAACGCGGATCACGATTCATGAAAGGATAGTCTTTTATATTCGCCTCGTCTTCGCTCTCATTCAGCTTTTTATAGGTATTCAAACCGCGCGGACGTTTACCATCCTTCATGGGGAACATATCTACAAACATAGCCGATGCCTCTAAGCCCTGTCCTGTGGTATTCTTCGGTCGGATGAAACGTTCCCAGTTATTATTCTTCTTTGTATCATCGTCTTGCTTCATATTGTGCAAGGTGCCAAATACCATCTCCGGATTCTGAATAACAGTAAACATCTTGGCAAAGTCCGAACCATTGATATTATTGCCTGTAGTATAAAGATGGTTACCGCAAGCATTGATATCTTTGATAGATTCTTTGATATATTCGTAAGCAGCAGCCCAACGACTCTCATCGTTGGCACGATTGAAAAGCGGACTTGCCCACAACAGTAACACACGCCCCTTTAACGCCATAGCCGAAGCAGTAGTAACACGACCGTAGTTGTCGCCATTCCATCCACCATTGGTGGTCTTTGCACGTAACATATCGGCAGCGATATCTAAATCGTTGCAAATAAATTCAATGCATGCCTTCGTTGTAGAGCGAGGAACGAAAGAACTTTCAACAGGATCTTGTACCTTAGTGACTATAGGCACACCACCATACCACTTTACCATACTATAATAACACCATGCACGCAGGAAATACGCCTGACCTAACAGTTCGTTTTTTTGTTCTTCGGTAAGGCTGCTGCCACTGATGCCGGCAATCACATCATTGCAATTGCGGATTCGCCCCCATACCGACTCACGGATGTTGTTACTCTGATTATGAAAATAATCGGGTACTTTGTTACTACCCAAAACCGTAAGTTCAGCCTGTGGATTTACAAACAAGCCAAATCCACTATACTCTTCGGTTGATTTAGAAATCCCATCAGCTTTACCGGTACACGGGTACTTCCAATTTGCATCCGAATTGGGATCAGGTAAAATCCACCAATAAAGGTCGAGTACACGGCCACTAGCACCTGCATAGTCGTTGTATACTTCACTAGTTACATTATCAAAATTCTGCTTATCCTCCAGGAACTGGTCGCTGCAAGAAGAGAGACCTAATGCTGCCATTAATGCAGCGCTAAATATTATTCTTTTCATTCTTTTCTTTTCATTTAGCATTATAAAACTTAGAAACCTACATTCACACCAATAGTGAACTTTCTCAGTCGAGGATATGAACCGTAGCTACATTGAGGATCCATAAAGTGGTCTGGATAAGGATTGTAAAGACTCAGCAAGTTCTGACCTGTGATATTGAAACGGCAGCTACTCAAACCGACCTTCTTTATCCAATGCTTGGGCAATGCATAAGCCAAAGTGATACGATTCAAACTTACACGTGTGCCATTGACTCTCCAAAAAGAAGAAGTGACAGCATTTATATCTGAATATTTCAAGTTAGGTAGTGAGCCTTCTCTGTTTTGAGGCATTAGCAAATTGCCGGAAGCATCATAAATATCATTGTACACATATACATTGTCGGGCTTCCAGAACGAAGGCATATTGGTGTACTCGATACTTTTGCCGGGTTTCAATGCCTGACCGGGAATGATACTATAGCCTCCCCAGCTGGCACTAAGCTGAGCTGCAATTGAGATCCCTTTCCATTCAGCACTAAGGTTGGTAGTGAATCCCCAAGGATTGCTACGGTTAGAGAGATGCACTTGGTCATTATCTTTATCTACTATACCATCAGGAGCTGCATAAGTACCATCAGGCTGCTGTGCTCCACGCACATCTTTATAAATCAACATACCCGGACGAACTTCGTCTTTAGTCAACCCCATATAATCGGTAATATGATATGTATTGAAGTATTCTTCGATATCTTGGAAGCTACGGAACATACCCATACATTGCATTCCCCAAGTACCGATGTCGGAACGGTCTCCCTTAGTGATTTGACGATATAGATATTCTTCTTCAAAGTCCATCATCAGTACTTTGTTATCGCTATAACCGGTATTGATACCGATTTTATATTTGAAATCCTTGCCGATGCGGTCGCGCCAGGTTGCCGAGATTTCAATACCATAGTTGTCCATCTCACCCAGATTGACAGCGGCCGATTGTGTACCGACAGTAGTAGGAACAGTCTGTTCGATATTCATCAACATTTCTCTATTCCAAGTATAATAAGCGTCTACATTGAAAGCCAATCGGCTGTTAAGTGTAGTAAAATCAATACCAAAATTTGCTTTATACGACTTGTCCCAATGCACATCACGGTTTACCGCTGAATTATATTTGTTAATAGAGATGGGCTTCGAAGCATTAATATTACCGGTAGTACCAAATACAGGACCCTTGCCCGACTCGGTAGAGTAAATCTGCATCCACTGCCAAGGAGCGGTATTGTCACGACCGGTCAAACCGAATGAACCGCGAATTTTCAGATATTCTACCCACTTTAGGCGCATGAATTTCTCTTGTGACACAATCCAACCCAAGGATATGGAAGGGAAAAATCCCCAATAGTTTTCAGGAGCGAACTTGGTAGAAGAGTCACTACGGAACAGTACCTCCGCCAAATACTTATCCTGATAAGCATAGTTCACACGACCGATGTATGACAAGGAGCCAGACTCAGAACGGGAGAATACAGTATTTTTGTCACCGGTAGCCGAATTGGACTGTCCGGTAGTAAATTCATAAGGCTCATTCACCTTTCCCATAAGATATTCACTTTCAGCCTCCGAACGTTCGATAGAGAATAAGCCACCTACGGTGTGATCACCGAAAGAGCGGGAGTAGTTCATGGTAAAGTTCATCTGATAACTGTCCGAACGAGTAGTGCTACGTTGCAAGTAAGAAGGGCTTCCATTAGCAATTGTAGAGAGAATAAAATTATCTTCCGCCAAAAAGTCATTATAATCCTGACCATCCACAGGAGTATAGAGGTGGTTACCGCTACCGGTACGATTGACCATGCGATAGATAGAATAGCTGGATCCGTATTGATTATTCTTATCAGTACTGATACTCTTGCCATAATTAAATTTCAGTTCCAAGCCTTTCAAGACTTTTACAAATCCCATATCTAAGCTCAAACTACCGTTAACAGTCATATTCGAATTCATGCTACGATTATAGTCACCGTTGTTCTGAAGCACTGAGAAAGAATAAGTCTGGTCATCATTTTGTACGGAGTTGGTGATACCCAAAGCCGAGATAGGCAGTCCGTTCACGGTTTCGGGAATATAAGTCGGACGAGTGAGTAACAGGTTGTAGTCTTTTTCATCGCTCGAACCGCCCACTTTTACATTCGGTTTGTTCTTCTTGCCATAATCACCCGATACAGTAAGATTCGCTTTCACCCACTTGCTAATCTTTACATCTACACCGGCACGATAGTTCCAACGATTGTACTCGAGGTCACCTAAGTTACCGTCTTGGTCAAAATACGAAACACCGGCAAAGTAATTGGCTTTTTCTGAACCGCCACTGATATTAACGCTATGTTTCTGAGTGAAACCGGTCTTCCAATATTTGTCGAGCAAGTCGAAATTCAGCCCTTTCATAGCTTCCAGTTCATCTGCTTGATAGAGATCAGTCTTCAGGTTAAGCGAAGTATTGGCAGGATCACCGGCTGCCCAAGTGTTATAAAGTCGTCCGTAATCATAGGCGCTCAACATCTTAGGACGCGAAAGTTCATCGGTAAATCCAAAGCTGCCACTATAAGAAATTTGAGGAGCACCGGCTTTACCCTTTTTAGTAGTTACTAAAATTACACCATTAGCCGCACGCGCACCATAAACAGCAGCTGCCGCATCTTTCAATACAGAGATACTTTCAATAACCGAAGGATCGAGATTATTGAATGCTTGCGCACCTAGATTTTCACGTGTGTTACCTACCTTGATATCATCGGGATAGATGTAACCGTCTATTACATACAAAGGCTCTTGCGCCGTGCTACCCACTTCACCAAATGAGTTTGTATCACGTATATAGATTTTAGCATTCTCGCCCGGACGGCTTTGTCCGCCACTCACGCTCATACCATTAACCATACCGCTCAGTGAAGAAGCCAGCCCCGAGTCCGACAAATCCTGAATATCATCCATAGTCACAGTAGCAATAGCACCTGTCAGATGAGCTTTCTTCTGCACACCATACCCTACTACTACCACCTCGTCGAGCTGTTGGGCATCCTCTTTCAGTACTATTTTCTTTTGGCTCAAATCGCTGATAATCTGCGTAGTATATCCGATGAATGAAATCACCAGATTCTTTTTACCCGATATCGTAATAGTATAGTTTCCATCAATATCGGTAATCACACCATTGCTAGTCGAACCTTCCACCACAACTGTGGCACCCATTACCGGCTCACCGGTTTCATCGACTACTTGTCCTTTTACCACACGCTCCTGCGCAAAAACTGTAAACGTAGCTATCGAAAGCATTGCGCCCAAACACAGTCTTTTTATAAATTGTTTTTTATTCATTAGTATAAATTCTAATATGAGTCATTATTCTACTATTTCTTCAGGAAGCCAACGGGGATCACCAATTCGCTTGGCTATGTGTTCAGTACTACTCAAAGTAAAGTCGCCTTTCTTCGGATTTTTCATCTGAGGATCGCTAAAGGTAGCTGTAGTATCGTATTTATCCTTACCTTCCGCATTATTATACCAATAAGCATTATTCTTGTAATCATGCTTCATGTTAGCATTACCCTGCATCTTGTTAGTAATATCATTATTACCGCAATCTACAAAAAGGGTATTCTGGAAATTCAAAAATACGCAAGATTGTCCGCGATAATAATTCCAATTAACAAAATCCTTACTGTAAGCTATATTATAGAATGTAGTATTGAGGAAATTAAACTCGGCACCCGTGCGACCGGATATTTTATTTGGACGTTGACCGCTGATTTGCATAAAATGCTTACCGGCTTGCTGTGTACTCCACAAGGTAGATTTTACTATATCCATACGGATAATAGAGCTCTTAGCTGCACGTACCAATATATCATTTTGCTGCACCTGAATATTACAATCACTGAAACCCAAATAATCGATACAATACTTTACCTTATTCATATCATAAAACAAATAACGATTCAAACCGGTCACATTGCATCCTTGCAGTATAATAGGATTGCTTACAACATATTCTCCTGTCGCCACCTGCGATCCTTCATCAGGAGTAGTGCTGGTGCCCAACAACGTCTCACTCTCTAAATTCTCACAATCAATATCTGCAAACTTCAGTTTGAAACCATTGTTCGTAAGAAACGACGCATTGCCGGTCATCTTAATTTTTGCATGATTCACTTTGCTACCACGAATAGTAACCTGCTGATCAGCAAAATCAATAACATCGTCCAGTGTATATTCCTGTCCGCCCACGAGGTCGATAGTATACTCCTGACCGATCTTATCCTCAGGAATAGGATTGGCTTTCAACCATTCGTTAATGCTACCGCTCTCTATAGTGGCATCAGAAAGTGCTAAAGTGGAGTAAGGTACTTCAGATGCAACTTCAGCCTCTTTATTGTTATATTTGGCATTGCCTAAAGTACGAATCACAGCCTTATATTGAGTATCCGACTCTACTATTCTGCTCACACTGCAACCATCTACTATTTCCTTTTCAATACCTACCACAATCGGATTTTCATTATTATCCACATTGTAAAGTGTAAATTCATAGCCACCGGCACCGTCTACTACCGGCCATGCTACTACTAGTTTAGTCCCATCCGGAGATAGTGTTATCGTAACATCATCAGCCTTAGGTGACTCCAAAGTCGAGTTTGTTACATTCGGGACAAAAACTTCATCGGCATCAATCCCTTTGTCACAAGCTGTAAAAAAAGTCAGCACCCCAATTAAAGCCATGCCTATACTCTTCCTACGCAAGAATTTTAAATTGTTTTTCATCACGTAAAATATTTAAATTAATATATAATATATTCAATATTAAGACGTATAACTAAGAAAGTTGTAATCACTTAAAAAGAGTAAAATGAAAAAATCTTTTCATTCAAATTAAGGACTACACATCTCCCCAACCCTATCACTCTTGAAACACCTTCTTTAAGTACTCGATATTCGTTCCATAATTCTTCTTCACATTCCTTACATCCTCCTTATCTCGCGAGCGTTCCACGACCAGCCATCCGCTCCATCCCATCTTATCGAGCGTCTTTTTTACCTTATTCATGTCCAGCCGCTTGTTGAACGGCAGGGTAACTCCGTCCGTATCTGTGCAATGAATCTGACAAATTCTCTTTTTCCCCAGAATCTTAAGCTCTTTGCACAAATCCCGTCCATTCTCCAATGCATTCTGAAATTTGAAATAGATCTTGATACCGGGAGAATTTATCTCTTTCAGCAGTTTCACCTCCCCTTTTGCATCAAGCTGAGTTTCTATACCGATGACCAGACCTTCGGAAGCTGCCATATCTCCTACCTCTTTCAAACGTTTTACTACTGCCATTCTAAGTTCCGGTTCATTCTCCCATCCGGCCTTAATACCTCCTAATGGAAGAAAAGCGACCTTAGCCCCCATCACTTGCATGGCGTCCAAACATTCCCGGACCAATTCTTTGTAATTAGTCCGTTCTAAAAAAGACTGCCCGTAAAATCCGGACATGGCAATAGATGAAACTTCTACTTGGAATTTCTGTGCAGTTTCCCGAAACAGTTGCTGGAAATGAGGTTCACGGAGCTTATTATCAAATCTTTCTCTTTTGCCAAGACCGCCCATATCCAGTTCCACACCATCCCCTTTCAATTCATGTACCAATTGAAAAGAACCGATTTTCTGACGTTTCAGAATCATCCAGTCGCATACGGCAATCTTATAACGCTGTTCTTTTTGTTGCGCTCCGGCAACGGCCAATAGAGGGAAACATCCGGCAAGCAGTAATACCCATAGGATACACTTCAACAAATTCCTTTTCATTATCATTCTATTTTATACACGATTTATGTACTAGACGAATGAAAGAGAATTTTGTAATCGCTTATAACACAAAGAATGAAAGAGAGAAGAAGAGAAAAGAATGAGAAGAAAAATGGGCTGCCGGACCCTGAAATGTCCGACAGCCCTGTCAACCCAAAAACGATACCTATGAAACACTGTGCGTCATTTCAAATCAAAATATATGTGTTGACCATGAACAAGTTCATCATGTGTGATACGATATTTATTGAACTTCTTTCCATTCAGTAACACCTTATTGATATAAAGAGTTCCCGGTTGGGCGCGATTACTTTCAATCACTAATTCCTTTTCTTTATACCATTTCGGATCCAGGCGAATAGTCACCTTGTCGAATACCGGAGCCGTCAATGTATATTCCGGCAATCCCGGACAATCCGGATAGAAACCTATCATATTGAAAATAGCCCATGAAGACATCGTTCCCGTATCATCATTTCCGGGGATACCATCCGGCTTCGTTGTAAAATACTTATCCAACAACCGTTGCGTTTCTTTCTGCGTGCGCCATTCCTCTCCTTTAAAATAAGAGAACAAATAAGGATATGCAATATCCGGTTCGTTGGCAGGATCATAAAGTCCTTCATCAAACACCATCTGCAACTTGTCAATGAAACGTTTCTTGCCCCCCATCAACTTTGCCAGTCCATATACATCATGCGGCACATAAAATGTATAATTCCAGGAGCTGCCTTCATGAAAACCGGGATTCGGCTCGAAGTTCTCTCCCTGTCTCGGATTAAACGGACTATAAAAAGTACCGTCAGGCAATATCGGACGGAACGTTCCGAACTCCTTGCTATAATAATGTTTATACCCTAAAGACCGCTTATAGAACAGTTCCGCATCCTTTTTCTTACCCAAAGCCTCTGCAAAACGGGAAAGTGCAAAATCTGCAATATAATACTCCAAAGCGTGAGATACCGAATTGTCATACTGTTCGCGGAGGGGTACGTATCCTTTCGACAGATAATCGTCATTGTCAGGACGCATCAGATTGTCCGCTCCCGGCAGTGTGGCCGATTTATACATCGCTTCGTATGCCAGCTCCATATCAAAGTCGCGCAAACCCTTCATCCATGTATCTACAATCACCGGAATGCTTGGGTCGCCTTCCATCGTCAATGTCTCTCTCCCATACAATTCCCATTTCGGCAACCACCCATGTTCACGATACATATCCAACATGGTGCGTACCATCTCCATCTGGCGTTCCGGATAAACCAGTGTCAACAATTGGTGAACATTGCGATACGTATCCCAAAGAGAAAATACCGTATAGCGGTCTCCCTTTGTCGTCATAATCTTATCGCTTTCCATTGCCGGATATTCTCCGTTGACATCCTGCAAGATATTAGGATGAATCAGCAGATGATAGAGTGCCGTATAAAACACAGTCTTCTGCGCATCCGTTCCGCCCTCTACAGTGATACGTGACAAGTCGTCATTCCATTTAGTATGCGCTTCGGCAAGAATCTGCTCAAAATTCTTTCCTTCCTGTTCACGGTTCAGGTTCAACCGGGCATTTTCAATGCTCACAAAGGAAACTCCCATCTGCACTTCCACCTGTTCTCCCTCTTCCGTTTCAAAAGAAAAATAAGTCCCGATGTCATCACCGGCTATTTCTTTTCCATAGCGGGTATAGAGTTTATACTTCCCCTGATCCGCATCCCATTCGGCTTCCACACCCGTCATCGGACGTTGCTTCTTCCAGTAGCCGGTTGCAGAAGGAACCTTTTTAACCCGCATCACAAAGTAAATAGGGAAAACAGCTTGAGGATTATAACAGAACGTACCGAGCAGTTTCATGCCTTCCACCTCGCAATCACTGACACGGCGGAGCATAGCGCCACTTTCGTTCGTCAGTCCCTCTCCTAAATTCAGCAATATATGGCTTTTGCCTTTTGGAAAAGTAAAACGGGCGATACTTGTACGTGGAGTAGCGGAAACCTCTGTCTTGACGTTATATTTTGTCAGATAATTGGAATAATAGCCCGGTGAAGCCTGCTCATCCTTATATTTACTTCCGTATTCTTTATAATCCACATTCAGCTCTCCGGTAGTGGGCATTAAAAGTAAAGACCCCAATTCCGGACAACCTACTCCGCTCAGATTGACATGAGCATATCCTGTAAAGAAACAATTGGTATATTCGTATGGAGTAGACCACCATCGTGCATCTTTATCATACGTGTTTTCCGAAGACCCCATCACATTAAAAGGAACTACGGACATCATTCCGTTCGGACACACCGCTCCGGGATTGGTCGTGCCGAAATTGGTCGTTCCGATAAAAGGATCTACATAATCAACCGGCAGACTCTTATCAGCGGGGGGACTTCCACCCTCCCCCGCATATACGGGAAGAAGGGCGAAAGCAAGTGTGTAAGTTAATAGAATACGTTTCATGGCTTTATTAAATGATACTTGTCCGTTTAGTAAAGTCGATAATCTCTTTAATATATCCGAAGGCCATGCCCACAACAGTGTCGGCGGCGCCATAATAAACAGCTACACGTTCGCCATCCTGCAATGCGGCACAAGGGAATACTACATTCGGCACATCTCCCTGCAGTTCGTACGGGGCAGCCGGACCTAACAAATATTCGCGGGTACGATACAGCACTTTTTCCGGATGATCCTTATCGAGTATGGCAGCTCCCATTGCATAGCGGAAACCGTTGCAGGTAGTAATCACACCGTGATAGAACAGCAACCAGCCTTCATCTGTAAGGAAAGGAACTGAACCTGCACCAATCTTCGTACACTGCCAGGCGCTTTCCGGGAAAGGAGTCACTTTCATCACGCAACGATGTTCTCCCCAGTACTTCATATCCGGGCTATAACTGATATATATATCACCGAACGGAGTATGCCCGTTATCACTGGGACGACTCAGCATGGCATATTTACCGTCTATCTTCTGCGGGAAAAGCACACCGTTACGGTTGAAAGGCAGGAAAGCATTCTCGCATTGGAAGAACTCCTTAAAGTCGAAAGTATAAGCAATGCCAATGGTAGGACCATGATAACCGTTGCACCAAGTCACCCAATAACGGTCTTCAATCCACGTCACACGAGGGTCATATTTATATTCCGACTCGATCATTTCCGTGTTGCCGGCTTTAAACTGAATAGGTTCATGATTGATATCCCAATGAATTCCGTCCTTACTAAAACCTGCAAAGATATTCATCTGTACAGCTTTGTTATCACAACGGAATACGCCTGCAAAACCATCCTCAAAAGGAACAACAGCACTATTGAAAATACTATTGGATGAAGGAATATGATAACGTCCGATAACTGGATTTTGTGAGTAACGCCACATAACGTCCGTACATCCGACAGGACGATCTTCCCAAGGAATTTGAATTTTATTCATAATCGTTGATTTTATATTATTTATTTTTTGAGTCATCATACGTGAAAGGTATGAAATAAGTAATCAGAAAAGCCGGTATAGTCGCTATCAGAACATAAATAAAGAAGTTCCGGTAGCCCAGCAGGTCACTCAGATAACCGCTGACCATTCCCGGGAGCATGACTCCCAGATTCATGATTCCTGATGCAAAAGCATAATACGACATCTGGTGTTTTCCCGGAGCAATCTGTTGCATCATAAACAACGTCAATCCGACAAACCCGAAGCCATAGCCAAAATACTCCATCGTAATGCACGTTCCTATCAGATACACATCGGTAGGCTGCACCACCGCAAGGAAAGTATAAGCCACAAACGGAAGATTGAAGATGCAGCAGAGAGTGAACAAAGTCTTCTTCAATCCGAACTTAGATACATAAATACCTGCCAACAGTGAACCTAACACGAAAGCGGCAGAACCAAAAATTCCGTTCAATGTACCAATCTCCTTCAAAGACAGTCCCAACCCGCCCGCTTCTCTCGACGCACGCAGAAACAGCGGAGCAATCTTCATTATGAATCCTTCCGCCAAACGGTAGAGGATGATGAAACAGATATAATAAAGAATATGCTTTTTAGTAAAGAAGTTAGCAATCACACCTACCAATTCCCGTCCCACTTCCGAAGTCGTTTTTTTCGTTGTTGAGGGAATCTGTGTAGAAGGCAGCACCTTTATATGATAGATACCTATCAATACCATTATCACTGCGATTACTGCGAAAATAATCATCCATGCAGACGAATACGCACCTTTATTGGCATCGATTGAAGCTCCCTCTATCGCCCCGAAATGTTCCGCCAATGCACCTGCCATAGCGACCAGTCCACCGTTAGCCACCAGTTTGGCTACATTATAGAAAGCACCTTGCACACCGATATATTTCGCCTGATCCTTTTTGTTCAGTTCCGCCATATATACACCGTCGCAAGCAATATCATGTGTCGCGCCGCTAAAAGCAATCACCGCCATCGTCGAAATACTGATAGCGAAGAAATAGTCGAAGAATAAAGAAAAGGCCACCACTCCAAACAACACTCCGCTCAACAATTCGGTCACCAGTACGAAGAATTTCTTTGTCCGGAACATCTCAAGAAAAGGGCTCCACAAGAATTTTAGCGTCCAAGGCATCATAATAAGGGAAGTCCAGAATGCGATTTGTGTATCCGACACTCCCAGATCCTTAAACATAAATACGGAAACCAGATTAATGGCAATAAAGGGAAGTCCCATTGCAAAGTAAGCGGTAGGAACCCAGCAAGCCGGGTTAATATTCTTTCGTTGAGAAGCAGTTTTATTCTGTTGCATAAATCATAGTATATAGATGAATAAACTCATTTTTCTGACCCATCTATATATAATACAACTAAAGGGAGGAAACTACTAACGTCTCCCCCCTCTTTTTTTCATTTATTATCAATTAATGATAACTATCTAACAATTTATAGCCACTAGATTATTCTTTTTTGTATATGCGCAGTTCACCTATAGCCAAATTGAGTCGCTTCCCTGCTTCCGGAGAAACAATAAATTGCAGGTAACGTGCTGAAGCAGGAGACAATAATTTGAAGTAAATTCTATAATTAGGTTTCCAGTCGGTTTCCTCTACATCAATATTTCCCAAATCTACCCAATCTTTTCCATTAGTAGAAACTTTAAATTGCATATATTTAAAATATCCTTTTTGTATTGGATTAGGTTCAGTCATAAATGTATTGTACACAAATTCTATACCGGAAACAGACTGATTGCTTTGCATATCTATAACACCTGTTACAGACTGAGGAGCCCAAAAAGTCGGACCATTATTTTCTTTTCCATCTACCAATCCGTTTCCATTTCCCGCTGTTGGTTCTGGAGTAATAGTAGCACTCCACCCAGAACTCGAAATAGCATTATAGCCATGTAAAGAGGGAGTCCATTCCAAATTTTTCACCACCTTTTCTACTGTCAACGTCATTTCTTTCTTTCTTCTATCCAACACGACTTTGTCATCCTCACTTTCTAATCCTAGCAGAAGAGTGATAGAGTAAAATTCTTGCTCATCATTGGTACATAAGAAATCATGTTTCAATACCCAATCAAATTCTACAGAGGTTTGGCCTGCTGGAATAATTACATTTTCACCATTATTTATTATAATATCATCCAAAAATTCAGTTCCTACAACCGGACTGAAAACAGCATCCAGCAATATTTTTACATCTTGTTGGGCTGGCCGGTCCAATGCTACCTTGATACGCTGAGTTATATTTTCAGCGTTGACTATTTGACCATCTACATAGTTACGGATGAACGTTTCAGGAGCCTCAGTATCAAGAAAACAAGTGGATAAATAGGCAGATTTATTAATGACCACTTTTCCTATGGAAGCAGCCTGCCCCATTCTATATCCTTCTACCTCCGCTTTTAATCCAAACTCATATATTTCAGCTTCATAATTCAATTTTGCCATTTCTAAGAATTCTTCCTCATTCAATGTCACATCCACTGAAACATCGGTATTTCCTACAGGGATACTAGATTTTTCCAAACTAATATTCAGTAGTTCATCTGGAATATTCTCCGTATAAGGTGAAAATTTTATTTGCGCTTCTTCAGGTGAAGGAGTATGTAGACGAAATGAAAAATTCCGTGGTATTTCTTTATCCAACAGTAAGGTCCCATCAATATCATATACAGCATTGATAGTCACAACAGAGGCTGGATCTTCCACATCAGTAATCACAATATTGGCAAAATTATCAGGATATGAAACTAAGTTTAATTCCTCGTCCTCTTTACATCCGATTATTACCAGAACTCCTACTAACAGGATACAAGTTAAAGATATTATATGATAGTATTTCATAATTTATATTTTTACAGATTCATATCAATTACCTAACATTCCGTAAGGATACGGAGTCGGATCATTTTTTTCGTAATAGATGGCAGGTGCTTTCAGCCCCAGACCATAAAGGTCAGTAACATTAGCCAATCTGTCCCAAATAGGTTGGGCAACCACTTGTCCCTTATCATTTGTCTTTGCTTTCGTATAATACAAAGGATTAGCAGCAAAGCCCATAAACCAACCGTAGCCCTTACTTTTCAGTTGTTTTGCAAAATAATTATTCAAATTGGGACCTCTACCATCATTAAATTCCATAGATATACCAGCATAATGCGTTAATGACAGCCCTGGTAATATATTATTAAAAACTCCATTTTCTGTATCAGGATAATCGGGAACAACCACATCCATCCACTCTCTTGCATGATGAGTATTATCTACATAACTTTCACCATACATCTTGCCATAAGCATATACAGCTACCATCTTTTCTGGCATACACCGCTTCGTTTCATAGCAAAGACGTGCGGCAGCCTTCGTACTTCTCTCGACAAATACAGGATTACTTAAATCAGGGTCTTTCGAATATTCATCATCAAAATTTACGCCATCAAGTTTGTAAATCCGGCAAATTTCTGCTAATTCACGGGCAAAATCACGGGCTGCCACATCTGACAACTGAGCGACTCCAGCTACATCATGATTGCCCAATATACCTAATAAAACTTTGATACCCCTTTGGCGTAATGGCTGAATGAACTTTTCATTATTATCAAGCAGATAGCGCACATTCGGGTTGAAATAGAGATAAGGTCGTCCTTCCACTTTATCATAGTTAATATTAGCAGCGAACAATACTACAACATCCCACAATAACTTTCCATTTTCTAATTCAAACGAGAAAGCATTCAATGGATTCACATCATTTACCTCAAAAAAGAGAAATCCTTTAATGGAATGATTTTCCGATTTGTCACAGTCATTCACACCGCTCTTGTCAGTTATGAGATACACACAGTGCGAATTAGTTTCATTTATTTCCAAACCGGTATTTTGCTCGGAAATAGAGAGTGGCAATAAATAAGTTTTATCTTTTTCTATCACATCTTCTACTTCACCACGTGCAATACTCAATCCTATTTTTACTGATTTCAATCCTGCATCAATAGCTACCACCCCATCTCCTTCCAGAGTTACCACACCTGGATAAAGTTCAAAATCCGTATCATGTTCAGCGTTATAAACAGCCAAATAATCAGCATCTACGCTCACTTTAATACTTGCATCTTTGCTTAATACTTTTTTCAGCTCTATCCGTATATCGGTGGTGTAAGTACTATGTTCTTCATTCTTGTAAAGGTCAACAAGAATTGACTGGGTATTAGTTCTGACATCGCTTAAAGTAAGTGTGTTTTCATATATTCCCTGATAATGTGATTCATCGGCAGTTTTTCCCAATTCCAGCCCGTCTTCACAAGCCGAAAACAACCCAGCACCGATTATCATTGCACTTATCAGCCATCCTTTGGTTATATATATCATATTCATACAGTTTTATTTATTATTAAACTCATCACATTATTTCTCTTTTTTCTGAGGCAACGCCACTGGAGTCCATACTGGCGAACCTTTTTCAGCTTCCAGATTACATCCATTTTCAGAATAATCTCTTACAATTTTTCCTGTTCCCTCGTTAAATTTCCAATAGCAAAGTAGTCCATTGGTATCAGAAACTTCTGTGTTCAGCTCATAAGCATATTTCATCAACTCATCCGCCTTACGTTCTACAGTCCACACACGTAATTCTGAAACGCAACCCGCAAACCAGCGATTATCATCCCAAGAGCGTCCTACAAAACACTTGTGTTCATTGCCATAAATTGTGTTTGAGATTAAATTCACCGGTGTATCAGCTTTATCGTCCTCATATACCTTCTTACCATTTTGATAGTATATACGTTTATGGGTATAAGTATTGTAAACAATGGCAATATGTGTCCATACTCCTACAGGAACTACCGGAGCAACATTGTTAGGCGGAAAATTACTCTCCGACGTAGCCGGAGTTACGACCTGCAAATCGTTCGGCTCACGTCCCGCATCTCCTAGACGAACTAAAAAGTGTCCTTCTACGCCAAATAGTGAATTCAGAGAATTGTCTTTACGTCCTCCTGTCCAATCATCACTATACACCAAAGCTTCCACTGTAATCACATCTATTCTGCGGACTAAATTAGGATTTGTCCATTTCACTTCAAAATATATATTGGAAATTCCTGCTACAACATCAATCAGTGAACCACCTTTGAACACAAAATAAACGTTACGGCTACTTTCTAACAAATCAATATTAGTTATATTTGTAACCGCTACGGGAAGTACATATCTACGGGTAGCGTCCAATTTATCCAGATTTTTGAAATTAACCACAACCTTATCTCCTGTAATGGCTCCAGCTTTCACCAAAGTCGTTTTTTGGGGAATTTCATAACATTCAGGATCAAGTACTGTAGCATTGTCATCGTATATTAGATTATAGTCGATACAAAGCATAGGTACGGCATCGAAAGTTACCTCTATATCTTGCTCTGCCGGAAGTGCCGTTTTCACTTCTATTTCACGCGACAGTTCTGTCACTCCTTTCTTTATCAACAAGTCATCGCACACTTTTCCGGAAGAAACATACACCTTATTATCAATGTGGTGTTCACTCAAATCTTCACCGACGCATCCTGTTAAAGCTACGGCTACAAAAAGCGGAAGAATTAATTTATAGTTCAATATTTTCATAATTATCATTTTTTTAGTTAACGTGACGGATTCATTATCTCAATAGATTCGCGCACATTGGAATAGATATGATCCGCACCATAGTAATCCGTTTGAGCATCCATGATGAACAATCCTCCTTTACGCGACAAGTCGATGTCGTTGCGTATCCAGCTGGCTGTTGTCTGTGCGGCACGCATTTTCTTGCCCTCACTGTTCACTGTATTAAAATATCCTTTGTCCTGTTTATCATCCCCTAGTCTCACTTTCATAATCAGACGGATATTTTCCTCCCCTGTTAACCCGTTCAAAGCTTCTACCGCTCTGCTCCCCGCTAAATTCATTGCGCCGAGATCCGTGCAATCTTCAGTAGTAAGTAATACAAAACGGCACTGAGCCAGTAACGCCAACGAAGCTTCATTAAGATAATGAGGGTTCCCTTCATATGCAAACTCCTTGTTTGCATGTGTTTCTTTCCATGTTGCGAACATATCAAACAAAGCGGTTTGGCGAGCATAGTAAGTCTCTTTTTCCGCTTCAGAAAGACTTATGTCGGCCTGTCCCGGATAAAAGAAAATCAAACCATCGAAATGATAAGAGTCGCAAAAGGCAAGTTGTTTATTGATATACTCAGTCTGAATGGCCAGAAAGTCCGCCTCAGTCAGCAGATCAGCGTCCTCTCCTTCTTCATCAATACGATTTTTCCATAATTCATCCACTACCGTACAGTTGATACGATAAAGCGTACGCGTACCCTTCTTCCGTATTTTATCCATTTCCGTCTGTAGCGCTTCATTTAAGAGTTCCGGATGATTCAAGGAAACAAAATCTATACTGTCAGGCAGAGCAATCAAACGTTCCGCCTGCTTTGTCGGTTCTTCTGCCTTATTATCAAAAGAGACAAACATATAATTATGTTCTCCAGATTTATATTCTCTCAAGTCCTTGAGATAATCATCATACAATTGTGGATTTTGTTCACTTACGGTCGGAGTATAAGTCAGTTCGAGACTTTCCGGTTCCGTCCAGTCCGAGCAGGATGAAAAAGCAACTGTCGAGATACATAATCCAACAATCAGCCATCCTTTTTTATAATCTTTTTTCATATAAGCGTCTTAATTTAGTGATTCATTAATGCTATTGTTTCCGGTAGATTTTTTATTTGGCATCCCACCATACTTTCTGCCCCATATTATCACGACCGCCCAAATACTTGGCAACCGCTTCGCTAACATTGACCGCATTATTGACGTATTCATCTCTAGGGTATGGCATACGGAAAGCTCCTTCGTTACCTACTACCCCACCACTTCGGTTACCTTCAGGAGTAGCCGGTATAAGCTTTGGATATCCAGTGCGACGATGATCAGACCATGCTTCATGACCGATCATCCAATTGGCAATCCATTTCTGTATAATGATACACTCCTGTATAGCCTCCGTCCCTTCTCCTTCTGGCCATGCCACAGATACAGTCGACAATGGTTCACTATAGCTATTTTCTCCATTATTAGGATCGTTGTAAACCGTAGGTGCTCCTTTTTCATTTAGATAATCGTTCACTCCGTCTACTCCCCATTGGGCAAATGACAGGCGGATACCTTCCTCATAAAAATCTCTAGCTTCGCCCCCCATATTAAAATTGAATACTGCTTTACCTTCGGCGCGCAAAAATGCTACTTCAGCAGCATTCATCCACATCAAAGCAGAAGTAGGTTCTATGTTCACTCCCGAATATTTATGTCCAACAGTAGTCAGCGAGGGAATAACGATTCCACGACGCATACCTACATACTCTTCATCTTTCCACTCGGATTTTGTGAAATATTTAGCACGACGCGGATCATTATAACCATTCATATAACAGATGATATCAGCTGCTGCATGAGAATCACCACCGGAAAGACATGTTTTACCATCCGCTTCGTGTGCCGGAGTATTATAGCGTACAGCCGTATAAATAGGATTAGAACTAGTCACGAAATAGTTCCAAGCAGCATTGTCATCATTCGTAGTGATCAGTCCTCCCTCATGTTTCACCGCATCTTCTGCCATCTGTTGAGCTAATTCTTTATTAGCATATACAATACGCATAGCCAGGCGTAATTTCAGTGAATTGGCAAATTTTATCCATTTCTTCACATTTCCGCTATAAATATAATCAGCAGTTGCAACTAGTGCTTCATTCTCGTTGGCAATAAGATCGGTTATCGCCTCATTCAGTTCCTCAAAGAACTTACGGTATATTTGTTCTTGCGAATCATAAGGGGTAGTAATTGCCCCGTTTTCTCCTATCTTAGAATACGGAATAGCACCATAGGTGTCAGTGATACGATGCATGGCTGCCACTTTTATGATCTTAGCAATGGCCAATGGAACAGGATTTCCGGTCTGTTCGGAAATAGCTTTTACTGCATTATAATTAGTATAAAGCACAGGGATTACTTTGTCACTTTTCAGGAAAACACGCGTCCAGTCATCTGTCGGGTTATAGTTGGATATAGTATTTGTCCACGTATTCTGTGAATCGGCAAAATATCCTCCCATAGTTCCTCCCAATAAGCAGTCTGTGAACTGTGCCGTATTTACATCAGGAGAGATAACGCATCCCGCCAAATTATTCATAGCAGAACCCAATGCATAATCATCGGCCAACACATCACCTGATCCCGGACCATAATGATCATAATTGATTTCTTCGTAGTTTCCTATACACGCTGTCATGGCAGCTGATAGTGAAGCCATTAATATTGTATTGATAATATTCTTCATAACTGATATACGATTTTAGAATTTAAGACTCACGTTGAGACCTATATTGCGTTGTGACGGCATCATGAAATAATCGATTCCTTGATAAAAATTATTGGTAGACGCTACACTTTCCGGATCGAACGGTGCTTTATTATAAATCATCCAAAGATTACGTCCCACTAGCGAAACAGATAATTCACAAACATCACGGAACATCTTGCGCGGGAAAGTATACCCGAAAGAAGCTTCCTGCAAACGGACATTTGTTGCCGAATAGGTGTAATATTGAGGAATGGTCTTGTCGCCACCAATCGTATTGAACCATCTTTCCGGAGTGACACGGTCACCATTAGCAAATATGATATCACCACGGTCACGCACATCGGCCGATACCTCCGATACTCCAAAACTGTCGAGAATGGCTTGCGTACGTGAGAATACCACACCACCTAAACGGGCTGAGATCATGAAACCCAAACGGAAATTCTTCCAATTGAAGTTATTGCGCCATGCCATATTTGCCTTAGGTAACACGCTTCCCAATTTGATATAATCATCAACTTTTTCCAATGCTTGTGTGACAATATTACCTTTCTCATCTATATAGAATGCACCGTTATCATCACGTCTCAAATCGATAAGCGAATAAATATCTCCCATACTTCCATCTTCTCTCAATAAAAAGCGGGTTTCCCCCAAGCCACCCATATTCAACGTGTTAATGGAAAATCTCTCACCGGTAGCCGGATTCACTACATTATCTGCTAATGTCAGAATTTTGTTCTTGTTGGCAGAAAATGTATATCCGGTTTCCCAAGTAAATTTGTTCCAGGTATTCTTGTATCCCAAAGAAAATTCGAATCCCTGATTACGCACAGCACCGGTCTGAATATAAATACTTGACCAACCGGACACCCCTAATTGAGGGTCGAACGTCTGATTCATAGTCTTCGTATTATAATATGTCAGGTCCATATTGAAGTTTTTCAAGAAACGTATGGTCATACCAATTTCGTATGATTGTGTACGTTCCGGTTTTAAGTCATATACAGGATAATTGGTCGTCGAACTCCATACCGTCTTGTCCCATGAATAATGCGGATTAGCTAAGAAGCGTTCAAAAGCCACACCTACCGATGCATAAGAAGCGCGCAATTTCCAATAAGACAGATAATCTTTCGGTAAATTAGGCATTAATTCTGAAAGTACCACTGATACACCGACTGACGGATAAAAGAAAGACGAGTTCTTTGAATTTGGTCCCGCTAATTGAGAAGGCCAGTCATTACGTCCGGTCAGTGTAAGAAAATAGGTACTCCTATACCCTAATTCGGCAGAAGCGAAAAGCGACTGAGTTTGTTCACGCCACCCTGCCTGCGTACGTTCCGTTTTACTAGGACTAAGGTGTTGAATAGCAAAAAAGTTGGTCAATCCTACCTGTTCACCTGGAATGCTGCCGTCTGCGATGGGACCACGTACCTTTATTGAGTTGGAACGGATATCAGAGAAAGAGCCTCCAAGATTCGCCTGCAAATTCCAATCCTCACCAAATGTCTTGTTTACATTAATTAGGAAATCGGCATAAAGCTGTTTATCATGTGTACGAGTGATGCCATAAAGTCCACGTTCGGAAGATTCGGTCAGCTGAGTATTGGTGCTGGCATAAAATTTCTCTTCGTAGTCATTGTTTGAATTATCCATACGCACACGTCCTGAAATGCTCAGCCAATCCAAAATCTGATAATTCAGACTGGCATTCATCATATAACGGTCCTTATTGTTCGTACGTAAATTGCGATAATTCACCCAATATGGATTCTGCATAGTCATTCCGGCTGCTCCCACCGGCCAATATTGAGTATAAATCTTACGTGCAGGATCATAGCGTTCATAAAGTTTCACTTCACCCCAATCGTTTCCTCTTGGATAAAGATATGCTCCTACCAATGGATTATTATAGGTCCCTTGATTTACCATATTCCGGTCTTTCTGTTTGATATAGCTCGCACCGACATCCAGCGTCATCTTATCATTCAAAAATTTAGTCGTATTGCGGAATGTAAAGTTATAACGGTCATATTTATTATTTGGCACAATTCCTTTGGCGTTGACAGCAGCAGCCGAAGCATATGTCTGATTTTTTTCCGTTCCGGCAGAGAAAGACACACTTTCCGTACCTATAATTCCAGTCTGGAAATAATCGCTTCCCGGATCGTATCCATAATAGTTCTTCTCGGTGAGATGTTTCCCCCAACTCCGGTCCTCACCACTGTACAACTGACTTCCCGTACCATAACGGGTCTGAAAACGAGGAAGAACAAAAGCATTAGTAATTTCTGTGTTACTATTTACCGTAATGCTGAGCTTTCCTTCCTTCCCTTTCTTGGTAGTAATGACAATAGCTCCATTTGCAGCGTCCGATCCATACAATGCGGCGGCAGCGGCACCTGTCAGCACCGACATAGATTCGATATCTTCGGGATTTATGTCCGCAATCGGTTCGGAAGTACCTTGCGACCCAAATTCCATACTTCCCTCACTGGTAGCTGCAAACATAGGTACACCATCTATTACATACAAAGCGTTAGATGATTGCATAATAGACTTTGTTCCGCGCATTACCACTTTCGAAGCTCCTCCCACACCGGAAGAAGAGGCATTAATGGTAACTCCCGCAACTTTTCCATTTAATGAATTCACAAAGTTAGGATCCTTATTGGTCGTCAGTTCGTCAGCTTTCACCTCCTGTACATTATAGCTCAATGCTTTGGTCGCTCTCTTGATTCCCAAAGCTGTTACTACCACTTCTTCCAAAGCCTGTGTATCTTCACCCATGACAATTTTTAAAGGTTGCGCATTGGCCAATGTAATCGATTGCGAAGCATAACCTACATAAGAAATCTCTAGTACATCCCCTTTGGAAGCCTGTATCTTGAAATTTCCATCCATGTCTGTAATCGTTCCGTTGGATGTTCCCTTTACGAGTACGCTTACTCCAATCAACGGTTCTCCTTGCGCATCGGCAACAGTTCCGCTTGCTGTGATTGGTGTTTTATCTTTTTTTTCTTTTTGTGGATTTTTAGTGGAAAGTACTATATGTTTGTTTACTATTGAAAAACTGATATTTGTTCCTTTGAATAATATATTCATTACATTACTCAAAGACTCCTTAGAGACCTTAATAGATACAATGCGGTTTATGTCGACATCACCGATATTGTATACGACGGACATTGAGGTTTGTTTTTCAATTTCCGTCAAAACAGAACTTAGAGGCACTTTCGACATGTTAAGCGTTACAGTTTGTTCTTGTCCATAAACGACAACAAAGTTCGAAAGCAATAAAAGGAAAAACAAGTATGGAAACTTGTGTTTTATAAATTCTTTCATCTTATTCTTTTTAGTTAGAAATAGTATTAGGCTGTTTTTTAGAATAATAAAACGATAAGTAAGGTTATCGCTCCCATGCAGTGTTTCTAGTAGTCGTTTTACATAATTATAAAATTTAAAGGTTATACTTAATATTCTTTATAAGCGCTTATTTGTCAGTAATACATTTCATAAAACAAATATACTAATCAAAAAAAAAAAATTTTAGAATAGCCATGAACACAAAGTAGCCGTAAAAACATACAAAGGTTGAATTCCTATAGCAGAGATTCAACCTTTGTATATTGCGAATACGATAAATGCAGAAAAATAGTAATACTAAATACTACTTTCACTTCTTTATTAATCGGATAACTTGACCTTCTTTCTTATAACTAAAATGATTCGTGTGCATCAAAACATTTAGGATTTCATCAGGAGTACTATCTGTAGAAAATTCACCTGTAAAACGTTCTGCTTTTAAAACATTATCCTCGTAAATGAACTTAATGTCATACAACTTTTCCATTAAATTGGTTATATCCAACAATGAATGTTCTTTAAACTGCAATTCTCCCTTAATCCACAAAAGTACATCAGACGGCTGGTTATATTCGATCAATTCTGCCTGATAAGTTTTTGTATTGACATTTAAAGTTTGTCCCGGCTTCAACAGATAACCATTATTTTCTGTTCGTGGAGAATTCACACAAACTATACCTTGAAGTAAAGTTGTCACGACCCTGTCTTCCTCTTCACGTGCACGCACATTAAATTTGGTACCAAGTACAGATGTCTTTATTCGCTTACTGTTCACAACAAACGGAGTGTGTTTATCATGTGCTACTTCAAAATACGCTTCCCCCGACAAATCAATCTGCCGTTCCGAATTCCAATAAGATGTATGATAAACTAGTTTCGAAGATGCGTTCAGCCACACTTTACTACCGTCAGGCAAAACCGTTTGTGCCCGTTGTCCAGCAGCAGTAATCACTTCATAGTCTGAAAGTTTATTGGCTAATAAGCCCCAGGTAACTCCGCCTGCAAAGACAAGACCTGCCAAGAAAGCGGCTGCCATAGTTGTATATCGTCTCCAACGACCAACCAACTTTTTCCGTGTCTCTATTTTCTCTTTATCCCTTATTTTCGATTTCAATTTATCCAATGACATCTCTGTATCCACGGCATTCATTACCGCTATCCGGTCACCTACAAAAAGAGTGTAGTAGAGTTGTTCCAAAACTTCTCGATTCTCCTGTGCTTCCTCACACCAATTTTCAACTTGCTTTGCTTCCTCATTGCTACATTTACCTCGCAGATAACTTAACAAGATCATTTCATCCATATTTATTCAATCTCCTTTTATTACAAAAAACATAATACCTTTGCAGTAATACAGTTAACACTACAAATGTACTAAACTAAAAAAGAAAAAAATATTTTTCTCCTGTTTTTATTTCTTTTTCTCTACTTCTTTGATTATTTTTGTGTTGCATAAATTACAAAGAGAATGTCGCAATCCCCAATATATTTTGATATTGACAATAATAAAGCTATCATTATTGCCCTCAAAGCAGGAGACGAAAATGTTTTTGATGCAGTCTATCGCTATTATTTCCGGAGACTGTGCGCTTTTTGTTCCCAATATGTTCATGAACAGGAGGAGATTGAGGAAATCGTGCAAGAAACAATGATGTGGTTGTGGGAGAATCGCTGCAGTCTCCTACCGGAGCTGACATTGAAAACCTTACTTTTTACTATTGTAAAGAACAAGGCGCTCAATCGTCTTTCCCATTTTGAGATCAAACGAAGAGTACATCAGGAAATCATAGAGAAGTATGAAGGCAAATTCGACAATCCCGATTTCTACTTGGGTAACGAGCTTTTCCAACTTTATGAAAAGACACTGCAACAACTCCCCAAAGAGTACCGTGAAGCATACGAAATGACTCGAAATAAACATCTGACACACAAAGAAATAGCCCAAAAACTAAATATTTCCCCGCAGACTGTAAATTACAGGATCGGACAAGCCTTAAAGTTGCTCCGAGTAGCTTTAAAAGACTATCTGCCTCTATTCCTGCTTTGTTTCGGACCGGACTTTATGAAAAAATTCTATTAACAGATTTACAATAAGCATGAGTGAACTTTTAGTATATAAGGCTTCCGCCGGTTCGGGTAAAACGTTTACCCTTGCAGTGGAATACATTAAATTATTAATCCTCAATCCGCGTGCCTACCGTCAGATTCTGGCCGTTACCTTTACCAATAAGGCGACGGCTGAAATGAAAGAGCGTATTCTCAGCCAGCTATACGGCATTCAGATAGGTGACAAAGATTCCCAAGCCTATCTCGACCGGATAAAAGAAGAAACCGGAAGGACGGAGCAGGAAATACGGGAAGCGGCGGGAGTCGCTCTCGGCTATATGTTGCACGATTACAGCCGTTTCCGGGTGGAAACCATCGACTCGTTCTTCCAATCCGTCATGCGTAACCTGGCGCGGGAACTGGAACTCAGCCCGAATCTGAATATCGAGCTGAACAATACCGAAGTACTCAGCGATGCGGTAGACAGCATGATTGAGAAACTCGGTCCCACCTCCCCTGTCCTCGCGTGGCTGCTGGACTATATCAACGAACGGATTGCCGACGACAAGCGTTGGAATGTATCGGATGAGGTGAAAAGTTTCGGTCGCAATATCTTTGACGAGGGCTATATTGAAAAAGGAGAAGGACTTCGGAAGCGGTTGCGCAATCCGGACACCATCAAGGAATACCGCAAGCAACTGAAAGAGCTGGAAATCGAAGTGCTGGAAGAAATGAAAGGTTTCTATGATCATTTTGAGGAGGAATTGGAAGGCCATGCGCTAACCGCCGACGATCTGAAAAACGGTTCACGCGGAATCGGCAGTTATTTCCGTAAACTGAATAATGGTATCTTAGGAAACGATATCCGCAATGCGACTGTGGAGAAGTGTCTGGAAGATGCAAAGAACTGGGCGGCAAAAAGTTCTTCCCGCTACGCGGACATCATCGCTTTGGCAGATTCCAGTCTGATACATATCCTGGAGGATGCGGAAAAGCTCCGTTCAAAAAATAACCTGTTGCTGAACAGTTGCCGACTGTCTCTGCAACATCTCAATAAAGTGCAGCTTCTTGCCAATATCGACGAGGAAGTGCGCCAACTGAACCACGATAACAACCGTTTCTTATTGTCGGACACCAATGCCCTGCTTCATCAATTGGTGAAAGACGGTGATTCCTCTTTTGTATTCGAAAAGATAGGAACCAATATCCGCAACGTGATGATAGACGAGTTTCAGGATACCAGCCGAATGCAATGGGGGAATTTCAAACTGCTTTTGCTCGAAGGGCTTTCGCAAGGAGCGGACAGCTTGATTGTGGGAGATGTCAAACAGTCCATTTACCGTTGGCGGAATGGTGACTGGGGGATTCTGAATAGTCTGAACGACCGCATTGAGCATTTCCCCATCCATGTAAGGACATTGGCTACCAACCGGCGGAGCGAAACCAATATCATCCGTTTCAACAACCGTGTTTTTACTGCCGCCGCCGATTATCTGAACGGGATATACCGCAGTCAGTTGGGCGAAGACTGCAAGGATTTGCAGAAAGCCTACGCTGATGTCGTGCAGGAATCTTCCAAGAAAACGGAAAAGGGTTACGTGAAGGTTTCGTTCCTCGAACCCGATGAGGAACATGACTATACCGAACAGACATTGATCAGCTTAGGTGAAGAGGTGAACCGTCTTCTCTCCTCCGGCGTACGGCTGAATGATATAGCGATTCTCGTGCGGAAGAATAAGAACATTCCCCGCATTGCCGATTACTTTGACAAGGAGCTGCATTATAAGATCGTGTCGGACGAAGCTTTCCGCCTTGACGCCTCGCTCGCTATCTGCATGATGTTGGACGCCTTGCGTTATCTCTCCGACGGGAACAACAAGATAGCGCGTGCCCAACTTGCTGTGGCTTATCAGAACGAAGTGCTGCGGAAAGGGCTGGACTGGAACACGCTCCTACTTCTTCCCGTAGAGAATTATCTTCCTTCCGCATTCCTTGAGAAGCTGGAAGAACTGCGGTTAATGCCTCTCTACGAACTTTTGGAGGAACTTTTCAGTATCTTCGAGATGAACCGCATCAGCGATCAGGACGCTTACCTGTTCGCCTTTTTCGATGCAGTGACGGATTATCTGCAAAGTAACTCTTCCGAGCTCGACGGATTCATCCGTTATTGGGACGAAACGTTGTGCGGCAAGACGATTCCAAGCGGTGAGGTTGAGGGTATCCGCATCTTCTCCATACACAAATCCAAAGGACTGGAGTTCCATACGGTACTTCTTCCTTTCTGCGACTGGAAGTTGGAGAACGAGACGAACGGTCAGCTTGTGTGGTGTACCCCGCAGGTGGCTCCGTTCGATGGGCTGGATATCCTTCCCATTAATTATTCCACACAAATGGCGGAATCTATCTACGGGGATGATTACTTGAACGAACGCCTGCAACTTTGGGTGGATAACCTGAATCTGCTCTATGTTGCCTTCACCCGTGCAGGAAAGAATCTCATCATCTGGAGCAAGAAAGGCCAAAAGGGTACAATGTCGGAATTATTGGCGAATGTTCTTCCGGTAGTGGCGCTGAAAGAGGATATAGAATGGGACGAAGAGTGTTACGAGCAGGGTGAACTTTGTTCTTCGGAAGAAGAAAAGGCCAAGACTTCGACCAACAAACTTACTCAAAAACCGGAGAAACGTCCTATCCGTATGGAATCCATGCGGCACGACATCGAGTTCCGCCAATCCAACCGTTCTGCGGACTTTATTCAGGGCATTGAGGAGGAAGATTCCGACGATCGTTTTATCAATCGCGGGCGTTTGTTGCATACCTTATTCTCCGCCATTGAGACGGAAGAAGACATCGATTCCGCTATCGACCGCCTTGTCTTTGAAGGGGTTATCCGGGATGATGAAAAAGAGGGAATGGCGCGCGAAGTGGTGCAAAAGGCTTTCTCTTCCCCCGAAATACAGGATTGGTACTCAGGAGAATGGACGTTATTCAGCGAATGTGCCATCATCTACAAGGAGAAAGGTGTGCTGCAAACCCGCCGTCCGGACCGTGTGATGATGAAAGAGAATCAGGTGGTTGTAGTAGACTTTAAGTTTGGCAAGGAGAATCCTAAATATAACAAGCAGGTGAAGGGATATATGCAGTTACTTTCTAAGATGGGGTACGAGAATATTACCGGTTATCTGTGGTATGTGGATGAGGAGAGGATAGAAAAAGTATAGAAGGGGGAAAAACGCAGGATTAACTGAAATTATCGCAGATTATTTCAGTTACGACTTATAAAAACTTCTGCGATGATTTGCGTTAATCTGCGTTTTATTATTCATTATGACATCCCCTCATTAGTAAAGACATTAGGAAAATTCATATTATTTTATCTTAGCTTTCACATAGCAGGGGTCAATTCAACCGTCATACCTAAGGCTGAAGCAATACGATAAAAAGTAGAGACTTTAGGCTCTGTTTTTCCTGTTTCAACACGGGAAATATAAGATTTGTTTGTCCCAATCTTTTTAGCAAGTTCCTCTTGTGTCATTTTAGCTTTCTTCCTAGCCTCTTCAATTATCTGCCCGGTAAAGAAAGCATTGGCTCTATCTTCGGCAGCCTTACGCTCCGGAGTTCCTTCTTTGCCAAACACAGCGTCCAACTGTGCATCGACATCAAACATCTTCAGTTCTTTTTCGCTCATAATATTCTTTCTTTAGTTTTAATGCTTTATCAATTTCTCTATCGGGAGTTTTCTGCGTTTTCTTTTGAAAACCATTGAATAATATAACAATGCGTCCTTCATCATAACAAAAGAAAATCCGATAAATATTACCTTGCCATTCTATTCTTAACTCATATAAACCATCTTTGAGAAATTTCACATACTTTGCAGGCAGTTTATCTTGAGTCTTTAATAAGAGCAAGCCATACAAGACTTTTTCTTGTGTACCTTTATCTAAGGTGTCAAAAAAATCTTTATAGTAGTTTTCGTATGCTATTACTTTTCTATTCATACGGCAAAGATAGCAAAAGTTGATCAATTAAGCAACTTTCTGCCGATCGAGATATCTTAAAGAAGCTAATTTCCTATATTCCGCTTATTCTTTCACTTCTATATCGTATCTTTGTCACAGACTAAAAATGATTATCCGATATGCAACCATTTCTCCAACTAGTCGCCCATGACTTATATACGAAAATAGGAAACGACCTGTCGCGCACCGTGCTCGTTTTCCCCAACAAACGCGCTAACCTGTTTTTTAACGAATACCTGGCAGAAGAATCCGACCAACCTATCTGGTCGCCTGCCGCCATGAGTATCAGTGACCTGTTGCAGAAACTATCCGTACAAAAGGCAGGGGATCCGATCCGTTTGGTCTGTGAGCTTTATAAAGTATTCAAAGAAGAAACCGAAAGTCGGGAGACGCTGGACGATTTCTACTTCTGGGGTGAACTGCTGATTAGCGATTTCGACGACGTAGACAAAAATATGGTGGATGCAGACAAACTGTTCAGCAATCTGCAAGACCTGAAGAACCTGATGGACGACTACGAATTCCTCGATGAAGAACAGGAAGAAGCCATCCGGCAATTCTTTCAGAACTTCTCCATCGAACGGCGTACCGAACTCAAGGAAAAATTCATATCCCTCTGGGACAAACTGGGTATTATCTATCATCGTTATCGGGAGAACCTTGCCGAACTGGGCATTGCCTACGAAGGTATGCTCTACCGGAACGTTATCGAACAACTCGATACCGACCGGCTCAAATACGATAAATACGTATTCGTCGGTTTCAACGTACTGAACAAAGTAGAGAAAGAATTCTTCCAAAAGCTGCAAAAAGCCGGGAAAGCCATGTTTTATTGGGATTACGACCTCTTCTATACCCAACGAATCTCCAAGCACGAAGCCGGAGAATTTATCAAACGCAACCTCATCGACTTCCCAAACGAACTGCCGGAAAGTTATTTCGACATCTTCCGGAAGCCGAAAAAGATACGTTATATCTCTGCTTCCACCGAAAATGCACAAGCCCGCTTCCTGCCCGAATGGGTAAAAGCAACCCAGACTCACACAACGCAGATAGTCAGCGAAAAGGAAAATGCCATCGTGCTCTGCAACGAAGCCCTGCTCCTCCCCGTGCTTCACTCCATCCCACAGGATGTGCAAAACGTAAATATCACTATGGGATTCCCATTGGCGCAAACTCCGGTGTACAGCTTCATCAACGCAGCTATGGAATTACAGACCAACGGCTATCGACCGGATACCGGACGTTTCACCTACGAAGCCGTATCAAAAATATTAAAACACCCCTACACCCGGCAACTATCGGATCATGCCACCCGTCTGGAACGCGAGCTGACAAAGACCAACCGTTTCTATCCGCTCCCGTCGGAACTGAAAAAAGATGATTTTCTGACTATCCTTTTCACTCCGCAAAGCAATATCAGGGAGTTATGCGACTACCTGCTCCGATTAATCAAAAGCATATCCATCCTCTATCGCAAAGAAGGGGAATATGACGATATTTTCAACCAGCTATATCGGGAATCCATCTTCCAGAGTCACCTGAAAATAAATAGATTATACAGCCTGATAGAAAGCGGAGAATTAAGCGTGCGTACCGATACCCTGAAACGTCTTATTACTAAGGTGCTGACCGCTTCCAATATCCCCTTCCACGGAGAACCGGCTATCGGACTGCAAATCATGGGAGTGCTGGAGACACGTAACCTCGATTTCCGCAATCTTATCATGTTGTCGCTCAACGAGGGGCAACTTCCGAAAGCCGGTGGAGAGTCCTCCTTCATCCCCTACAACCTCCGCAAAGCCTTCGGTATGACGACCATCGAACATAAAAACGCAGTATACGCTTACTACTTCTACCGTCTGATTCAACGGGCAGAGAATATCACGCTGCTCTACAACACCTCTTCGGACGGACTGAATCGTGGCGAAGAGTCCCGTTTCATGCTGCAACTGCTGGTGGAAGGTCCGCACGAGATCACCCGCGAGTATCTGGAAGCCGGACAATCTCCGCAAAACACGCTGGAGATACAAATAGAAAAAACTCCGGAAATACTGAGACGGCTTTACCGTGCCTACGATACTGCCCAGCCCGAATCCGTCATCCTTTCTCCTTCTGCCCTCAACACTTATCTTGATTGTCGGCTGAGGTTCTATTACCGATACGTTGCCGGACTGAAAACACCGGATGAAGTAAGTGCGGAAATCGATTCCGCCCTGTTCGGAACGATCTTCCACCTCTCCGCCCAACTGGCTTACACTGACCTGACAGCCAACGGAAAAATGATTCAGAGAGAGGACTTGGAACGTCTGCTGCGTGACGAAATAAAGCTGCAAGGTTATGTAGACCAAGCCTTCAAGCAGGAACTGTTCAAAGTCGCACCGGAAGAGAAGCCCGAATACAACGGTGTGCAGCTCATCAATTCCAAAGTAATCGTTTCTTACTTGAAACAGTTGCTTCGTAACGACCTGCAATACACTCCTTTCGAGATGGTCGCTATGGAGAAAAAGGTATCGGAGAAGATAACCATACAGACTGCCTTAGGCCCTTTAACGCTCCGTCTCGGTGGAACAATCGACCGCATGGACGCCAAAGAAGGTACATTACGTATCGTAGACTATAAAACAGGAGGAAGCCCGAAGATTCCTGCCAATATCGAGCAACTGTTCACTCCTTCGGAAACGCGTCCCAATTATATCTTCCAGACGTTCCTGTATGCCGCCATCATGAGCCGGAAACAGCCTTTAATGGTAGCTCCCGCCTTGCTTTATATTCATCGTGCCGCCTCAGAAAGCTATTCGCCTGTTATCGAAATGGGAGAACCCCGCAAACCGAAGATACCGGTGAACAACTTCGCTTTCTTTGAAGACGAGTTCCGTGAACGTCTGCAAGCTTTATTAGAAGAAATATTTGACGAGAAAGAACCTTTCACGCAGACAGAGGACATAAAGAAATGTGCGTATTGCGACTTCAAGGCAATCTGTAAGCGATAGACGAAAGTAGAATATACCAATAAAACAGGGCATGATTTACATATCTATGCAAATTATGCCCTGTTTATTATTTTTAGTCTGTATAATTATAACACTTACTTCTCCAGCAGCGGCACCGAGAAACTGAATGTAGATCCCTCTCCCTTCTTCGAAGTAAACCAGAGTTTGCCTCCATTCTTGACGATGAAATCCTGGCACAGCAGCAATCCCAGTCCCGAACCTTCCTCGTTGTTAGTGCCGAAGGTACTGAAATGCGTATCCGTATGCAGCAGTTTCTTTTGGTTCTCCTCATCAATGCCGCAGCCACTATCCTTCACGCTGACGATAGCCATACCGTCCTCCTCAGTCAGTGACACCAGCACTTCCGAACCCTCATTGCTAAACTTGATAGCATTACTTATCAGGTTACGGATCACCGTCTTAAGCATATCTATATCCGCACGGACAACCACGGGGACCACAGGCATATCCTGCACAATTTTAATGTTCTTCAGACCGGCCACCATCGTAAAGATCTCACTTACACCCTCTACGACTTCCACCATATTGAGCTCCTGATAAACCACCTTCAGCTTACCGATCTGGCTCTTCGTCCATTTCAGCAAATTATCGAGCAGTGAGAACACATCCTCAGTGGTCTGGTTCGCCATTGTCAGCAACTCATACATCTCCCCACCGATTGTCTCGCTGGGCAGATTCAGAATCAGCATATTCAGCACCATCTTGATAGAACCCATCGGCGAACGCAAGTCGTGCGCAATCACAGAATACAGTTTGTCACGTCCCATGATCGTCTTACGCAACTCCTCCGTCTGCGCCACGATGATCCGTTTGGCGGCAACCAGCGAAATCTGGTGCGTCACACGGATGATCAGCTCCTCCTTATTGAACGGCTTGGAGATAAAGTCATTACCTCCCACCTGGAATCCCTTCACTATATCCGCCGTGCTATTCAGCGCAGTCAGGAAAATGATAGGAATATCAGACATTTCGGGATCAGCTTTCATCTGCTTCGCCACGTCAAACCCACTGATGTCCGGCATCATGACATCCAACAGCACAAGATCCGGTTTCTCTTTCTTCACCTGCGCCAAAGCCTCCGTACCGTTGCCGGCGGTTACAATCTGAAATTTTTCATTGTTCAATAGCACCTTCAATAAAAGTACATTTGAAATGACATCGTCCACAATGAGGACTTTATATTCGGAAGGATTAATTTCCACATTCATAATTATCTCCTTATTTATTCGTTTTAGATCCCTTAAAATACTCAATCATGCGGCTCAGCCCATCTTCCAGTTCGATGGTAGGTTCCCAACCAAGTTTTTTCTTTGCCAGCGTTATATCCGGCTGTCGTTGCTTGGGATCATCGTTCGGCAATGACTTGAACACTATCTTCGAAGAAGAACCCGTCATGGCGATTATCTTTTCCGCCAACTCCTGTATCGAGAACTCATTCGGATTGCCGAGATTCACAGGACCGGTAAAATCATCCTCCGTCTCCATCATCCTTATCATTCCCTCTATCAGATCATCGATATACTGGAAACTGCGCGTCTGCGTTCCGTCTCCATATATCGTGATGTCTTCATTGTTCAATGCCTGCAGAACGAAGTTTGAAACTACCCTCCCATCGTTCGGCAGCATACGCGGACCATACGTATTGAATATGCGGATAATCTTCACACGTACATCATTCTGTCGATGATAATCCATAAACAATGTCTCCGCACAGCGTTTCCCCTCATCGTAACAGGAACGGTAACCCACAGGATTTACGTTCCCCCAATAATGCTCCGGCTGCGGATGCACAATCGGGTCGCCGTACACCTCGCTCGTAGAAGCCTGCAACACCTTTGCATCCAGTCTCATCGCCAATCCCAGCATATTGATAGCCCCCATCACCGACGTCTTGGCCGTTTGTATAGGGTCATGCTGATAATGAATGGGAGACGCGGGACAAGCCAAATTGTATATTTCATCCACCTCTGCAGAATATGGGTAAGTGACATCATGCCTCACCACTTCAAAATGGTGATTGCCCATCAGATGAGCGATATTGTCTTTCGACCCCGTAAAAAAATTATCCAGGCATATCACTTCGTGACCGTCGTTTATTAGCCGCGTACAAAGATGAGAACCAATAAAGCCGGCCCCTCCACTTACCAGTATTCTTTTCATTTTATGTATTCTATTGTTTACTTAAAGAGACGCTGTCTCCGTTTTGTTTATGGTTACAAATGTAACCGATTTGATTAATATATACAATTTTCAGAAAGGTTATTTTCTAAAAAAGACAAATTAACAATAGCATACATATCTAATTGCCCGATTACAATACTTTACGCTCCGTTTCCGTCGGAGCAACTTCGTCCGGAATACTGAACTCATGATTGGCAAACAGGTCGGCAAGCCCGGAAATTTGTTTCAAACGCAACAATTCGTCTCGGTCCATACCGATATTCTTCATAATCCACTGATCCGACATCCCCGCCTTGTCAAGTTCGGCAACAATGTTGCACATCAATTCGATGTTGTGCATACCTCTCGCACGGTTGTGGCGGATGGTCGAGCTCATACGGTTGGACAGGTCCTTGTCTATCACGACAATCGGAAGCAGCCCGTTCTCGCGTTTGTAAATCCGTTTCGATGTCTTCAGTACCGTATAGCGGTGGTAACCGTCCACCAGGATATAGCGGTCGGCCTCCTTATCATAATAACACACGCAGGGCATCGTAAATCCATCCTCCCAGATAGACAGTTCGAGCAACTTCATTTCAGGCGGAGCCACCACATTCGGGTTATAATCGTTAGCATACACTTTTTCCACAGGCACCGCCTTTACCTCATAAACAGGGCTTTTATCTACACTCATGATACTATGATTCTATATTGTTCCATTATTTGACTTCTTTTGCTCATTTCCTCCTTTGTAGGCGAGAATCCCATATATTTGCAGGCATGGTCGTTCTTCAGGATGCAGATGCACATCCGCTTGTAGGTAGGTATCTCTTTGAATTCCGGGATGTCGATGTCATCCTGATATTCCATGCGCACGGGTTTCTTCAACGTTTTATAGTTGCTGTTGTCCATCACGACAATCGGCACTTTGGCGTCAATCAGTTTCTGGATGGTCGAGTCGCTCAGGCAGCCTCCTTTCGTCCGCCAGAAATTCACACTTACCGACAGTTTCCGGAGATAATTCTTCCGTGCCCGCTCCGGCAACGTGGACAGAAGGAAATACATAAACTCCCGCCATGTGTATCCTTCAGGAAGTTTCACCGACTGCCATCCCATAGCGTGGGTACCGCCATACATACCGGTGAAGTTGACTCCGTTCACCCGCCCGACCATCTTGCCCCAAGTGTTGGGATCGAGCACCCGGTAGAGTTGCAGGCTCTCCTGTGCCTCATTGATGAAAGGACTCGCCACGCGCTGGCGCTCCAGATTGACCCCTGCCCGATAATACAGATCATACAACGTATTGTAATCCCATTGGAACTTTCCGTTGGCCGTCCATACATCCGTCGTCTTCCAATCATAAATAGGGTACGCGTTGTAAATATCGTTGCCTACTTTTGAAGTCCATTTATACTTATGATACATCTGGAATTTGCGGCTCATGTAGATGCATCTCCAACGGTTGAAACTCTCTTGGGTACGGATTCCGATCAGGCAGCAGGTGCGCACCGCGTCCTTCTTATTATGCAGCCATTGCGCAAAACGCATCTGGAACTCGTAATCCCACATTGACGTATTATAAAAAGGGAAATCCTCCTTTGTCATCGCCTTCTTGGGCATGGAGCGTACCCATATATTCTTCTTGCTGTCCTCCCACGGACGCCAGAAAGACTGATACATAGATGTGCAGGTCGACACCCGGAAAGGAATGCATACTCGGTAAACATCCAGAATATCCTTATTGGCCTCCAATATCCGGTCTACATAGTCGATGGTCATCTTATACTGGATCTCGTAATCCATATGGAAGACCCCCAAACGTATTTTCAAATTATTTTTCCGGATATAATCAATACACATATTCAGCAATACCCCACTATCCTTACCTCCGGAAAATGATACATATATATTATCAAACTCGCTAAATATTACTTTCAATCGTTCTTGTGCCAGCTCATATACATTTTTAGCGCCTGCAACTTTTTTCCCCATAAGCCTCCTATCTATACATTTTAACGTAACGTGTCCATTTCTTATCCATGGATGTAAAATCGAACTTTTCGAATATTTCTTTGTCTTGTACAAGTGTGATGGAATGAAGCAGCCAGCTCTCAGGGCCGAAATCTTTTATTATAGCAGGCAGCAGATCAGACAAGATTTCTTCCCGCTCCGTATTTTCAGCTCCTATATAATAATTGTTTATTACAGCCTTTTTCTTGCTTTTCTGTTCCACCGGGATAAATCCCTTCACTTCTTTTCCATCGACCGCAATATACCAGACGTAGTCTTCACCCGTTTTGAACGGATAATTGTTGTTGGCACGTATCACGTCAGGATCCATAACCAGAGGTGCCAGCAGCCGATATAAACGTTTGTCTTTTCCTTTTAATTGTATTATCTGTATCATATCATTCAAAAATGGACATACAAAAATAAGGAAAAAATATCAATTTAGTCATTTCTGTTCCTAAAACATTTGTTTTTCATGCTTTTATCTTTAGATTTCTATTTTATTCGTACTATCAGCTCACCATACTCCTTTCATTTTTAAAGTAAGTCAGTACGGTAGCGAAACTGAGATATTCCCTTCCGGGAGTGCGCGACCTGCTTCGGAACCGGTAGCGCGCAAAGATGATCTCGCACACCAGTTCATAATGCACGAACAGATTCAAGCGGTGCTGCAGAAAGTCGAAGAAACGGCTGAAAGAAGCAAAGTACTCCTTTATCTTATCATGAGTGATCACTCTCCGCTTGCGGCCTTTTTCCGCGCTTTTCATTACTTCCAGCACATATTCCAATTGCTTGATCTCCTCTTCCGTATGTTGCATTGTACATTTCATTTCCTCTATCTTCTCTTCCTGACGATGATATTGTTCCCTTTTCTGTTGTAAATGTTTTTGTGCTTCTTTTGTTCTTTTCGACATCCTAATTTCTTTATTTTTATTTAAACTGGACACTACTGTCTATAAGAGAACAGAAATGCCATATAAAATCTAATACCGGGTGCAAATATAGAAAAGATTGTTTAAATAATTAGATTTTTATTTAAATATTTTCCAACTAATTTCATATTGAAATTACCGACAATAAAAATAACAGTTTATCCCATCATTCGGAGAAAGCATACTTTTGCGCCGTAATTAAATGAATAAAGGAACATGAAAATTAAATCCTATGACTGGCTGCTTTGTGGCTGCCATGCGTTGTCCGAAGTGGCAATCGCTTATTTTCCGAACTTTCAGTACAACAGTTCAGCGGTGCGAGCTTTTCGCCGGACGATAACAGAACACCCGGCATTGCCGCAACAACTGACGGAAGCGGGATTCACCCCGCACACCCAGACACTTACTCCCCAACAGATTGCCGCCATCGTGAGATGTTGGGGAACGCCTGCGCTGGTATATGAAATGATTAAAGAAAATCCCTATCTTGCCATCCCCAAAATGAGGAAAAAGATATAATGTATTTTAATACATTCTTTATTTATTATATATATTAGTTGCC
>ERZ773276.121-NODE-121-length-102488-cov-7.360968_pt1 | contig 102488 bp, 112 predicted proteins | sample MGYA00511386_ERZ773276 | MGnify/ENA primary metagenome ERZ773276 (study PRJEB29015, sample SAMEA2737778) | human gut metagenome | biome: human gut; feature: human-associated habitat; material: faeces | place: China | collected 2012 ...
GTTCACGGATCAAGTGATTTCTCAGGCAAAATTGATATTTTATTTTCCGGACATAGGAAATATTATGGGCATACATTAATTTGAGGTATGGGAAGACTTAGAAACAATGGGTCATCTTTTATTTCAGAAAAACTTATTTCAAAAAATTTAAAATTCGAGAACTTTTCCGGGAATTATTACAATATGAGAGTGTAAGGGTTCTAACCGAGACGTCAAGGTGAGAGGAAAGGAATAGATAAGTGACAAAACAGGAATTTGACCGGTTTGTGTCCGAGAATGGAAAGGACATTCTCCGATTCTGCAGAATGAACACAGGGGGAACAGCAGAGGGAGACGATCTTTATCAGGACACAATGCTAAAGCTGTGGGAGCAGGCGAACCAATTGAATAAGAATGATTCTCTGAAAAGCTACGCACTTTCTGTTTCCATCCTTATGTGGAAAAACAAGAGAAGGAAATTTGCCTGGAGATGCAGGATCGCAGCGTTTGAAAGTTACGAAAAGCATATGGAGGACGCTGGGGACCGGATGGCAGGACGTCCGGCGGATAATCCGGAGGAAACATTTTTACAGAAGGAGATGACGGAGCTTGTACAGAGACAGGTGCAGGCATTGCCGGATAAATACCGTACCGTCATCTACCTGTATTATTCTGCAGGGCTTAAGATACGGGAGATCGCGGACTGTCTGCAGATTCCGGAAAACACAGTGAAAAGCAGGATGCGCAAGGCGAAGGACATTCTGAAAACAAAATTGGAGGTTGTTAAATATGAAGGATAAGGAATTAGATCAGATTTTACAACATGCCCTTACTCCAACCGTAAGTGATGAAGAAATAAAAGTCAATTATGAAATGGAGGGAAGACCTATGATGAAAAAGAAAAATTATTTTAAGCCTGCGGTTGCACTGGTAGCGTGTGCGGCACTTGTGGCAGGGATCGGCTTCGGAAATCTGCCGGACAGGATATTTGATAACATGTCCCATAAAACGGACACACCTGCGACGACAAAGGAAGCACAGAATACGGGGAGTGGCTTTGTGGTAAAGGTAAAGGCTGCCGAGACGAAGGAACTGAAACAGGGGGAGAAGCAGCTTATTGTATATCCGTCCGACTGTCAGGGAGAATCCTGGGCCGGTAATGATAAGGACAAGGTTGTCAGTTATGCTGTGGAAACGCCGTTAGTCTGTGAAGGAAAGAAAATGGACACGATCACCTATTCGGTTGATAAAGGATTTTTCCGCATTGTCACACCGAAGAAAATGTCTTATGTGATCGATGGAGAAGAATATAAGCCATCGGACAGATTTATTGAGAACTTCAATACGACCGGGAATCAGCCCGGTATGACGGAAAAGTATTATAAATCCTACACTGTTTCAGCAAAGGATCAGAACCGTAAGGGTGTCTCTGTAGAAATCTGTGACACGAAGAAGGTGTCCGATGAATTATATGACAATCTCTGGACCGAGGAGATAAATACGGGTGAGAAGGAGATGGCAGTTGTGGCGGAGACGAAGAACAAGATCATGAATGATCCGCAGATTACCTGCAAGGTTAACTACAAAGAAGATTCTACTGAGAAATCGGAGAGTATTAAAGTAGTTGTAAAGCACGAAGTGATAAGTTATAAAGCCGCTGCGGATATCTATCCGAGCCTGTCGGAAAAGTTTAATATCTTAGACGATGTAAAAAGAGTTTTCGTAACCTTTGAAAGAAGATAAGGGAAACAAAATGAAATTTCCCGAAATTTCCCGAAAACGCCAAAATATTTCTTGTAAATTTCCCGAAAACAATTTATAATATAGAAAATAAAAGAAATTGTTTGGGAAACGTGGAGAACAGGAACACTTTCTAAGAGAGCCGTCATGCGATGATGCGATATGGGTCATTGTATGGCGGCATTGATGAATGGGGGCGTGAGTATGGGACAGGATATTATTCGGGCGAAGGTGTTGGCGGATCAGTGGGGAATTACCCCGAGACGTGTGAATCAGTTATGTGCGGACGGTTCCCTGGAGGGAGCATATAAGGCGGGAAGATTCTGGATGATTCCGTCGGATGTTAAGAAGCCGGATTTCCTGCGGGAGAAGGCATCATATACAGTGCGCACACAGCAGCACGGCGACAGTCCGCTGCCATGCCCGGTGGGGATCACTTCCTATAAGGAGGTGGTCAGCGAGTGCTATTATGTAGACAAGACCCTGCTGCTGCGCCAGATGATCGATGACCACAGCAAGGTCTTTTTGTTTACAAGACCACGACGTTTCGGCAAGACGCTGATGATGGACATGGTACGGACGTTTTTTGAGCGGAGCACAGAGGATACCTCTGTTTATTTCACGGACAAGAAGATATGGTTCTGTGGAGAGAAGTACCGGAAGCTTCAGGGAAAGTATCCGGTGATATTTCTTTCCTTTAAGGATGCGCATCAGACGAGCTGGGAGGCGATGTATAAGAGCCTTTGCTTTACGCTGCGCGAGGAGTTTGTGCGTCACAGAGAGCTTTTGGAGTCGGATGCACTGAACGAGTACGACAGGCGCTTCTTTCAGAACATTACAGAGGATAAGGCGGAGATCACGGATTATCAGTATGCGCTCGGCAAGCTTTCTGCGATGCTGACGACATGTTATCAGAGCAAGACGATCATTATCATTGATGAGTATGACACGCCGATCCAGCAGGGGCATCTGCATCATTACTACGATGAGGTGATCGGCTTTATGCGCAATCTCTTATCCTCTGCATTAAAGGATAATGAGAACCTTGAGTTTGGTATTCTGACAGGTATCCTTCGGATCGCCAAGGAGAGTTTGTTTAGCGGACTGAATAATCTGGTTGTCAATACGATCCTTGATGATAAGTATGCGGAGTATTTCGGGTTTACCGGACAAGAGGCGGCACAGATGGCGGCTTATTACGGGGTGCCGGAGAAGCTGGAGCAGATCCGTGAGTGGTATGACGGCTATGTGTTTGGTGAGACGGAGGTGTACAATCCGTGGTCTGTGATCAACTACTTTAATAATAACTGTAAGCCGAAGGCGTTCTGGTCACGGACGAGCGGCAATGAGATCATTGGCGAGCTGATCCGCGGAGCCGGAAAGGAGCTGTATCAGAATCTGTCTCTGCTTCTGCAGGGGGAGGAGATACAGGCGATCATTGACACGGACATTATTTATCCGGAGGTCAACAGTGATCCGGATATTATCTGCAGCTTCCTGCTGGTGGCGGGATATCTGCGCGTGACCTCGGTGATCAGTGAGTGGAATGACAATCCGATCTGCTCGCTTGCGATTCCGAACCGGGAGATCAAGAGCGTGTTCATGAAGGAGATCCTCGACAGTTACAACCAGCTGTTCAGCGGATCGATCCTGCGAAACTTCGAGGTGGCACTGCGAACCGGCGATACGGCGCTTTTTACCGATACGCTGCAGACCTATCTGATGCAGTCTGCCAGCACCTTTGACACGGCGAGCGAGAACTTTTATCCCGGTACGGTGTTTGGGATGCTTGCGATCCTGTCGGACCGGTATTATATTTCCTCGAACCGGGAGTCCGGGGAGGGGCGGTTTGATGTACAGCTTGAGCCGCGGGACAGAACGCAGATGGGCTATATCATCGAGTTTAAGGCAGGTAAGGAGCTTTCCGAGCAGGCACTTTCTGACACTGCGGGGAAGGCGGTCAGCCAGATCAGGGAGAAGCAGTACAGCACAGAGATGGAGTATCGTGGCATCACGAAGATCGGATTCTTCGGGATTGCGTTTTGCGGCAAGAAGGTAGCCTGTGCCTATGAAGAGAGAAAGGAAGGTTGATTTATTATGAAAATTGTGATTTTAGATGGCTATACAAGCAATCCGGGTGATTTAAACTGGGATAAGCTTAAGATACTTGGAGATCTGACCGTATATGAGTACACAAAGAATCAGACGGAGGATGTCGTGGAACGTCTGCAGGATTGTGAGATTGCGCTGACCAATAAAACGGTCATTACGAAGGAGATCATGGAGGTCTGTCCGAAGCTTCGTTATATCGGCGTGCTTGCGACCGGCTACAATGTCGTTGATATGAAAGCAGCCGCAGAGCGCGGGATCACGGTTACCAATGTGCCGGGCTACAGCACACAGGCAGTGGCACAGCAGGCATTTGCGCTGCTTCTGGAAATCTGTTCCCATGTGGCGCACCACAGCAGTGAGGTGCACAGTGGCAGATGGAGCAGAGGACGGGATTTCTGTTTCTGGGATTATCCGCTGGTGGAGTTGGATCACAAGACGGCGGGCATCATTGGTTTTGGTCAGACCGGCAAGGCGATCGGGCGTGTGGCGAAGGCATTTGGCATGCGGGTCATCACCTGCGGTTCGCATGCGACGGAGGAAGGGAAAGCCATCGGAGAGTATGTGGCGAGAGAACAGCTTCTGCGGGAGTCGGACGTGATCTTTCTTGCGTGTCCGCTCAATGAGGAGACAAAGGATCTGATCTGTGCGGAGACGATCGCGCAGATGAAGGATGGCGTGATCCTGATCAATACGAGCCGTGGCGGTACGATCGTGGAGAAGGATCTGGCGCAGGCGTTAAAGAGCGGGAAGATTTACGGTGCGGGTGTGGACGTCGTATCTGTGGAACCGGCACAGCCGGATAATCCGCTGCTTTCCTGCGATAATTGTGTGATCACACCGCATATTGCATGGGCGACGAAGGAGGCGAGAGGACGTCTGATCGATATTGCGTCGGAGAATGTACGCAGCTTTCTTGATGGGGCGCCGGTAAATGTGGTGGCGTAATTGGATAAGATATGTTATACTCATAAACATAGATGCGAAGAGGCACATTTCTGATATGGAATGTGCCTCTTTTCGTATATAAGAAATCTGTATGGAACGGAGGGATATTATGGCGGAGACGATTTATAACTCAACCCCGGCGAGAGATGGTTTTCATATGCCGGCAGAATTCGAACCGCAGGAACGTGTCTGGATGCTTTGGCCACAGCGACCGGACAACTGGAGGGATGGGGCAAAGCCGGCACAGGAGGCGTATACAGAGGTGGCAAAGGCGATCAGTCGATTTGTGCCGGTGACAATGTGTGTGAATGGAGATCAGTATCAAAACGCCAGAGAGAAGCTGCCGTCCGATATTCAGGTGGTGGAGATGTCCGGCAATGATGCATGGATGCGGGATATGGGGCCTGCTTTTGTGGTGAACGAAGAAGGCTTGCTGCGGGGCTGTGACTGGAGGTTTAATGCGTGGGGAGGTTTTGTAGATGGTCTTTATTTTCCGTGGGATAAAGATGATCAGATTGCCGGAAAGGTTTGTGAGATGATCGGTGCAGACTATTACCGCCTGCCGGATTTTGTGCTGGAGGGAGGCTCTTTTCATGTGGACGGGGAAGGGACGGTACTCACAACGAAAATGTGTCTTTTGAGCAGAGGACGCAATCCGCATATGACGCAGGAGCAGATTGCGGAAACGCTGTGTGATTATCTGGGGGCAGACAAAGTGCTGTGGCTTTCGGACGGCATTGACCCGGAGGAAACGAATGGTCATGTGGACGATGTAGCTTGCTTTGTGCGCCCGGGCGAGGTGGCATGTATTTATACGGAGGATGAGTCCTCTCCGTTTTATGAGACGGCACAGCAATGTTACCGGGAGCTTTGCGGGATGACGGACGCCAAAGAAAGGAAACTGAAGGTGCACCGGGTCTGCTGTCCGAAAGAACCGGTGCAGATCGGCGATGATTTCCGGATCGATCATATGCCGGGCACGATTCCGCGTGAACAGGGCGAGCTTTGCATTGCTTCGTATCTGAATTTTCTGATCACAAACGGTGCGGTGATCGTGCCACAGTATGGAGATGAAAATGATGCGCTGGCATTGGAACAGATACAGGAGATCTTTCCGGAGAGAGAGGTTATTGGCGTATATACGCGCGAGATCGTATATGGCGGTGGCAATATTCACTGCATTACGATGCAACAGCCGAAGTGCAGGTGAAATCTATGTGGTGACAAGGAGGTTTTAACAATGAGAAATGTAACAGTAGCGGCAACGCAGATGGCATGTACATGGGATCGTGAGGAGACGCTGGAGCGGGCAGCAGGTCTTGTTGAGGAGGCGGCACAGAAGGGCGCCAACATTGTTCTGTTGCAGGAGCTTTTTGAGACACCGTACTTTTGTCAGCAGGAGCGTACGGAATATCTGAAGCTTGCAACCACAGTGGAAGAAAATCCGGCGATTGCATATTTTCAGAAAATGGCAAAGCAGAAGGAGCTTGTCATTCCGGTGAGCTTTTACGAAAAGGCGGGCAACACCGCATTCAACAGCGTGGCAGTGATCGATGCGGACGGAAGCATTCCGGGCGTTTACCGCAAAACGCATATTCCGCATTCCTTATTATATGAAGAGAAATTCTATTTCACGCCGGGAGACACAGGCTTTCGTGCCTGGAAAACGCAGTTTGGCACGATCGGCGTAGGCATCTGCTGGGATCAGTGGTTCCCGGAGACAGCAAGAGGGATGGCACTGCAGGGCGCGGAAATTCTGATGTATCCGACAGCGATCGGCAGTGAGGCGGTGGAGACGATTGATTCCATGCCGCATTGGAGACGATGCATGCAGGGACACGCGGCGGTAAATATCATGCCGGTCATCGCATCAAACCGCATTGGCACGGAGACCGACGAGACGAGTATGACCTTCTATGGATCCTCGTTTATCACGGATCACACCGGTCAGATTCTGCAGGGGGCGGATCGGGAAAGTCAGACGGTTCTTGTGCAGAGCTTTGATCTGGATGAGATTGAGGAGTACCGCAGATCCTGGGGGGTGTGGAGAGACAGACGACCGGAAATGTATGGGATACTGACAACGCACGGCAGGTAGAAGGAATTTTGCTTTTTTAAAGGTTATATGCTACAATATGGCGATAGTTAGATACGACTAACTATCGCCATGTTTTTGTTTTTGCATATAGATAAAGATAAGATAGAATCAATATGTGATATTTTGTCTGAAACCCTGCAGATTCTATATTTGCAGGAACACAGAAAGGAGACAAGAATGTCTGAACTGATTACACTTAGCATTCCGTTTCTGGGGACATCTCTTGGGGCGGCGATGGTATTTTTCATGAAGGATAAGATTGCACCGCAAATTGAGAAGCTGTTGCTTGGATTTGCGGCGGGAGTGATGATCGCCGCTTCTGTATGGTCTTTGCTGATCCCGGCGATCGAGATGACAGAGGCACAGGGGAAGCTTGCGTGGCTGCCGGCGGTGACAGGATTTTTGCTCGGCATTGGTTTTCTGCTTGTGTTAGATACGGTGATACCACATCTTCATTTGAAAAGCAGTGAGCCGGAGGGGCTTCACGCCGGACAGCCGCGCCTGTCCAAAACGACGATGATGCTTTTTGCGGTGACGCTGCATAATATCCCGGAGGGAATGTCGGTCGGGGTTGCGTATGCGGGCAGTATGATGAAGGGGGCGGGGATCACGGTGGCGGGAGCGTTTGCTCTGGCGCTTGGTATTGCGATCCAGAATTTTCCGGAGGGGGCGATCATTTCGCTGCCACTTTGCGGAGAGGGGATGAGTCGCAGGAAAGCCTTTGTGTGCGGTGTGTTGTCCGGGATTGTGGAGCCTGTGGGTGGCTTTATCACAATTCTGATCGCGGGGGCGATCTCTCCGGTGCTTCCGTATCTTCTGGCATTTGCAGCGGGAGCCATGATGTATGTGGTGATCGAAGAACTGATTCCGGAATGTCAGGACGGGGTACACAGCAACATCGGAACTATTGGGGCGGCGCTGGGGTTTGCTCTGATGATGGTGCTTGATGTGGCACTGGGGTGAAGTCCGGGGTGATACAGATGATATTTCGCATGAAATCGGTGTGCTGAAAGGGATAATTTACTCCATACTAGCCGTTTGATTAGTTGACTTATTATATAAATGTTGTTATATTTGATGTAAAATACACCTTATTTTGCATAAACGCAGGAGAAGGCGTTTGAAAATGCCGTGTATTTTCGGAGAGTTAAAGGAAAAAGTATGAAAATTGAAACAAGAATGGAGGAATGTGTATGAAAGGAATGAGAAAACGTCACCGGAAGAGGCTGACAGCGGTTGTTACTGCCGTTGCACTGATCTGCACAAGCGGTGTGCTGCCGGAGAATATGGCTTATGCAGCGGAGCAGACAGAAGAAGGTGTTGCAATTGATAAGGAGAATTTTCCGGATGAGAACCTGCGAAATTATCTCAAAGAAAGTGGATTTGATAAGAACGATGACGGTTATTTTTCACAAAGTGAGCTGGATGCCGTTGAAGAAATGGAAGCAATATATAATAAACTGGAAAATCTGAAGGGGCTTGAGTATTTCCGGAATCTGAAGTCTTTGGATATCCGATTGAATAATATCAGCGGAGAACTGGATTTGCAGATGTTCCCTAATCTGACCAGTGTTTATTGTGATGATAATGAGATTACATCTATCCGGTTTGGAGAGGACTGTAAGCTGGAATTGATAGAATGTAATTACAATCAGATCGAAGTGTTGGATGTGAGTGGATTGGATCACCTGGACCAGCTTAACTGTACGGGCAATCCGCTCAAGGTATTAAAATTTAATGAGAAATGGACTTCTATCAGATTGTACTGCGATGAATGCAGTCTTACAAGCCTGAAATTCCCGGAAAGCCTGGACGCATCTGAAACTCAGATTAACTGTGAGAATAATGTTACCTATTTAACACAGAAAAATATTGACTTTCTGGATCCGGAAATGTTTCCGGATTTTGATACCGGAAAGATTCAGAAGGTCGTGAAGCTGACAAAAGAACAGGCAGAAGCCGGAAAGAGCGGAACGGATATTTTTGATGAGTTGAAAGGCTCCGATTATAAGCTGACGGATCTGCAGCTTGGGGATCGGATCATTTATACCTATGACTGTGGAATAGGTATGAGCTTTGATTTTACCGTGCGTGTCGGATATTCTGAGGAGATGTTTCCTCCGAACAGACCGGATGGAATACAATATGTTGAGTACACCGTCAGCACTGTGGGAGAAGTACCACTTCCGGAAGGATGGAAATGGAAGGATGAAGATGCAGATCTTGTACTTCCGTTTGGAAACTGGTATGAAGCCACCGCAGAATATGTGGGTGACAATGCAGAGTATTATGCGAACATATATCAGGATGTAGAGATATGGAAAGATTACTGTCAGCATCCTAATGATATGCGGGAGCTTAAGGATGAGCAGAAGGCAGACTGCACGCAGTCTGGATATACCGGAGATTATTACTGCGGTGTGTGCGGGAATCTTCTGTATAAAGGTGAGTATATTCCGATACAGCACCGGCTTGAACTGGTCGAAGAGAAGGAAGCCACTCAGACTGAGCCGGGCAATATACAGTATTTTGTCTGCTCTGCCTGTGGAAAGCTTTTCTTAGATGAGGACGGATATCATGAGGTGGGGATAGAGGATGTGACAATCCCTGTTCTGGAACCGGATCCGACCGATGAGCCGGTGCCGGCTCCGAGTGAGGATCCAACCGCAGAACCAACGAAGGAGCCGAATCCGACGGAGGCGCCCCTGCCAACGCCGGGAGTAAGTGAGACACCGGTGCCAACCGAGGAACCAACCCCGGTGCCAACGGAAGAGCCAACGACAGCACCGAGTGCAGAGCCGACCCGTGAACCGGAGATTACGCCGGAGCCGACGACAGCCCCGGCACCATCGGAGGAACCAACGACGACACCGATGCCAAGTGAAGAGCCAACGACAGCACCGATGCCAAGTGAGGATCCGACAGTGGCACCAACCGCAGAACCAACGGAGGAGCCGAAGCCAACTGAGGCACCCCTGCCAACGCCGGGAGTAAGTGAGACACCGATGCCAACCGAAGAGCCAACCCCGGTACCAACGGAGGAGCCGACAACCATGCCGAGCGAAGAGCCGACCATGGCGCCGGCACCGACAGAGGCGCCAACAGCAGAGCCGACCCGTGAACCGGAAATCACACCGAATCCGGTAGACCCAACGGTGGCACCGGCACCGACCGAGGCGCCAACAATGGAGCCGACCCGTGAGCCAGCGAAAACCGCTGCACCGATAGAGCCAACGAAGGAGCCGGTACCGACAGATGCGCCGGTACCGACCGAAGTGCCAACGCAGAAACCGGAAGTGCCGGAGATCACACCGGAGCCGACAGTCCCGGCAGTTCCGACGGTTGTACCACCTGTCCGGACACCTGTTCCGACACAGACGGTACAGGCAACACAAACTCCTGCGACACCGGCACCGACCCCTGTTTCAACTCCGAAGACGAATCGGAAGAAGCCGGCAAGGGTTGGCAAGATCATTACCTCTTCTGCAGGCTACCGTTTCAAGGTGACAAGCAGCAAAGTGAAAAATCCAGAGGTTGCACTGTATCGTCCGGGTTCCGGACGTAAGGAAGTAAAGATTGGTACGAAGGTAACGATTAATGGAATTAGTTATTCCGTTACTTCGGTTTGCGAGCGGGCATTCCGCAGCAACAAGAGAGTGAAAAAGGTATCTCTGGGTTCCAGAGTTGATAAGATTGGAAAAGAAGCATTTGCAAACTGCAGAAATATCAAAGTTCTTTATATTTATTCTCCAAGACTGAAAGCATCAGATATTGGAGAGAACGCATTTAAGGGCATCAATAAAAGGGTTAAGATTTCCGTCCCAAAGGCGAAAATGAAGGAGTATAAGGAGCTGTTCCGCGAGAAAGGATTAAGCAAGCAGACGTCCGTGACGACCGGAAAAGTGCAATAACATTTTCGGGATGTCATTACAAAGTGTTATGGAAGTAATAAAAAAGTATATCTTTACAAATGATAAAACCTTGTCTATAATAGGTGCATAATTTCAATTGGATTGAAACAGGCGATGGAGCTTATAAAAGTAAGCACGTCGTCTGTTTTTTTCTTTACATACATTGAAATTAATCGTAGCCGGAGGAGAAGACATCGTATAGAAGGGAGACATGACTATGAAAACATTAAAAAGAGTAAAGAGAAGAGCAATTTCGGTATTGATGACAGGTGCACTGGTAGCGACAATGCTTACCGGATGCGGAAGTAGTTCAGATGCAGGAAGTTCATCCGGGGCAGGCAGCAGTTCTGAGGCGGGAGGTACAACTGATCTGAGTAAGGTTGAATTAACCGTTGGAACATCAGGAACATACGCACCGTTTTCTTATTTTAAGGAGGATGGAAAGACACTGCAGGGTTTTGATGTGGAATTGTTGAAAGCATTGCAGGATAAGCTTGGATTTAAAATTAAAAATGATACGATTCAGGATATGGATTATGGTCCGCTGACAACGTCACTGACGCAGGGACAGATCGATCTCGGTGCCGCAGCACTCTGTGCGACTGATGAACGAAAAGAAGTCATGAACTTCTCGGATATTTATTATGACGCAGGTATCATTGTTGCAGTTGGTAAGGATAACAACGACATCAAGTCTGTGGATGACCTGACAGATGGCAAGTATAAGGTAGCAGTCCAGACCGGAACGATCGCTTACGAATATGCAACATCAAAGCTTCCGGAGAAATGTCTGCAGAACTTTGATTCTCAGGCGTTAGCATATAAGGCAGTCGAGGGTGGTCAGGCAGATGCGACGATCTACGATGCACCGGGTACCTCTTATTCAATTAAGACCGGTGAGGTAAAGCTTAAGATTGTCGGTGATGAGTTCTACAATGGTCAGGCACCATACGCACTTGCATTCTCCTTTGATATCTGCAAGAAATATCCGGATATCATTGAGCAGTTCAATAAGGCAATTAAGGAGCTGCAGGATGACGGTACGATCGATAAGCTGAAGAAGGATTGGTGCGAATAAGGTGAAAAGTACTTCTAAGACTGCAAAAAATTTGCAGTCAAGAAGTACTACAGTTTCACTTTTGAAAAAGCTTCGCTTTTTCGCATAGAAATTTGCAGTCAGGAAGTACTACAGTTTCACCTTTGAAAAAGCTTCGCTTTTTTGCATAGACCAATATATTATCTTTTTCGTAAATACACATTGCCGGGGCGCTTGAAGGTGCCCCGGATTTCATAAGGAGGCAGGACATGGGGATTGATCTTGAATTATTACAGGCCATTGGTCCGATGCTGTTTCGTGGTTTGAAGGTCACCATGGAGATTGCGGTGATCGGTATACTGTTTGGCTTTGTCCTTGGTTCTCTTTGCGGATATGCTCTGCAGAGCCGCAATAAGATTGCAAAAGGAATTGCCAATATTTATGTATGGATCATGCGTGGTACCCCGATCGTGGTGCAGGCATTGTATGTATATTTTGTGGTGCCGGAGATCATCGGACTGATCAAGGGGGAGAGAGTGGTGCTGGATCCGACATTGGCCGGTATCCTTGTTATCACATTAAATGCAGGTGCATTTATATCACAGCTTGTGCGGGGAGCACTGGACAGCGTGGATATTGGACAGAAGGAAGCGGGAGCGTCGCTTGGCTTAAATCCGATGCAGATTATGATACATATTATAATTCCACCGGCATTTCGTTCTATTATCCCGAGTTTGTTTAACCAGTTTATTATTTCCGTAAAGGACACGGCACTTCTGTCCATGATTTCGGTCAATGAAATTACAAGACAGACGCAGAATTATGTTATGAGAACCTACAAAACGATTCCGGGATATACCGTGTGTGCCATTTTCTATCTGGTACTTTTGTCTGTCCTGATGATCGTACAGAAGATGGTTGAAAAGCGGATTGCCAATAAATAGGAGGTGCCATATGGGAAATACAATGATAAAGGTAAACCATCTGTCGAAGGCATTTGGTGATCTGGAGGTCCTGCGGGACATTAATATGGAGGTCAGCGAGGGAGAGGTTGTCTGTATCATCGGACCGTCCGGCTCAGGAAAAAGTACATTCCTGCGCTGCATCAATCAGTTAGAAACACCCACCTCGGGAGAAGTTCTTTATAAAGGGGAAAATATCTGCGATTCAAAGGCAGATATCCGGAAGTTCCGGGAGGAAGTGGGAATGGTGTTTCAGCGGTTTAATCTGTTTCCGCTCAAGACGGTACTCGGAAACGTGACGATGGCTCCGGTTCTGACAAAGCATCGCAACAAAGCCGAGGCAAAGGAAATCGGTATGGAGCTTCTGAAAAAAGTTGGTCTTGAGAGCAAGGCACATGTGATGCCGTCAACCTTATCCGGTGGTCAGCAGCAGCGTGTGGCGATCGCCAGAGCACTAGCTATGGAGCCGGCAGCGCTGTTATTTGATGAGCCGACATCGGCACTGGATCCGGAGCTTGTCGGAGAAGTGTTAAATGTTATGAAGGATCTGGCAAAGGAAGGAATGACTATGATCGTCGTTACGCATGAGATGGCATTTGCAAGGGATGTGGCAGACCGCGTCATCTTTATGGCAGACGGATATGTCGTGGAGGAAGGTCCGGCGAAGGAGGTTATGGAGAATCCGAAGGAAGAGCGTACGAAAGCATTCCTGTCCAGATTCTTAAATCAGTAGTGTCCGATAAAAAGGACAGTGACACCGATAATGCCATATGTCCGATAAACAGGATAGAGACACCGATAATGCCATATGTCCGGTAAACAGGATAGAGACACCGATAATGCCATATGTCCAATAAATAGGACAGAGACACCAATAATGCCATATGTCCGATAAATAGGACAGACACGATAATACGAAACCAGGGCGTTTGCACCAGTGCCGCGGTGCAGACAGAAAAGAAGCCGGATTCGGCGGCACAGAATCGAGGGAGACTATGAAGAAATTTGTCGTAACGATCACAAGAGAATTTGGAAGCATGGGACGTCCGATCGCAAAACGGTTGTCAGAGCTGCTTCATGTGGAGTATTATGATAGAGATATTGTCGAGGCGGCATCACAGAAGCTGGATCTGCCGGTTTCCGTCATTAGTAATGAGGAGGAAAAGGACACTTCCGGATTTTTTGAAATGCTGTTTCCGCTCGGAACAGAATCTGCAGACCGTCAGACAAGGATCTTTCAGGCACAGAGTGGCATCATCACGGCACTTGCGGCGAAGGAATCCTGTATTATCGTAGGACGCTGTTCCGATTATGTCCTGCGCGATGAGCCGAATGCATTTCATGTGTTTGTCTACGCATCTTATAAGGACCGTCTTGCCAACTGTACAGGACCTCTCGGTATGAAGGAAGAGGAAGCCAAGAAGATGATCACGGAGGTCGATAAAGCGAGAAACCGTTATCACAAAAGATATGCGAAGTTTAGTTCGTCCGATCCGGCGCACAAGCATTTGATCATCAACAGCGGACTGCTGGGAGTGGAACAGACTGCGCAGATTCTTGCGGAGATCGTACAGATGCGGTTTAAGGATGATGAACCGGACGCATAGCAGGGAGGCGATGCTTGTGGCAAAACAGAAAAAAAGAACATTTGCAGTACCCGCTATTCTGGCGGCAGGGAGTCTCTGGGGATCCATGGGACTCTTTGTTCGCGTTTATAACGCAAGAGGGCTGCAGAGTATGGATATTGTGGCGATACGTGCAATGGCAACGGTGATCGCCATGTTTGTGTTTATGATATTTTTTCGCAGGGAACTGCTTCGGATCCGTTTGCGGGATCTGTGGTGTTTTCTCGGAACAGGGATAGGCAGTATTGTTTTCTTTAATTACTGCTATTTCAAGACGATTTCCCTGACCTCCATGTCGGTGGCAGCCGTACTTCTTTATACGGCACCTGCGATTGTCATGGTTCTGTCGCGCATCCTTTTTGGCGAGCGCTTTACGGTTCGGAAGGTGACGGCACTTGTCATGACATTTGTCGGCTGTATTTTCGTGACGGGGATCATCGGAGATGCCGTCTCATTAAATGCGGCGGGGATTCTGACCGGACTTGGTTCGGGCCTTGGATATGCACTTTATTCGATCTTTTCCAGGTATGCGATCGACCGGGGATATCATTCTCTGACGATCTCTTTTTATACCTTTCTGGTGGCGGCAGTGACCACGCTTCCGTTTATCAACGGAGCGGGCATCTGGAGTGTGACGGTCAGCAGCGGTGGCATGATCGCATTTTTTCTGGTATTCGGCGTGATCAGCACCGTGCTTCCGTACACATTATATAATTATGGTTTAAATACGATGGAAAATGGCCGTGCTTCGATCATTGCATCGGTTGAACCGCTTGTGGCAACGCTTCTTGGAATTGTGATATTCCACGAGAAAATGAGTCTCGGAGGCGTGGCGGGAATGGTTCTGATCCTGGGCGCACTGGTGCTTTGCAATATGAAGCCGGCAGAGAAATAAGAAAATTTATGCCAGCAGCTCCTTCAGGAAGATCTGCAGTAACCGCTGTCCCTTGTGGACGAGGCTGTCTTTTCCGTCCTTAACGCACCAGTCGTAAATGATGCCGCGCTCCAGCGAGAAATAATTATCGGCGAGTTCTCTGGCATTTTCGGAACGGCGGAACTCTCCCTTGTCCTGTCCCTCTTCAATGATCTGCGGGATCAGAGAATAATAGAATCGCTTTTTATTCAGGAGATTGTGTTTCGTATCGATGTCTTCCATATACAAATGTTTCACAAGAGGAAGAGGAACCTCCGTCTCGATCAGATGGAAAAGCTCACGGTTCAGATAAAGCAGTGTCTCGTAGCGGCTGAGCCGTGGGTTGATCTGCACCATCAGGTCTGCGTATTTGCGGTCAAACAGATCGCCGAGTGTGTATTCCAGATCATCCTTTTCCTGAAAATACCGGTGGAAGATTTCGGATGTCACGCCGGCAAGCTCCACAACATCTTCTACAGATGTAGAATCATATCCTTTCTCATGAAATAATTGCCATGCGGCGCGCACGATGCGGCTGCGGTCACTCTCTTTCGGTGCCTTTTTCTGTGTACCCAGAAGAAATCCAAGCTCCAGCGGATCCTCCGGATCAAGAAGCCATGTGTTCATGCCGGTCATATAGGCACTTCCGGTAATCTGAGGGATGATGCCGCGGTATCCGCCGACATCGACCTCCTTCGTAGCTTCCCCGGTGAAAAGCGAGCCGGTAACACTCTCGTAGACAAATGGTGTGCGCAGGGCAAGCTCGCCCTTCGCGTAAAGAGCCGCCATTTTCGCACTTGTTCCGGTACCGCACGGAGAGCGGTCTGCCTGCGCCATGCCGAAGATCACGCAGTTTTTCATGTCCGCCTCCGGCTTGTCGGTATGGCTGTAAAACTCCACCAGATCCACGGTTGTGATGTCCAGATACGGATGCTTGATCGGCACGGTTTCATTGATCTTTTTCAGAAGCAGCATGCCGAGCTCCGACAGAATGTCAACGTTTTCCATCGTGATGTCAATACCGATCTGCTCTGCGTCAACCAGGGCAAAAAACGAACCGCCAAAGGAAATATCATACTGGATCATGCCGTAGCCCTGAATGTCGATCGTCTGGTTTTCCTTATAGAGAAAGGCGGGAACATTCAGAATGCTGACCTGCTTCGCTTTACCGTTCTGTACTTTGACGCGTGTGCGGATCAGCCCGGAAGGGGCATCCAGCACAACATCGGTGTAAGGCTCGGAAACATCGACCATGCCGGTTTCCACCAGCATGGAGGCGGTGCCGATACTGCCGTGTCCGCACATGTTCAGACATCCGCCCGAATCCATAAAGATTACGCCGTAGTCCGCTTCCTCATGCACCGGCGGTGTCAGCAGTGCGCCAAACATATCGCGGTGACCGCGCGGCTCCAGCATCAACGCCTTGCGGTAGTGATCGTAATGGCTGATCAGATATTCCTTCTTCTCCATCATAGTCTGTCCCGGCAGCTCCGGAAATCCATCGTATATGATGCGTGTTGCTTCTCCCATCGTGTGGGAATCGATCGTGCGAAAGGAATGCTCATAAAGATTCTCATTATAGGTACAATTCATGCAAATCCCCTTCTTTCTGTATATCATGTTTCAATTCGACAGTTTTTTGTAAAATAAAAGGCAAAGATGCATAGAAGCTGCACCCTTGCCTGACTTTATAATCATTATAAAACAGACGGTGACATAGGGGAAACGACATTTTTTAATGAATGGTATAACGGTTTGTTATGGGAATAGAGAACATACGAAAGAACAGTGTGACTTATCTCCCCCTCCTTTTTCGCGTAAATCCGGGTATAACAACTGCCAAATCACGATTTAGTAAATCACGATTAGACACTCTTGAGGAGAAGTTTTCTGATCGGGAATAACAGGGATGATCCATCGGACTTTGCATTTCTTTTGTTTGACATAAAGTATATAGAAATATATAATAAATATTGAAGTATATAGAAATGTATAAAAAGATATGAAGTATATAAAAATGTATAAAGGAGTGTGGCGTCCATGGAGAATCCTTATTCCCTGGTATTTGGGAAAATGCCGGGAAATTATATTGATCGTGAATTAGAGTTAAATGAAATTATAGAGACTTATCTGGAACAAGAACCAAGTATCCGGGCATATGCTCTTACAGGTCTTCGTGGCTGCGGGAAAACAGTTGCGCTGTCATTTGTGGAAAAATATTTTCGGAAGCGGGAAGATTTCATTGTTATTTCTTTGAACAGAGATCTCGATATGTTTGAACAGACATTGGAACATTTGTCGCAGAAGAAACTTTTAGACGAATTAAAGATCAGTGTTTCTGTGGTGGGTATCACTTTGGAAAAGACGCAGTCGATTGAAAGTGCAAATCATAAGATCGAACAATATTTGGAATGTATCACAAAGAAAAAGAAACGCATTTTATTTACAATAGATGAGATTTCCAATACGCAGAATATCAAAGCCTTTTTTCAATCATTTAATATCTGGTTAAGAAAAGATTATGACATTGTAATATTAATGGCAGGATTGAAGAAAAATATTTTGTCTTTGCAGAAAGATGATCGTATCAGTTTTTTGAAACGGGCAGAGAAGAAAGATTTAAAACAGTTAAGCTTAAATTCGATTATGTTGGATTACCAAAAGAACTTGCAGCTGACAGATAGGGAAGCCGGTGACATGGCATTATTTACGAAGGGCTATTCTTATGCGTTTCAGGTGCTGGGTTATCTGTGTTTTCGGACAAAGAAAAATTACAAAGAAATCATTGATCAATTTGATGAAAAGATGACGAATAATGTTTATGATATTATCTGGGAAGATATGTCACAAAAAGAAAAAGAGGTTTTACAGGCAATGTTTCAGGCGAAGGAACTGACGACCCGGGAAATATTGCGTGTTTCACAAATGAATAAGAATACTTACAATGAATATCGTAGAATTCTTATTTCGAAAGACATACTGATTGATAAGGGATACGGAAAGATCGATTTTACGTTGCCAAGATTTAAAGAGATTGCCTGTCGAAATATTGAATTGGGGTTTTGGACAAATTAAAAGTGATTACATCATTTCCATTTGACGACTCCCATAACATAGTGTTATGATACACGAAACGATATCAACGGGGATGTCCTGAACACAGGATGTCCCCGTTTTTTAAATTGTGGATATAGGAAAATGCTCATAACGTGGTGTCAATTATGGGAAGGAGTGGTTGGATGGACATCAACAAATACATTCTTTTTGCTGACGTGGCGGCGACAAAGAATTTCACGAAAAGCGGGGAGCGTATGGGCTACACGCAGCCCGGTGTCAGCCATGTGTTAAAGGCGATGGAGCGGGAGCTTGGCTTTCCTCTGTTCCTGCGCACGCCGAAGGGGGTTACGCTGACCTCCAATGCGGAGACGATCCTGCCGCTTGTGCGCGAACTGCTGGCAGTTAATGAGCAGCTCACGCAGACGGTCAGCAACATTAACGGACTTGAAACCGGTCATCTCTGTATTGCTACATTTGCCAGTATTTCCAGAAGCTGGCTGCCACAGGTCATCTTTGCGTTCAAACAGAAATATCCGGGTATTGAGATCGAGCTGCTGGAGGGCGGCACGGATGATATTGTCGGGTGGGTCGAGAACAGTCAGGCGGATCTCGGACTGCTCAGCAAAAAGCGTGCCAGTTCTCTGCGCTGGACGCCGCTTTACGAGGATGCACTTATGGCGATTCTGCCAAAGGATTATCCGGTCAATGGCAGGGAGGCGATCCCGATGAAGGAGATTGAGAAGTGGCCGTTTATCATTTCGGCGGAGGGCGTGGATTATGATGTTCACAACGCCATCCAGAAGGCGGGGATCACGCCCGACATCCGCTACACCTCGACAGATGATCATACCGTTATCTCCATGGTATCCAATAATCTCGGCGTCAGTATTCTTCCGAATCTTGTGATTGGCACGGCGCAAAGCAAGATCCTTGCGCTGCCGCTGGAACCGTATTTTTCCAGAGAGCTTGGAATCGGTGCGCGTGCGGATTCCGGGTTGTCGCCGGCGGCGAGAAAATTTGCGCAGACGATCAAGGAGACATTACAAATATCGTAAATAAAGATGCGAAAAACCGGCAGATTGTGATATGGCAGTCTGCCGGTTTTTCGCTCTTCTCATAACAGTTTGTTATGGGATGGATGCAGGATTGCTTCTTTACTTATGGTCAGACCTACCGTATACTAAGTGCCATAGCAAGGAAGTCAAGCAAAATGAAATAGAGCAGAGGTGATATTCGTATGGAAGATATTTATGAATATCCTTTGAAACAACATCTTGGAGAGCAAGTTGTTCCCGTGGTTGTCGATGGCGACAGCGTAAACCGGGGGCAACTTGTTGCGTTTCAGAGGGAAAACACTCTGGGAGCAAACCTGTATTCCAGTGTAAAGGGAGTCGTCACGAAGGTGACAGAGCAAAGCATTTTCATTAAAGCTGTCGGAGAGCAGACAGCGGACTACGAGCCGTTAAAGGGGAGCGAGCCGTTAGAGCTGATCCGGGAAGCGGGACTGGTTGGACTGGGCGGAGCCGGATTTCCAACCTACGCAAAACTTTCCAAACCGTTTGAACACGGCGGCACAGTGATCATCAATGCGGCAGAATGCGAACCGATCCTTTCCCATAATATAGAGAGGATCAGGCAAAAGCCCGAACAGCTCCTGCGGGGGCTTCGGATCGCGATGGATGTGGTTCATGCCACAAAAGGAGTGATCGCGATCAAGGAGAAACATACTGAGGCGGTGAAGGCATTGAGGGAAGCCAATAAGGATCCGGACATTTCGCTGACACTGCTGGAGGACATGTATCCGATGGGCGAAGAAAGAGCCATTATCAGAGAGGTGCTTGGAAAGCTTTTGAAGGTGACCGATCTTCCGCTGGCGGCGGATGCTATTGTTACCAATGCTGAGACCGCCTGCAGGATTCAGGAGGCAGTGGATGAACATAAACCGTTTATCGACAAGGACATGACGGTGGCAGGAAAGATTGCAGGCAACGAGCAGGATAAGCTGATTCAGGTATTCCTCGATGTGCCGCTCGGCACAAAGGTTTCCGCCATGTTTGAGAAGGCAGGCGGGCTGGGGGATTCCTATGGCGAGCTGATCATGGGAGGACCGTTTACCGGGAAACGGACATCGCCTGATGCACCTGTCATCAAGACAACCGGCGGACTGATCGCCACGGAATGTTTTCCGAAGGGACCGGAAAAGATCGGCGTTCTTGTATGTGCCTGCAGTGCCTGTCAGGAGAGAATGGAGCAGATTGCAGCCAGTCTTGGCTCGGAGGTTGTGGGAGTAGAGAAATGCAAGCAGGCGAAAGAGGTGAAGGGCAGTCTCAAATGCGAGAATCCGGGCAGATGTCCGGGGCAGGTGCAGAAGGTCATGGCATTAAAGAAGGCCGGCGCACAGGCGGTGCTGATCGGCAATTGTACCGACTGCTCCAACACGGTAATGTCGTGTGCGCCGCAGCTTGGGCTTCCGGTGTATCATTCAACCGACGCAGCCCTTCGGGCAGTTAATTTTCATCTTATTAGAAAGATCAAAAATAGATAAGGAGGAAGCACTATGTCAATTACAAAGGAAACATTACAGCAGCATTTAAAGGATCCGGCAATCTTTTGTTGCCGCAGGGAAAAGGGACTTGTCATCAGTGAAGCAGATCTGGAGGATCCGGGACTGTTTGATGACATGGAAGAGGCAGGACTTCTTACCTTAAGCCCGGAAGGCCTTCGCATCGAGCAGGTGCTTGGAAGCACCCTGCTTACGGATGTCGAGGCACTGACACCGATCACGAAAGAAGTAGTAGATAAAGTGAATGACTGTGAGGAGGCAGCCGCAGAACCGGAAACACCGGCAGCACCGGAGCCGGTTGAGGCAGCACAGACCCCGGTTATTCGCACCACGACAGGAGGGAATGGCATGATACATATTGAAATTGATAAGGCATCAAACCTGGAGGGCTTTAAGCTGGACGTACCGGTAGGAGGCGGCGTGGCAGCACCTGCTGTTGTGGAAGCGCCGGAGGCACCGGCATCTGACGAGAGCATCAAAAAGGTGATCCGCACCCTGATCAAAAAGCACATTAAGATCACCGATGTGGAGATTGGAGATACGACATCGATCAAGGATGGAAAGATTACGATCGACGGTTCGATCGTGGATAAGGCGGTCAAGGAGGATCCTCTTTGCAAGAGCCTTGCACTCGATGTGATCTATCCGGACAAACGTCATGTTTACACCGAGACGATCATGGACGTCTGCCCAATCGCAACCAAGGTAGAGGGTGAGCTTGGCGAGGGCGTTACCAAGGTCGCAGACGGCGTTGTATTTATGCTGACCGGTGTCGATGAGGATGGCGTACAGGTTCATGAGTTTGGTTCATCCGAGGGATATCTTGATGAGAAAATGTACTTTGGTCATCCGGGCTGTGCCGATGAAAATGATATTATCATCCGCTGCCATGCCGTGATCGAGAGGAAGACCGGTATGAGCCGTCCGGGTCCGTTTGCCGCACATAAATGTCAGGATTACATTATTCAGGCGATCCGGAATGAGCTGAAGAAATATGACGGTGAAGTGATCCGTGAGGAGACCTGCGAGGACATCCGCCGCAGCGGAAACCCGCGTGTCGTACTGGTAAAGGAGATCATGGGACAGGGCGCAATGCATGACAATGTTATCTGCCCGACAGAGCCGTGTGGTATTCTCGGCGGTCAGAAAAACGTAGACTGCGGCAACGTGCCGATCATGCTGACACCGAACCAGGTGCGTGACGGTTCCATCCATGCATTGACATGTATCGGACCGGCAACAAAGGAAATGACAAGACATTACATCCGTGAGCCGCTGGTAGAAGGACTTGCGGCAGATCAGGAGCTGGATCTGATCGGCGTTGTCTGCGTCGGTTCACCGCAGGTCAACGATGAGAAGATGTGGGTTTCCGAACGGCTCGGATCTCTGCTCGAAGCGCTCGATATTGACGGCTGCATCATCACGACAGAGGGCTTTGGAAATAACCATATTGATTTTATCCAGCATATCGGTCAGGCAGGTAAGCGCGGAATCCCTGTTGTGGGCGTTTCCTTCTGTGCTTATCAGGGACAGCTTGTTGTTGGAAATGAATATGCCTCAGCAATGGTTGAGGAGAATATGGACAAGGGCGGCTTTGAAAATAATGTGGCCGGCTGCTCCTGTGTAACGAAGGAAGTCGCAACCCGTGCAATTCAGATGTTGAAGAATAAGATGGCTGGTGTAGAGATCAAGCCTGCACCAAAGAAATGGAACAACGATGTTATCAATGCGAATAACAAGCTGTTAGGACTTCCGGAAACAAAATTGCTTGATAACGGGACATTACACTAATGGATTATATGATCAATCCGATCAAAATGGGAGGACTCATCAAGGAAGTACAGGATGACCGGATCAAAGTCCATCTGCACGGTCGTCTCGGGGTCATCACGATCCCGAAGCGTCTGGTCATCACTTCCGAACCTCTGGAGCCGGGTCATGAGATGGAATTTTATTTCAGCTACATTCAGGTTGTAGAAAATCCATACGATTATGACAGCTCCGATATGGTGACGGACCATGAGATCGAACCCTGTCTGCTGGGAGGCCGCATCGTGGAGGTCAACGACACGGCGGTCAAGGTAAATATCATGAATGATCTCGGCTGTATTGCCGTTCCGAGAAGATGGATATTTACCCCTGTTGTCCTGAAAAACGGACAGGAAACGGAATTTTATTTTAGCTGTATGAAGGTTGTCGGGAAACGGGATATCCCGGTGGAATCCATCTAGCACAGGGAAGCAATAATGTTTGAAGTATTAAAGAAATAGTTTTGATGACACAAACAGCTACGATTGAAGAATAATAACAGTATTCAGTGCCTGCGGGATGACATCCATTCCGGGAGAATGCACAGATAAGGAGGCAATTATGAATTTAACGACAGTAGAAGGAATGCAGTCAGAAATATTTGTACCGATCACATCAAAGCCTGTATTTACCGAGCTTAAGAAACCGCTCAGCGAGTGCAAGGTCGCATTTATCACAGCGGGAGGTATCCACAAAAAGGATCAGACACCGTTTAACACCTCCGGCGACTTTTCTTACCGGACCATTCCGTTCGATACGCCGTCTGACCAGCTGATGGTAACACACGGAGGCTTTGATAATTCAGATATCAACAAGGACGTCAATGCAATGTTCCCGATCGACCGTCTCCATGAGCTTGTCGACGCCGGATTCATCGGATCGCTGGCAGATGAGACATACACCTTCATGGGAGGCGGCGGAAATGTTGAGAAGTTCCGTGAGGAGACAGGACCGGAGATTGCCAAAAAGCTCAAGGAGCAGGGTGTTGATATCGTTCTCTGTACCGGCGGCTGCGGCACCTGTCACCGCTCCGCAACCATCGTAACACGCTGCTGCGAGGAAGCCGGCATGAGCTGTGTTGTCATCGCCGCACTTCCGCCGATCGCAAGACAGCAGGGAGCACCGCGTATCACCGCACCGCATGTGCCGATCGGTTCCAACGCCGGTGAGCCAAACAACATTCCACAGCAGACCGCCATCGTCAAAGAATCTCTGGAGTGGGTGCGTGACTGTCCAAGCTACAACGGAATGAAGGTGCTGCCATACGAGTACCGTCACAACGTATAACGAGATGGAAAACGTACAATGCTAAGATTATAAGCTTTTTAAAATTAAGCGTCCGCTTTGCTTTGAAAAGTCTTTGCCGAAACCGTACCAAGAAAAATCAAGTTTATTTTGAAAAAACTATTGAAAATGATTTTTGATTGTGCTATGATGACTTTCGTAAAGAGCGAAGGTGCTTCTATCTCAAGATAGAAGCGCCTTTTTTGTTTTCTGAAAAAGGCAAATACGAAGATATGTTATTTTTGGAAGGCAGGAGAATGGTTATGGACAGAAAGGTGGTACGGATATGTTAAATTCTGGAGATACTGGATTTATGATGATAGCAACGGCATTTGTGTTCTTTATGACGCCGGGGCTTGCATTTTTCTATGGTGGACTTGTCCGCCGGAAGAACGTGTTGAACACGATGCTCTCTTCGTTTTTTATTATGGGGCTTGCCTCAATGATGTGGGTGCTTGTGGGATATTCCCTTTCCTTCAGCGGCAACTGTGGCGGCGTGATCGGTAACCTGAAAAGCTTCTGTATGGCAAATGTAGGCTGGGAGCCGGGTGCATATGCAGACGGAATACCGGCATTGCTGTTTGCAGCATTTCAGATGATGTTTGCAATCATTACGCCGGCACTGATCACCGGTTCCGTGGCAGGAAGAATGCGTTTCAAAGCACTGTTCGCATTTATCGCACTGTGGCTTCTGATTGTGTATTTCCCGATGGCACATATGGTATGGGGCAAGGGAGGACTTCTCGGAGAGGTGCTCGGCTCTGTCGATTTCGCCGGCGGCAATGTCGTACATATCAGCTCCGGTGTCAGCGGTCTTGTGCTTTCTTTGATGCTTGGCAAGCGCCGCGGTTACGAGAAAACAGCATACCGCACACACAATATTCCGTTTGTTCTGCTGGGAGCTTCCATCCTCTGGTTTGGATGGTTCGGGTTTAATGCAGGAAGTGCTCTGGGCGCCAACGGTCTTGCCGTACACGCTTTTATGACAACGAACACTTCGGCAGCCTGTGCAATGCTTTCCTGGATGGCGATCGATATGATCCGTGATGGAAAGCCAACCGTGATCGGTGCCTGTACCGGTGCGGTGCTCGGACTTGTGGCGATCACTCCGGGAGCCGGCTTCGTACCGCTCTGGTCTGCAATTATCATCGGTATCGTCGTCAGTCCGATCTGCTATTTCATGATGTCTGTTGTAAAGAAGCGTTTTGGTTACGATGATGCGCTCGATGCATTTGGATGTCATGGCGTCGGTGGTATCTGGGGAGGTATCGCAACCGGAATATTTGCACAGAAGTCGATCAATGGTGTTGCCCGCTGGGATGGATTGATTTACGGCGATTATCGTTTATTTCTGGCGCAGGTGATCAGCATTGTCGCAACGATCGCCGTGGCGATTGTCGGAACACTGATCTGTGCATCCATTGTCAAGCTGTTCACACCGCTTCGTGTCACAGAGTATGATGAGCGCATGGGTCTTGATGAGAGCCAGCATGGAGAGAGTGCATATCCTTCCTTTAACGGTCTGGACTAATGCGGTGAACAGCGAATGGCTTGGATTTGTGCAGTGAAACATATTGATTGAAATGGAGGTAGGAATCATGATTAAAATAGATGCGATCATTAACGAAGATAAGATGGAGGATGTAAAGGATGCCCTGCAGGAGCTGCAGGTGCATGGAATGACGATCTCTCAGGTGATGGGCTGCGGTACGCAGATGGGATATAAGGAGAAGGTCCGGGGCTATGATGTGGATATCAACCTTCTTCCGAAGGTGAAATTCGAGATTGTTGTCTCCAGCCAGGAGTGGGCGGAGCGCACGGTGGACGCGATCTGCCGCACGGCACACACCGGAGAACACGGCGACGGTAAGATCTTCGTTTACGAGCTGATGGACGTTGTCCGCATCCGTACCGGGGAACACGGACCGAAGGCCGTGTGGGCGGCGGATCAGACGGAGTAGAGGTAAATATTCCCTGTAGGTGACCGGACGTGCTGCGGATGACGGTGCAGACGGCATAAATGCTGAAAATCAGGCTCCCGGTGTGAAAGTAGTTGATGAAATTTACCAAATTATTTTTTTGGTAGCATTTTGCCCCGAATACATGTATAATAAAATATATGACTCAAATTTCGTGCGCACGCGCAAATAAAATTGGGAGCTGATGGAGATGGTATTTGTAACGGGCGATACCCACGGCGATTGGAAGAGCAGACTGAACAAGTATGTTTTTCCGGAAGGGGTAGAGCTGACAAAGGATGACTATGTGATCATCTGCGGTGATTTTGGAATCTGGGATGACAGTCCGAGAGAGAATGGCAATCTCGACTGGCTGGAGAATAGGAAATTTACGACATTGTTTGTTGCAGGTAATCACAGCAACTATGATATATTGGACAATCTTCCGGTGGAGGAATGGCATGGCGGTAAGGTGAACTTTATCCGTCCATCCGTGATCCATCTGATGAGAGGGCAGGTTTTTGATATTGACGACCGCAGTATCTTTACGTTTGGCGGTGCGAGCTGCCATGATATTCCGGACGGCGTGCTGGAGCCGGATGATGAGCGGATCGAGAGCTGGTACAAGATGCGTAAGATGTTCCGGATCAACCATCTGTCCTGGTGGGAGCGTGAGCTTCCGTCTGAGGAGGAGATGCAGGAGGGTTTAGATAACCTTGCGGCACATGGCAATAAGGTTGATTATATTATCACGCACAGTCCATGCTCCTCTATTCTGGAGCAGATGGATGGATACCCGGATTTCTATCAGAAGGATTATCTGACGGATTATCTGGATCAGATCAAGAACACGACAGAGTTCGAGGCGTGGATGTTCGGTCACATGCATGTGAACGTCAGCTTCGAGGAAGAGAAGTGTCACTGTATTTTTGATGAAATCGGTAAGTTAATGTAGAGCAGCAAAGAATCAGGAGTTCTTTGCTGCTATTATTTTGTCCAGCTCATCGACAAGGAATTGTCTTGAGGTTACTGTGATGGCGTGGATCCCCTGCTTTCTGGCGCCTTCTGTATTGTCGGCGCGGTCATCGAAGAAGAGACATTCATCGGCAACAAGATCATATTTGCGAAGAAGTGACTGGTAGATCTCGGCATTTGGCTTGATCTGTTTTACCTGAAAGGAAATGATGCCACCGGACATATCTGCGATAAACGGAGCATTGTCGGTGTGCTTGTGAAACATTGTTTCCGGATAATTGGACAGCAGATACAGCGTGTAGCCAAGCCCCTTCAACTGATGCACGCGCTCCCAGACATCCTCTCTTGGAACATGCATGTATTCGCAGTGATTAATGAACCACTCGATCGTATCGCCGTACTCCGGATATTTCCGGTGGTAGCTTTCGATGATAGCCTGCTCTTCTCCGGTGGAGGAAAGATCCATGCCGGACCAGAGTGGATCTGTAAACATAGCAGTGCCGATCTTGATGGCGTCCTCGCGGGAAAGACCGTGATCCATCAGCATGTCCTCCCAGCGGTATTCGAGCAGAACGCTTCCGATGTCGAAGATTATATTTTTAATGTTTGTCATATCGATCATAGTTGTTTGTCCTTTCTTGTGCTTGCGTTTATGTGTAAAGGAATATATTATGTAAATTAACAGCTTCGGCAAAAGCTGTACATTTAGAGTATAGCATAAAAATACAGTCTGTGGGAGCTTGTTTCACGGCTCCCGGACAATGGAAAGGTACGTTAGGACAATGGGAATGATCAATCGGGATGACATGTTAGAACTGACAAGGCGCATGACTGTCAAAAGAAACTGCTTTGACCGCATTGCGGGCGCATATATGGATGAAGAAGGTTTTATTGATGGAACCTTTAATCAGCATTTTCTGAATCTGACCGCACCGGAGCGGGACAAGAATTTGAAGCTGGCGAAGGCAGTTCCGTTTGCGGAGACGAATGTGCAGCTGAAGGAGTACGCTTACCGGACAAGGGACCTTTCCGATGACAGCATGCGAAAGCTTCTCTGCGCTCTGAATGAGAGTGAGCTGAAAAACGATGCTCTGCTGGAGATGTTTTACGAGGAGGTCGGACGTCATTACCAGAGAAGCGGCGGTTTTGCGGTGTATGTATTTCACGGCGGTTACGATATCCCGCGGAAAGGAACGGACGGGGAAAGCCAATGGGAATCCGAGGAGGTTTATGATTTTCTGATCGGAATATTCTGCCCGCTGGAGGACGATTATGAGCCGGGAGAGCCGGAATGCGGATTCCTCTATCCCGCATTTAAAAATCGAAGCGGGGACGGGCGGTTGATCGATGTTTTCCGGAAGGAGCCCGGGGCAGCAGAAAGCGCACTGCTGGAGCTGCTTGGAATTGATTAGGAGATTTCTGTTAAAAAACATGATAAATTGTATGTGAAGAAGCACTAATGCAGACAATAAAGAAAAGCACCTGAACGGTGCTAATCTTCATAGTGAAATTTACAAGAATATATTATGAGATTTTTGTTGCTGTCAAAGTTATATGTAAGTCTGTGTTCGTCCGTTATTCGTCTGCTACATACTTTCCTGTGCTTTAACGGTTCAGGCTTACCGATTCCCTCTAATAAGCCATCGCGGTCTATGCTCTTTATAAGCTCGTTGATCCGTTTTACAATCTTTTTATCTTCCTTCTGCCAGTCCGTGTATTGCTGCCATGCAGTCGGAGTAAATACTACATTCATTATTCGTATTCTCCTAACTCATCAATTGTCTTTGTGATAAAACCACCAGCTTTTGCTTCCGCCATGGATTTATCCAGCATAGCGAGGTATTCCGCGTTTCTTTTCGCTTTCATAAGCGCATTGTATTCAGATTCTGACATCATCACTATATTTTCGTTTTTAGGTCTTGAAACAATCAATGTTTCCCCTCGGAAAACCTTATCACATAATGCCTTGAAATTTTCTCTTACATCCATGCTCTTTACTGCTAACATGCTTAACACCTCGTTTCTGTACAAAAAATCGTATGTTTTTTCGTACTTTTATTATATTCTTCTATTGTTTTCATGTCAATGGATCTTATGCAGGAAAATTTGAAAAATTGTGACAATACAAAAATTATGACATAGAAACCAATTTGATGATATATTTTTCGCGGTCAGAATGCTATGGCTTCATCGGATTTTAAGAAAAATATAAGAAACACCGGTAAAGAAAAAGGATCCGAAACAACATCCATTCTCAAATATCGTCTCAAATCCTATATTTCAGCGTTCCCGGAGGGAATCGAACCCCCAACTGCCCCTTAGGAGGGGGCCGTTATATCCATTTAACTACGAGAACACAAGCTCGCTGTCAAGTATAGCATGATTTGCCTTTTTATGCAAATAATATTATACTTGTATAGAATGTGTAGTTGTGCAGATAACGCAGTTTTATAGATTGAAATGAGGATTAGTCATATGAAAAAGAAAAGGTTTATCGCTGCTGTGATGGCGGGGATTCTTATGGTAGGAAGTATATGCAGCCAGACCGCACAGGCGGCGTCCAAGTGGCCGAAGGGACCGGACAAGAAAAGCTTAAGCTGTGCATCGGCGATCGTGATGGAGCTCTCCACGGGAACCGTGCTTTATTCCAAGAACGTGCACCAGAAGCATTATCCGGCGAGTATCACCAAGATCATGACATCGCTGCTGACGCTGGAGAACAGTTCGCCGAGTGACGTTGTCACGTTTACCGAGGCAGAGGCGCACGGCATTGAGACCGGAAGCTCCTCCATGTACTGCGTGCCGGGCGAGAAGTTTACGATCGAGCAGGTATTGTACGGCATTATGCTGCAGTCTGCCAACGAGATGTGTCTTGTGGCAGCCGATCATGTGGCGGGCAGCGTCAGTGCTTTTGTGGACATGATGAATGAGCGCGTGGCGCAGCTTGGGCTCAAGGACACGCATTTTATGAATCCGAATGGTCTTCACAACGACGATCACTATACATCCGCATACGATATGGCATGCATTGCCAGAGAGGCGTGGAAGAATCCATCCTTCCAGAAGATCTGTGGCACCAGAACCTATCAGGTCAAGTCGACCAACAAGCGTAAAGCCGGCGAGATCCTTGGCGGACAGCTTCTCAACCATCATCAGATGATCAACGGATATGAGACAAGCAGCCGTTACGAGAAGGATTACGTGATCGGCGGTAAGACCGGATATACATCCATGGCGCACTCGACGCTCGTTACCTTCGCGGAGAAGGACGGCATGCAGGTTGTCTCCGTTATTATGAAGGGCAACAGTCCGAAGCAGGGCGAGCCGAATGAATATACAGACACGACAAGGATTCTTGACTTTGCCTTTGAAAAGTTCTCCAAACATGAAGTCAACGGTGAGAACAGCGATGTGAACGAGAACCTTTTTAATACCTTTGACAGCTATTTTAATGCGGAGCAGTCACCGCTTCGTCTGTCTGCAGAATCAGCTGTTGTCCTTCCGAAGGGCGTGGGCATAAAGAAAGCAAAGCAGCAGATCAAATACGATGATTCCGTTAAGATCCAAGACGGCGAAAATGTCATCGGAACCGTGAAATATACCTACGATGGGCGCATGGTCGGCTCCACCGATATTATTTACGATAGCTCCAAGTCAGCCTCTCATCTGGACGAGGCATCCAGACAGATCGTTGATTCCGAGATCAAACAGATCAAAACCAACAAAAAGCATGCCGTGATCCTGACAAAGTTGTCCGGAATCAAGTACAGCTTTTACAATATGGTGTCCTTTTTTAAGGACAGAGTGATTCTGGTGATCGTTGCAGGGCTGATCCTTTTACTCATTGTTCTTCTGGTGGTAAATTACCGGATGAACTCCCGCAGAAAGCGCAGAAGCCGTATCAGAACGAGACGCTCCTACGGGGCAATGTCCCTGAACAGCCGCAAGTCCTTCTCGGCAAGCAAGCGTAAGGGACGTCGTCGCCGCGGGGCAGATTTTACAAGCAGCCGCAGAACGTCAAGAAGCAGCATGTCAGACAGCGGAAGCAGCCTGAGTACAAGGAAAATGAAGAAAAACCGCAAGAAAACAAAAGAAAGCTTCGGAAAGAGCTTTTATGACTTTTGATAGAAAATAGAAAGGCATGGTTACAAAATGGCAGAAGATAACAATACCACGACAGACAACTCCGATTACGAGGAAATCTGCTATCTGTGCAGACGTCCCGAGAGCAAGGCAGGAAAGATGATCCATATTCCGAACAATATCTGCATTTGCCCGGACTGCATGCAGAAGACCTTTGATTCCATGGGAAGCATGAGCGGCTTTCCGGGAATGATGAGCGGCATGCCGCCGTATATGGACATGTTTAACGGCAATCAGAACATGTTCGAGGAGATTCCGAACAATCAGAAACTCAAAAAGAAAAAGCATGAAGAGCCGAAGGCGGAGGAGAAGACAGAGAAGCCGGAAGAAACGAAGGGTATCGTTGATATCCACCACCTTCCGGCACCACATGTCATTAAGAAGCATCTGGATGAATATGTCATCGGTCAGGACTATGCCAAAAAGGTAATGTCCGTGGCGGTGTACAATCATTACAAGCGTGTTCTGACGGACACGATGGATGAGATCGAGATTGAGAAATCCAACATTCTCATGGTGGGTCCGACCGGCTGTGGTAAGACCTATCTGGTCAAGACGCTGGCGAAGATCCTGCAGGTACCGCTTGCGATCACGGATGCCACAAGTCTTACAGAGGCAGGCTACATCGGTGACGATGTCGAGAGCGTGCTTTCCAAGCTGCTTGCCGCTGCGGACAATGATGTCGAGAAAGCAGAGCACGGCATTATCTTTATCGATGAGATTGATAAGATCGCCAAGAAGCGCAATACCAACAGCCGTGATGTCAGCGGCGAGTCCGTACAGCAGGGCATGTTAAAGCTTCTGGAGGGCAGCGAGGTTGAGGTACCGGTTGGTGCCACGAATAAAAACGCCATGGTGCCGATGACAACGATCGATACAAGAAATATCTTATTTATCTGTGGCGGAGCATTTCCGGAGCTGGACAAGATCATCAAGAAGCGTCTTACCAGTCAGGCATCCATTGGCTTTCAGGCGGAGCTTTCCGATGCCTATGATAAGGATGAGAATATTTTATCCAAGGTCACCGTGGAGGATCTGCGGGAGTTTGGTATGATTCCGGAGTTTCTCGGACGTCTGCCGGTTATCTTTTCACTGCAGGCAATGACAGAGGAGATGCTCGCCCGCGTTATGACAGAGCCGAAGAATGCGATCTTAAAGCAGTATCAGAAGCTTTTGCTGCTCGATGAGGTCGATCTGCAGTTTGATGCGGATGCCATTCAGGCAGTTGCCGTGAAGGCAGCCGAGAAAAAGACAGGTGCAAGAGCGTTGCGTGCGATCATCGAGGATTTCATGCTGGATATTATGTATGAGATCCCGAAGGATGATATGATCGGTCGTGTAACGATCACAAAGGACTACATCGAAAATCACGGTTCGCCGAAGATTGAGATGAGGGAAAGCGGTGAGGCAACGCTTCTGACACAGCGCAACGATTAAGTGCATATATTATCTATATGCGTGAAGGCGGACGCTATGTGAATGCGCCTGCGAGTGAGAAAAAGCACAGCTTTTTCGAACCCTTTGCTTTCACGTAGCATCTTAGTATAAGGAGCACTGTTGTGGATTGTCAGGACAAAATATATTCCGAAGAATATGAAGATTATATCGTGGAGTACGGCAGCTGGTCGGAGCTGGTGTCGGAGCAGTATCAGACGGACTGTTACCAGCTGGCAGATTTCCGGTTTGCCGTTGTTTATCTGGAGGGCAGTGCGGTCGATGAGAGCCGCAGAAATGCAGAGCTTGTGATACCACGATGCTTTGGTCTTCTGAGTTCAACACAGACGTTAGAGGAGACAGGGGCGGCGAGAGTCAGGAGACAGTCGCAGTTAGAGCTTTTCGGACAGGGTGTAATGTTCGGGATTGTTGATACGGGGGATGGAGTTTGATAAACAGAGCAATGGGGAAAGGTTTGGTGTTAAACAAAATGAATGAAAGATATTATCAGGAAGCATGTGCAGTAATGAACGAGGTCAAAAAGGTAGTGATCGGTAAGGATGAGTGTGTCCGTCTCGCGATGGCGGCGATCCTTGCAGGCGGTCATATCCTGATCGACGATATACCGGGTGTCGGTAAAACAACACTTGCGATGGCATTTGCGGGAGCTATGGAGATGGACAGTCACCGTATGCAGTTCACGCCGGATGTACTCCCGGCGGACATCCTCGGATTTTCCATGTACGAAAAGGCACAGGGAGCTTTTGTGTATCAGCCGGGTGCGATCATGTGTAACCTGTTTCTGGCAGATGAGATCAACCGCACCTCGCCGAAAACACAGTCGGCACTGCTTGAGGTTATGGAGGAAGGCAATGTCACAGTGGACGGTGTGACAAGACGTGTTCCGGAGCCGTTTGTGGTAATTGCGACGGAGAATCCGGTCGGAAGCGTCGGAACCCAGCTTCTGCCGGAGTCACAGCTTGACCGTTTCATGATCTGTATGACCATGGGATATCCGGATGCCGAGAACGAGATTGCGATCGCAAAGGGAAGAAGCAACGGCATACAGCTTGACGATGTACAGGGAGTTATTCCGGCACAGGAGCTTATCCTGATCCGGGCAGAGGTTGAGAATATTTATCTGCACGATGAGATCTATTCTTATATTGTAGATCTTGCAAGAGCCACCAGAGAGCATTCGCTTGTGGAGCTTGGTATGAGTCCGCGTGGAACCATCGCACTTGCAAAGATGGCAAAGGCGGCTGCATTCCTGTCAGACCGTGACTTTGTTGTGCCAAACGATGTCACCGAAGTATTTAGTGCTGTGGTGGCACATCGTCTCGTATTAAATTCCAAGGCACGTGTTGGACATGTATCCACAGATACCGTGCTGGAGCAGATTCTTTCCAGCGTTCAGAAACCGAAGGTCAGAAAATAATCGGAGAGGCGTGTGATTCCATGAAAAGACTCATCACATATTTGATCGTGATCGCGTTGACATTTTATACAGCGGTGCTTTATGGAAGCACCAGTTTTCTGATGCTGTTTTATGTGGAGCTTGCCCTGCCGTTCTTTCTGATGCTTACTCTCCTGCCGGCAATGCGCAGTCTGAGACTTACAATGGAGCTGCCGATTCCCGTGGTAGAGCAGGGACAGAAGGTGCCGGTATTACTGCGGGTGCGCAACGGAAGCTTTCCAATCGGAGGAAGGATTGCGGTGCAGGTGAAAGGAACGCTGCCGATGGGACAGAAAACAGAGAAAACCTGGTTCTATTCACATCTGACGGGCAGCAAAAAGGAAGCCGTCATCAAGACAGAATATCATGCCCGCTGCGTCGGTAATATCCATATGGAGATCGGGAAGGTCTGGTGCTATGATTTTCTCGGACTTGTCGCAGTGCCGCTTTCTGCGAAGTACTGGAAGGCACTGAAGCCGGAGACGATGCTCGTTTTGCCGAGAATCTGCGAGGTTCCGGTGATGGTCAGCCGCCAGAGCCGTGATTTTGCGGGGGAGAGCGAGGATTATTCCAAAGAACGCGGCGGAGATGATCCGTCCGAGGTGTTCAAGATCCGTGATTATCAGCCGGGAGACAAGCTTCGCAGCATTCACTGGAAGCTGACAGCCAAGACGGACGAAATGATGGTTCGCGAGCAGTCACTGCCGCTGGGCTGTCCGGTCGATTTCTATCTGGATCTGTATCAGCCGGCGGGGCATCATGGCAGAAAGCATGAGACAAAGCGCGACAGTTATCTGCAGATCATCGCTTCGATCAGCCATTCGCTGGTGTTAGAAGGATGCCGTCATCATGTCATCTGGTTTGACAGTCAGAGAAATGATATCTGCAGATACCGGATCGAGAAAGAGGAAAATATATACGAAATGCTGTTTCGTCTGGGGCAGCTTCCGGTGTATCACAGCCGGAAGGAGCTTACTGAACTTTATCGGCAGAAATATCATGAGATGCCGGGTATTACGACATTGGAGCTTGACACAGAGCTGGTGCTCAAGCTGAATGGCGAGACACAGGCAAGATACAGCGGGGATGTTTCCGATATCGAGAGGCAGCTTGGCGCGAAGAAATTAGTTGTTTAGCGGAGGGGACAGGCCGCTTGTAAATAAAGGGGGAATATCATGAAAAGAAAGCCGTTCGTTATGCAGGGAATCTGTCTTTTCATGCAGCTTTTCGGAATGCATCTGTGTGTGTATTCCATCTTTCTGAAAGCAGGAAGCTTATATAAATTTGCCATTGCACTTGCGGTGGCGTCGATCTGGTTTACCGTGCTTGCAGCGGCACCGCTCCGGCGTCTGGAGCATAAGGTAAAGAGCCGGTATAAGATTCCGTTTGTGAAGTATCCGGTGGCGGATCTGTTTCTGCTTTTTACTCTAATAATATGGGGGATTTTGACAGTCCGATATCTGGGACACATCAAAGCAGATATGACGACACTGACGGATGCGGTCGCGCATCGTCAGAGACAGTATAATTACGGTGTATCCGGTGCATTTCAGCCGTATGCGGACCGGTATCACGGAGCCGTTGGAACATGGATCGTTCTGGATCTGGAGCTTCTTGCCGGACTGTTTATGTCACGGGTGTATGCACACCGTCACGGCATGTTCTGGGGGACACTGCCTGCGGCACTTCTTGTAGCCTGTGGTCTTCTCTGGGGAAAGGCGCCGACCATACCGGCAATGATCCTTCTGATCGCCGGTATTCTGGGAACACAGATGTGCTACGATGAATTTCATGTAGGCGGTTCCAGACATTTCCGCCAGATCAGTGTTTCCATTGTGCGTCACCGTTTATTCTATCCGATCATGTTAGTATGTATTCTGGTGCTGTTTGGAGCAGGAGCCAGACTGTCGGTAGCAACGAAGGATCAGGCGTTGCAGGGAGAGGAGAAGCTCCTTAAGACGCAGCACACCATGGAAAAGCAGATTGTGAACTTTGGGGTGCGGACCGTGCAGAAGATTCAGGCACTTCTTGGCATTGAGCAGCCGGGTGTGCTTACCAATACTTCCCCGAAATTTACCGGGGAGACCGTGCTTACGCTGACCGTAGACAAGAAACCGACGGAAGATATTTATCTGCGCGGTTTTATCGGCACAAGATACGAAAACGGCAGATGGAGCAATTCCAAGAAAAAGAAAATATCCGGTCTGTTTGGAACCGAGACCTGCTATCAGCTTCTGACGCAGGATTATAACGTATATCAGGCAAGAAAGCTTGCTTCGGACAACCGATCAGTATCGTATCAGGAATATCTGGCAGATCCGGATTCGATGGGGCAAAAGAACGCCATGCATATGAAGATCAAATATGAGAAGGGCAACCCGACAACGTTTGCGTACTTTCCATATTTCTCCAAGCTGGATGAAAGCTCCATGGGAACGCTGATGCTTGATTACGACAAGGGCTTCCGGCGCAGCGATGACGTCAGCGAATACGAGGTGCTTACCCAGAAAACAAGAATGGGTCTTCGTTTTCAGGCAAGCTCGGCGGGACTTCTGCAGAAGGAATGCGTTCCGTATTATGCCGGGGAACGATTGGGAAATCAGGAATCCGTTACGATATATGAGACAGACGATGACAATTTCGGCTCGAATAAGCAGCAGATCACGGATGGGGAAGATATGCCGTCGTTAGAGGACGGAAAGTACTATGTTGCCGTATCGGATCCGAATCTCGGCAGGTATTTCCAGTATGTGTTAAGTGAGGATCTGTGGCTGCCGGGTGGTCTGACACAGACGAAGCAGCTTGCAAAGGATCTTCTGGTCAATTATGTTCCGATCACGAAGACCACCGGAAGCGGAAGAACCATTTTCGTATCTCCGGATCAGACGATCAAATCGCTGCGAATCTATCTGAATGAAAATACAAAGTACAGTCAGACGCTGAAGGCAAAGGAAGTCGGTACCGATTATGTGGAGAATTTCCTTTTCGTGCAGAAGCTTGGTTACTGTGAGCATTATGCGACAGCAGGAGCTGTGCTGTTTCGTGCGATGGGAATCCCATCCCGCTATGTGTCCGGTTACCGTGTACCGGCATCAGACTTTGTCGACAACGGGGATGGAACCTACACGGCGAAGGTGCTGGATCAGGAAGCGCATGCGTGGACGGAGGTCTACAGTCTGAGCAGCGGCTGGACCGTGGCGGATATGACACCAAGCGCACAGGATGCGACCGGTCAGATCAACAACAACGGATCCGGATTTACCCAGACCGCACCGACCGAGGAGCCGGATTACGGCGATGACACCTTCCTTGAGAATGATCCGCAGAGCAGCGAAAAGGCAGCGCAGGATCCTTCTGAAACGGAAGAACCTGAGATCACCGAGGAACCGGCTGCGACTGAGCATGCCGACGGACAGAATGGCGGAAGCAGCGATCAGATGGACGCATCCTCAGACGGAAGCAGTTCCGGTACATCCGCCGGAAGCGATGCAGGCAGGAAAGCACTTTCTCCGAAGCAGAAGAAAATCCTGCTTGCCGTGACAGGAACGGTGGCAGTCTTACTGCTTCTGTGGCTGATCTGGTACAGCCAGCGTCTGCGCAGAAGATACCGTCTGCGAAAATGTCATGGAGGCGGTGCATATCTTCTGGAGTTGAACCATCAGCTCGAGCAGGTGCTTCGCTGCTGTGGCTTTGGCAAGCCGGAGCACATGACCGATCAGGAATATCTTACGCTTCTTAGCGGGCTTGATCCGAAGGGCGTGGAGAGCGGCATGACAGGGAGGTATTTCCGTCAGCTTGAGAGAGCGCGGTTTGACAGAGAGTGCGGTTCAAAGGAAGAGATCAGAGACTGTGTCCGCTTTGTCAGGGGCGTGAAGCGGGCAGCACTTGCATCGGCAGGAACCGGGCGGAAATTCTACGCCGGACTTCGTGCATGGAAGTGATAAATAGTGTATGGACATACGAAAAGATATTTACCACTAAATGATGGATTGCACTATTGCGAAGCAATTATATAAATAAAATTTTATCGCACACCAGAGGGGATTGATTACACGATCCCCTCTTTTTTGAATGCTGATGGAACGACAAGGATCTATTCCATTTGGGATCAGAGCATTCCGTATGTCCCGAATTCGGGACAGGAGGGCGGACTGCCGGAGGAGCTTTCCTATGGCACGGAATACGGAAGAGAAGCCATCAACCGCGCGCTGCAGTCGGCAAATCCTTACGATATCGTACCGAGCAGAGATACCGAGGGACATGGAACCTTTATGGCGGGCGTGGCATGCGGCAACGAAGATGCGGCACAGGAATTTTCGGGAATCGCTCCGTTGGCGGAGCTTGTCGTTGTGAAATGCAAAGCTGCCAAAAGAAACATCCGTGATTATTACGGGATCGACCCGGATGTGCCGTGCTTTATGGAAAATGATATTATGCTGGGGATCCGCTATCTGGCAAGGATCGCCTATCGGCGCAGAAAGCCGATGGTCGTGTGTATCGGCATGGGAACAAGTCTCGGAAGCCATTACCGGGGAGGGGCACTCGGTCATATTGCGCAGTCCTATGGCGATCTGAGGGGCTTTGTTGTCGTGGCAGCAGGCGGCAATGAGGGAAACGAATCACACCACTATCATCAGGAGCAGCTTGCCGCCCGGGGAGAGACGGAGGTGGAGCTTCGGGTCGATCCTGCTGAGACCGACTTCACAACAGAGCTTTGGTGCAAGGCGCCCGGACTTTGCTCCGTGGCTTTGATCTCGCCCGGCGGGGAGTTCAGTGGCAGAATCTATGCCCGTGTCGGCGAACGGCAGATGATCCGTTTTCTGTTGGAAAAGACCGTTGTCTATATTGATTATCTGCTGGTTTCCTTTGAGAGTGGGGATGAATGCATCCGTCTCCGCTTCTTTGGTCCCGAGGAGGGGATCTGGCGGTTCCGTGTGTACAATGAGACGGACATTCCGGCGCAGTTTGACATGTGGCTGCCGATCCGTGAATTTATTAATAACGGGACTTATTTTCTGCGCCCGGATCCCAATACGACCTTGTGCGATCCGTCTAACAATTTGCAGATCATCACCGTTTCCTACTACGATGGTGCGAACCGGAGTGTGGCTGCGCAGGCAAGCAGGGGCTTTAATGTGCGAGGGGAGATTGCACCGGACATTGCGGCACCCGGCATCAATATCTACGGTCCGGCACCGGAGCCCGGCAATGTGGCGGCGGAGCCCGACAGACCGGTGCGCTATGTGAGCCGCAGCGGTTCCAGTGCTGCGGCGGCTGTGACAGCGGGGGCTGCCATTCTTCTGGTGGAGTGGGGGATCGTCAAGGGCAACGACATCAACATGGACACGGTCGGCGTACAGAAATACCTGATCCGCGGAGCAAACCGGGACGGACGCCGCTTCCCAAACGAAGAGTGGGGGTATGGCACGCTTGATCTGTACGGGGCATTCGAGGCTATTCGTCCGAAGCCATAATACGGCGCACATCCTCCATGTAAAACGCCAGTAAAAGCTCTGTTTTCTGGAGAGCCGTGTCCAGCGCAAAGATCCGGCGCAGCCGTTTGATCCGGAAATTCACGGTATTGCGGTGCATGAACAGCTCCTGTGCCACCGCCTGGATGCTGCCGTCATGCTCAAGCCAGCTTCGAAGTGTCTGGCGTAGCGTGGGATCCGTCAGCGGTGACAGAAGCTTCTCTGCCTGCGCAAACACCTCCGGATCATCGATGGCAAGTACCGTATTGTAAAGACCGATATTGCGAAAATGCGTCAGGGATTCGCTACGGATCCGGCTGACCGTCAGCGCACGTCCGGCATGCTTTGCCTGCACCGGCAGGGAATACGGCGAAGAAACAGGTTCACTCACCCCGCAGTGCGCCTCCTTCGGAACGGACGGAAGTGTGACAGAAGCATAATAAAACAGTTCTCCCATCCGCACATGGGCGTACCACGGGAAGGAAAGCTCCTGATCGCTCACCAGCAGAAAGCAGCCGCGGAAGCCCTCCAGCACGGGAATGTCCTTTTCGGAAATATTCATATGCAGGGCATGCTCCAGCGCCTCCGTGCGCAGATCCTGCGTCCGCTTCTCCGAGATGATCTCGTTGCAGTAGTCCTGCATGATATCCGCAATATGAACCTCCCATGGCATTGCAAACAGCGGGAAACGGTGCGCAAGACACCAGTCATTGACCTCCTGCGGGACAGAGCTGATATACGGTCCCATATTCAGGACAAGCCCACAGGCGTGCTGATCGGCAAGCTGCTGCACGAAAGGGAGAAGCTCGCCGGGCTTGGCGGTCTCCATACCGGTCGTGATGATCAGCTCATTGCCGCGCAGGAAGCTGCAGTTGCTGCGGTCCTCCACGAGATGCACCCAGGAGATCAGACGGTCCAGATTCGCGGTCGGCGTCAGCAGACAGAGCTGATACTTTGACTGGGTGTGATGATAAAAATATTCTAGAGTTAATGCCATAGTGCTTCCCCCGTTTCCGTAAATATTCGTGATATTTCGACTACTCAGATAACATTCCTGTAAATTTTCATGAGATTCCGGATAATTTCTGCTTCTAAGGATCAGTATACATGAATTGTGCTGACAGCACAATAACTTCCCGGATGATTATGCTAAAACACATAGAATACGCCAAAATATTGTGCTAAGATTTCTGATATCAAAAGAAAAGCAAATTACATGCAAGGAGGAATCTGATATGTTAAGAGAAGCGTTACCTAAGATTATTACGGAGAGTGTACCGGGCCCAAAGTCAAAGGCCCTGATCGACAGAAGACATGCAGCAGTTCCAGATGCCATCGGCTGTGCTTATCCGGTTGCGATCAAGCGTGGTGAGGGAGCCATGGTGGAAGATCTGGATGGCAACTATTTCCTTGACTGGGTCGGAGGCGTCGGTGTCCTGAATGTCGGATACAGCCAGCCGGCTATGGTAGAAGCTGTCAAGGAGCAGGCAGAGAGATTCTTCCACGGTATGTTTAACATTGTGACACATGAGGGCTACGTTGCACTGGCAGAAAAGCTCAATGAGATCGTTCCGGTCAAGGGCGGTAAGAAGCGTACCTTCTTCGCCAACAGCGGTGCCGAGGCAGATGAAAATGCCGTCAAGATCGCCAGAGGTTACACAAAGCGCCCGAACATCATTGTATTTTCCGGTGCCTTCCATGGCCGTACCGAGCTGACCATGACGATGACCTCCAAGAAAGCATATGCCACAAGCATGGGACCTCTTTCCCACGGCGTATTCCGTGCGAGATTTCCACATCTCTACCGGAAACCGGCAGGAATGCCGGATGATGCGGCAATTGATTATTACATCAGCTCCATTTACGATGTCTTTGAGGAGTGCGGTGCTGCAGACACGATCGCAGCAATCGTCGTAGAGCCGCTTCAGGGTGAGGGCGGTTTCATCCCGGCACCGATCGAGTGGGTCAAGGCAGTGCGTAAGATCTGTGATGACAACGGAATCCTTCTCGTAGCCGATGAAGTACAGGCAGGCTTCTGCAGAACAGGCCGCATGTTTGCTTCCGAATACTGGAAAGAGGCAGGCTGCGCACCGGATATTCTGGCAACCGCCAAGTCCATTGCCGGTGGTATGCCGCTGAGTGCCATTGTGGCAAGAGAAGAGATCATGCAGGCAGTTCCAGCAGGCACGATCGGCGGAACCTACTGCGGTAATGCCGTTTCCTGTGCATCCGCGCTCAAGGCGATCGAGATCATGGAGAAGGACGATCTCGCCGGACGTGCGATGGAGATCGGCAAGAAGGTCACAGCACGCTATAAGGCAATGAAGGAGAAATACGGTGTGATCGGCGATGTCCGTGGACTTGGTGCCATGATCGGTCTGGAGTTTGTCAAGGATCAGGCATCCAAGGAGCCAAACCCGGCACTCGTCAAGGATCTCGTACAGGAATGCGCTGCCAACGGACTGATCGTTGAGAGCGCCGGAATCTACGGAAATGTCATCCGTTTCCTTGCTCCGCTTGTGATCACCGATGAGCAGCTTGAAGCAGGTCTTGATATTATGGAGGCTGCCATTGCGAAGCTGACTGCATAGAGAAAGGAACGAAAACGAATATGAAAGAATTAATGATAAAACCGGAAATCTATCATTTTGACAAGGTGCGGGAATTTGCGGAGGAATTTCAGATCGGCGAAGGAGATCTGATGGTCACAAACGAATATATTTACAAGCCGTTTTTCGGAGATCTGGATCTGAAATGCGATGTGATCTTCCAGGAGAAATACGGACAGGGCGAACCCTCCGACGACATGGTTGAGGCAATGTACAAGGATATTAAGGGACTGCACAAGCGTGTGATCGCTGTGGGCGGCGGTACCGTGATCGATATTTCCAAGCTGTTTGCATTGAAGGACGTTTCGCCGGTACTGGATCTGTACGATGGAAAGATCCCTCCGGTCAAGGACAAAGAGCTTGTGCTTGTGCCAACCACCTGCGGAACCGGAAGCGAGGTAACGAACATTGCGATCCTTGCACTCAACAGCCGCGGCACCAAGAAGGGACTTGCCGTTGACGAGATGTACGGTGACAGCGCAGTGCTTGTGCCGGAGTTGTTAGAAAGCCTGCCGTTCGGCGTATTTGCCACAAGCTCCATTGACGCACTTGTGCATGCGGTCGAGTCAAGTCTGTCCCCGAAGGGCAATCAGACAACCCGCATGTTCGGTTACAAAGCGATCGACATGATCTTAAACGGTTATAAAGAGATTGCCGCACATGGTCCGGAGGCGAGAAAGCCGCTTCTGCCTCAGTTTCTGATGGCGAGCAACTATGCCGGTATCGCCTTTGGCAACGCCGGCTGTGCCGCAGTGCATGCCATGAGCTACCCGCTTGGGGCAACCTATCATGTGCCTCACGGAGAGTCCAATTATGCGATGTTTACCGGAGTCATGAAGAACTACATGGAGATCAGGACGGACGGCGAGATTGCAACGCTCAACCGTTTCATTGCGGACATTCTGGGCTGCTCCACAGAGAATGTGTACGAGGAGTTAGAGAAGCTTTTGAATCATCTGATCCAGAAGAAGCCGTTGCATGAGTATGGCATGCGTGAGGAAGAGATCGAGGAGTTTACGGATTCCGTCATCGAAAACCAGCAGCGCCTGCTTGCCAACAACTTTGTACCTCTGGACAGGGAGCGTATGATCAAGATCTACCGCGAACTGTATTAAGATTGTTAAGTCATGGGGGATAACCGGATGAAGAAATGGTCCGGTTATCCCCCTATTTTTGCGTCTGCTATAGGGACATCACTTTTCAACATAATGATGGAGTGGAAGGTAAAATTATCGGAATCAAAATAAAACTGCGATTCGCCATGATATTTCTCGACAACACGCTGCACGCTTTTTAACCCATAGCCGTGCCGGAGCTTATTCGGCTTGGTCGTAAACAACTGTTTATTCGCCGTGAACGGATTGCTGCGGCAGCTGTTGATCAGTGTGATCACGATCATATTTGCATTATGATGCCGGATATCAAGTTCAATGGAGGCGCGGGGAATGTTCTGCGTTGCCTCCAGCGCATTATCCAGAAGATTGCCAAACAGCGCAGTAATATCATGCTCGGACAAAAGATCGGCACAGCCGGAACGGATATCGGTGATCAGAGTCGTATCGCTGCTACGGGCTTGCTGCTTTGCGCGGTAAAGAATCGCATTTAACAGCTTATTATCGCAGAAGCGGACAGATTCCTGCAGATCCGAGGACTGCACGATCTGGTCAATATATGCCGTGATCTTATCGTACTCCTTATTCCTGGCGAGGTTGGAGATTGTCAGCAGATGCCTGCGGATGTCATGGATCAGGATCTTCTGCTTCTCATCCTGCGCATACAGGGAATGAAAATACTGCGTGGTGTCGTGCTCCTTCTGCAGCAGGAGCTGTAATTCCAGAAACTGCCGGTTCTTTTCCTGAACCATGGTCTGATACCAGGCAAGGAAAATATTCATGACCAGCAGCAGAAGCGTGCATACGGAGATCAGCACGTCCAAATAAAAGCTCAGACCGATATTCATGCAGACGTTTGTAAAAACAATGGCGATCCCACACGACATCAGAGGGACAACATTTAAGACCAGAGAGCTTTTGTCATAAACCAGCTTTCGCGAAAACCTCTTCTGGATATAATACGAAGTAAACTGCAGAATGAAGAAATAAATCAATTTGCTGATCACAGACAGGATCACAACATTGCGGAAATAGGTGCGTTCATTATAAAAGTCCGGCGCAAAATAAGAGAGAAGACTGATGATGACAAGCTCGCTGAGCACCATGGTGATCGTGATAAACAGAGAGTGAAACAATGCTGTCAGCGGTTTCAGGTCATATGCCAGATACAGAAAGATCACATGCACGGACAGAAACAGGATCAGATTCAGCGTGAAATTCTCCTGAAAAGAGCCCGCAAATAAAATGAAATATCCGACCGTCAATGCCGTGATCCGGAAAGCAGCAGAGCGTTTCCCGGTAAAAAGATTCCTGCAATACTGCAATAAAATGCATGCCTCCAAAAAATAAATAACTGCGTAGCAAATAGTAATCGACATCCTTCTACCTCGTACTTTCTAAATAAAGCAAATACTTTTCCCTTAATTCGGAATATTTGCGTCTGGTCAGATATGCCGTGTACCGGTCACTGCATAAATGGATCAGCGAGTGATCAAAATGGTCAATGTATTTCATGTTGACGATAAAGCTCCGGTGGCAGCGGAAAAAGCAGGGGAGGGACAATTCTTCATCCCAATAATCAATACTATTAATGGATTCCAACTCGCGCTGCAGCGTGTATAGAATCACTTTTCGTGCCTGCGCCTCTACACAGATGATCTCATACGCATTGTAGGTGTACAGCCCATCCTTTGTCTCGATCGCGATCGTGGTACTTAAGGTGTTGTACAGGTGGAGTGCTTCCTTCAGGTTGTCATAGAGTCTCTGGGGATTCAGAGGCTTCGTCAGATAACGGAACACATGAAAACGCATCGCATCATCGAGATATTCCACATATGAAGTGATGATAAATATAATGGTGTTTTTATTCTGTTCCTTTAATGCCTTGCCAACATAGATGCCGTTTAGTCCGGCCATCTCGATATCAAGAAATACGATATCCTTAGAACCGGTATCGGCAAGAAGTGCCTCTCCGCTTTCAAAGCTGACAATATCCGGAAGCTTGCTGTGCAAGCTGGTGAAAAACTGTCTCAGTTGACGGGTAAGCTGCTCAATCTGCTCCCTGTCGTCATCACAGATCACAATTCGCAAAAAAACACCTCCTGTCCGAAATGAAACATTATATGAAGCCTACGGATTGTCCGGATCCCTGGTCCAGGCAGATTGATTGCGTGTTACCATCAGCTCAACGATCTGCTCCAATAGCTTCACATCCTCCTCACTGCACAGCTGCAGCTTGTCGATGATATTCTGAGGGATATGATCGGAATGCAATGCCCCCAGTAAAAGATAATCGGGAAACACACGAAGAATGCTGCATAGTTCCACGAACTTATCAAGGCTTAGTCCGGTTCGCCCATTCTCAATGGAAGAAAGATGATTCTTGGAAAAGCCAAGCAGCCCGGCAATCTCTCGCTGGCTGTAGCCCAGTTCCCGGCGCCTGAGCCGGATGCGGTGTCCAATCGTCTCCTGTTGAATGTCCTGCATGGGGATACCTCCTCTTCTTTCCAGTATATCACAACTTCGACCGCAAAAAAAGTCTGTATCACAGAATAATTCCGTCAAAGTTGGAAAAACAGGTAACGATTTCGCAGAACAGTTCCGTATGACATGGTCAAAATCGCCCAAAACACCCCCAAATGACCAAAAATGGCGTTTTTGTGTCGTTTCGTGCAAACCCCATCGATTTGTTCTTGAAAAAGTAGTAAAATTTAATTGTCTGGAGCAGATTTCGGACAAATCTCTACATACTCAATTTTATACAAGGAGGTATACAACTATGAATCTTAAGAAGAAAGTTGAAAGCAAGGCGGCTGAACTTACAGCCAGAACACTCACTCACGTTTTGCGTACAGAGGCTAATTCTACAGCCTGCTTCGTGGTTTATCAGCCCAAAGCACCAAAAGAGCTGGGACGTTTCCGGAGAGAAAAATAGTGGATCGTCTATTGTCAGAATTAACGGACTGGCTGATTCACAACCGTGCCATTTCGTCTGACGATAAAGAATTGTACGAATACGCAATTTATAGTTTTATCATCTCTACTGTACCGTTGGTGATCTTTCTGGTCATCAGCGATATTATTGGTATGTTTCCGGAGGGCTTTCTGATCATCATGCCGTTTATGGCGATCCGGAAATTTGGCGGCGGGTATCATGCAAAGCATGCGTATATCTGTATGATCATGTCGACCGGACTTCTGGCAGGGTGTCTGTATGTCGTGTCCCATTTCTCAGGAAGCCGTTTGATACCGTTATTCTTACTCGTCAGCGGAATAAGTATTGCGATAAACAGTCCTATTGATCATGAAAATAAGAGATTAACGGAACAGGAAAAGATGCGTTATCAGCGCACAACGATCGTTTTGGTTCTTGCTGCCTGTTTTGTTTCTGTCGTTATGAATGTAATGGGATACAACCGTTATTCGTCCTGTGTGGCGCTCGGAGTGATATTGACCGGTGTGCTGCAGCTGCCGGTGATTATCAGGAAGATAATGCGATGATATCGTGCCGTGCATTATACACAGAGGATCGGAAGCGTGTCTTACACGGATTGTATGAACCGTAATCTACAGGGTGGAGTAGAAGGGTTTTAACGATACAAAATTATAGTAACAACAGCACATTTGAGTATGTAAAATATCAGGTGCCGTTTTCCGGGAGGGGTTCGGAAAGTGGCATGATTTGAAAAATTAAAAGATCATTTATAAAGATACAAATTTATTATAATTCAGCAGGGTTAAAGAGGACAAAATGTTTAATATAATTTTTAAATAAAACATGTTAGTAGTACTGTTTTGATTGCATATGTATGTTAAAAGAGTGGAGAAAATGAAATGAAAAAAAACATATATGTAATTTGTGTAGCGACAATTTTAGGATTGATATTTTTATATTATAAATCAGCTATTGATAAAAAAATAGATTCCAGTAGAATTCATTTGAAATATTTTACAAATGAAAGTAATGATAAAGAAGATATCTCCTCGGAAGTGACGGAATGGAACAGATACGAAGTGTATCCTGTCAACAGTGAAGTAAGCGATGCCGTGTGGCTTCAAACGCGATTTCAAATAAATCGAATAAAGACGTGGAATGGAAAAGACAATATGCATCAGCAATATATTATTTTTAATAGGGAAAAAGGGCTTTTACTGGAGGAGATAACGAGCGATGTTTTTGGTGGAGATTTTGACGGTGATGGGGAAGATGAGATTATTGTTGTCTCGACCCAGGGCTATGGCATGGTAACGTTATGCATCAATGTGCTGAAAATAAGTAAGGATGATCTTCGAATCAGTAATAGGATTCATCTTATGTACAATGTGAGAAAACTTCAAAATAATAAAATATGGATTTCGGAAGGGCAGGTTGAAAAAGACCACATATTGTTAAAATGTGCAAATAAAGAGATTAGTATTGTATGTACTCAAAAACAGAACATAATTGCAAATGTGGGAGGAAAGCAGAGTAATGTGGTTAATGAGGATGAAATAGAAGTAGAGAATGTGACGGATAATTTAAAAAAAGGATTTCATAAAAACATTTTAATTAAATAGTTTCGACACGAAGAACAAGTGAGAGAACTGAAAAGCAGAAACTATCGAAGAGTATCCGGATATCATCAATATACGAGATATCAAAGAAGATACAATGATGTGTGGAGCAATTTGGATGATAATACGGCATTACTTATAACAACATCAGGAAGTGTTGGTAATGGAAAAGTTGTGGCATTATCTTATGACAATCTAAGGAAAAATGCGGAGGCGATCATACAGTCGCTTGAGATAGATCATCATGATATGGCAGGGCTTCTGCTTCCTATATCATAGTGCATTTTCGCCATATACGATTTTTATTGCAGGTGTAGGATATACTCTGAAGTTAAACAATCTTAGAGCCTATGGAGAAAGCAATGGATATACAAATGAGGGACTGGAGTCGATCAGTACAGATGTATATCGCGTGAATTACAATCATAAGGATCCGTCTTTACGGGTATTTAATAATGAGACAGATTACGTATATTATGATTATTTTATATGTTAAGAAGGAGGAGTGCACATGAAAAAGATATTGCTTGGGATGTTTCTTGCGGCTGCCGCTATTTTCGTGGCGGCAGGCAGTGGATTTGACAGCACGGGGAATAAGCCGATTTCCGGTCTGGATGCACCCAAGGTACAGGCTGAGGAAGAGCCACATGGACCGACATCGACGCTGTCTCCGCTTCAGAAAGAGATGCTATCTTTGAAGCAGGATGGACTATGCTATTATAAGACAACGGCAGGAGATGAGTGGATTCATCCGGAAAAATATGGATTTGAAGCGACAGATACGATTTATGAGTTGTTTGCATTTGAGCAGGAATTTGATGCGAACGGCAATCCGAAATATACAGATATTGTTGTACCCAGGGAGATTGATGGGGGTACGGTAATAGACTGTAACAGCTTTTATAATCATTACGAGATAAAAAGCCTGCGGGTTAAAGCAGCATATAGTAGCTGGCGCGTTTATTCCACCCAATCGTATGAAGAAGATTATGTGGAATCTCGTGTTTTAGGCTGTACCAACCTTGAGTATTATGAAATGGCGGAGGATACAGTGTATTTGGATAAGTGGCAGTTAGAGGGATGCAATTCATTGAAGACGATCGTTATTCCGAAAGGTATGAAGAAGATTTTTGCCAATACATTTAGTAGATGCAAAAAACCGGAGAAAGTTATATTTAAAAAATTTTCTAATCTGGAAATCATAGGGGGAGTGAAAAAAATACCATGGTGGCGGAAACAACATACGAAGAAAAACGGAATGGTTATCTATAAAAATTGCCTGATTGATGCTGGAAAACGTGAAGGAACATTGACTATTCATGGAAATAAGATAAAAAAGATAATGGGGAATGCATTTGCAAACAGCAAGGCAGAAACAATCAAGGTGACCGGTGCACCGAAATTGTGTATGTGGACATTTGATGATTGTAATGCAAAAAAAATAATTCTTGGAAAGAAAATAAATGTGATTCCGTACCAGTGTTTTGGGGGCAATGATAATTTGAAAGAAGTACATATTCTTTCAAAAGGGAAAATTATATGGGGAGTGGACTTGTATGGGAATTATCAAGGATTGGATATGTATACCCCAAAGTCCCAAAACCTCGATATTTATATACATAGTGATAAGTTTCATACGGGATCGGTAAAGAAATGGGGTTGCGGCAAGAACGTAACCGTACATGTCCCGAAAAAGGTAATGGCAAAGTATCGCAAATATACGAAATGTAAGGTGGTAGCGCTTTAAAACATCAGCATTGTATGATAGATGATAATTCAAAGAGAGAAAGACTATAGGAAGAGGGAGGTCGTATTATGAGAAAGATACTACTTGGAACGTTTCTCGCTACAGCTGTCATTTTTATAACAGCCGGCAGTGGGCTGGACAGCGGGGAAAACAAACTGATTTCCAGTTTAGACGCACCCAAGGCGCAGGCAGAGGAGATACGGGGACCGGCAGCGACGCTGTCCCCGCTTCAGAAAGAAGCGATATCTCTGAAGCAGAACGGACTCTGCTATCATAAGACAACGGCGGGAGAATCGTGGTATTATCCGAAGAAACATGGATTTGATGTGTCAGATCCGTTTTATGAACTGATCGCCTTTGAACAGGAGTTTGATGCGAATGGAAACGCGAAATATACGGATATCGTAGTACCTAAGGAGATCGATGGGATTCCGGTAAAAGACTGCAACAGCTTTATTGATCACTATGAGATAAAAAGCCTGCGGATTAAGGCGGCATATAGCGGATGGAGTGAATATTCCACCCAATCAGACGAAGAGGACATTATGTTCTGCCGTGTATGTGGATGCAGCAACATGGAGTATTATGAGATGGCAGATGATACAGACTCCTTGGAGTGGGTGGATCTGATGGGATGTAAGTCGTTAAAAACGATCGTGATCCCTAAGGGAATGAGGACGATAGAGTCAGAAGCCTTTAAGGATTGTGTGAACTTGAAAAACATTAAATTTGATAAGTTTACAAATCTGGATTATGTGGGTGCATTAAAAGATTTGCCATGGTGGATGGAGAAGCATACACAGAAAAACGGAATGGTCATTTACCAAAAAGGTCTTGTGGATGCCGAAGGGGAAGGCAGCACGATTGTTATTCGGAGGAACCGGGTAAAAAAGGTATTGGCAGATGCATTTGAATACAGTCTGGAAAGTACGATCCGAGTGGAGGATGAGGTAGAGTGGAGTGAATATGCTTTTAGTGATTGTGAAGCGAAAAAGATCATTTTTGGTAAGAAGGTCAGTAAGATTCCAATCGGCGAATGGTATTCCGGTCATACTAAAAAAATTTATTGTATGACCAAAAAGAAAATTAAATGGGGATGGAAAAAGGATGGAAAGTATCAGGGCATAGATTGGAATGCTAATGGAATTAAAAGGGATCTTTATATACACAGCGAGAAGTTCCACGCTGCATCCGTCAGCAAATGGAGGAATTGTAAGGATCTGACGGTGCATGTCCCGAGAAAGGTGATGGCAAAGTACCGGAAATATACAAAGTGTAAGGTGGTAGCTCTTTAACACGGGAAAAGTTTGTCTCACGGAATAGTTCCGTCACAGTTGGAAAAACGGGTAACGATTTCACGGAATAGTTCTAAAATACATGGTCAAAATCGCCAAAAACACCCCAAAATGACCAAAAATGGCGTTTTTGTGTCGTTTCGTGCAAACCCCATCGATTTGTTCTTGAAAAAGTAGTAAAATTTAATTGTCTGGAGCAGATTTCGGACAAATCTCTACATACTCAATTTTATACAAGGAGGTATACAACTATGAATCTTAAGAAGAAAGTTGAAAGCAAGGCGGCTGAACTTACAGCCAGAACACTCACTCACGTTTTGCGTACAGAGGCTAATTCTACAGCCTGCTTCGTGGTTTATCAGCCCAAAGCACCAAAAGAGCTGGGACGTTTCCGGAGAGAAAAATAGTGGATCGTCTATTGTCAGAATTAACGGACTGGCTGATTCACAACCGTGCCATTTCGTCTGACGATAAAGAATTGTACGAATACGCAATTTATAGTTTTATCATCTCTACTGTACCGTTGGTGATCTTTCTGGTCATCAGCGATATTATTGGTATGTTTCCGGAGGGCTTTCTGATCATCATGCCGTTTATGGCGATCCGGAAATTTGGCGGCGGGTATCATGCAAAGCATGCGTATATCTGTATGATCATGTCGACCGGACTTCTGGCAGGGTGTCTGTATGTCGTGTCCCATTTCTCAGGAAGCCGTTTGATACCGTTATTCTTACTCGTCAGCGGAATAAGTATTGCGATAAACAGTCCTATTGATCATGAAAATAAGAGATTAACGGAACAGGAAAAGATGCGTTATCAGCGCACAACGATCGTTTTGGTTCTTGCTGCCTGTTTTGTTTCTGTCGTTATGAATGTAATGGGATACAACCGTTATTCGTCCTGTGTGGCGCTCGGAGTGATATTGACCGGTGTGCTGCAGCTGCCGGTGATTATCAGGAAGATAATGCGATGATATCGTGCCGTGCATTATACACAGAGGATCGGAAGCGTGTCTTACACGGATTGTATGAACCGTAATCTACAGGGTGGAGTAGAAGGGTTTTAACGATACAAAATTATAGTAACAACAGCACATTTGAGTATGTAAAATATCAGGTGCCGTTTTCCGGGAGGGGTTCGGAAAGTGGCATGATTTGAAAAATTAAAAGATCATTTATAAAGATACAAAATTATTATAATTCAGCAGGGTTAAAGAGGACAAAATGTTTAATATAATTTTTTTGGATAATAATCTGCAAGATTTACAGAGAACAAAGGAATATCTTGAGTCTGTACAGAGCGAGATAAAATATGATGTTAATATAAAATATTGTCATGAAGAAAGTCAGATGTTTCAAATTTTAAATGCAAAAACCTCTCCATACGATATATTTGTGACAGATATAAAAATGCGGAATTTATCGGGCATAGATATTGCCCAAAAAATTAGGGATGAGCAGAAGAATGCAATAGTGATATTTATGACTTCCTATACGAAGTATGTGTATCAATCTTTTGAGTATGCAGTGTTTCGTTATATTCGAAAGGATCATATGAATGAGGAATTGCTGCCGGCATTACAAGCAGCGTGTGAAAAACTTGCAGTTTCCAGACGAACATATATCATTATTAAGAATACCCAGGGAATTCAAAAAGTAAAGAGCAGTGATATTATGTATTTTGAATTAGAAAACAGAAAATGTATTATTTATACCAGAGAGGAACGGATAGAAGCATGGAAGAATATAACACAGTTAAAAAACGAATTGGGGGAAGAGGTTCAGTTATTCATAGAGATATACAGAGGATGTATGGTGAATAAAAAACATATAAAAAAGGTTTGGAAAAATGAGAATAAACTGGTTCTTGACAATAACATTGAGTTGTCCATCAGTAGAAGAAAAAAGAAAGTCGTTGAGGAGACAATGGTTGAATATTGGAATAAGCATAAATAGTGGGAAATAAGTATATCATGAAACGTCTATTTGGTTTGATGAGGTTTTGTAGTATGCAGTATTAAGAAAAGCTTAAATAACCAATATGACAATCAGAATGACCGAATAGATAATGTATGACATTTGTAATAAAATATGTGTTAAAATAAACAACAATTTACGCAAGAAACATTCACAAGAAAAACAAGGAGGTAGCTTTATGAAAAGAATCGTATCAATGGTAACCGCAGGAGCGTTGATCGCAACACTGATCGTGCCTGCTAATGTGGTTTCCACACAGGCAAAAGTGAAAAAGCAGACAATTTCACTGACGGTTGGAGCAGTGAAGAAACTGCAGGTCAGCAAATCATTCGCAAAGAAAAATGTGAAATGGAAAAGCAGTAACAAATCGGTTGTCACCGTGAACAAATCCGGCAAAATCAAGGCAGTATCTGTTGGAAAAGCCAATGTCACAGCAAGAACAACCGGGAAAAAGGGTCAGCTTGCCGCTAAATTTGTGATCAAGGTGACAAAGAAAAAGGTAGAAGCAACGACAGCTCCGGCAACGACAACGGCACCGCAGGTAACACAGACGCCGGTTGCAACGCAGGCACCGGTTACAACACAGTCGGCAGCACCGCAGGTAACACAGACACCGGCACCAACGACAACACCGACACAGTCACCGAATGCGGATCTGGATATTTCAAAGGAATCGATTGATCTGATCTATACGACTGCAGAAGCAGCATATGCAGCAAAGAAACTCGAAGCCAAAGCATCAAAGAACAATAAGGTAGCGGCAGTTGCAGAGAAGTTAAAGAGTCTGGATGATGAGTATTTCCAGAAGAATACGGTTGCATTGGTAGGAGTGCCGGTTACCGATGGTTATGATGTAACATTAACTTCCACAGAGCAGAAGGATCAGGACATGGTCATCAATCTGCAGGCAGATTGGACAGCGAAAGATGGGATTGTCACAACTGTAATAGAAACGCAGTATGTTTTGGTGGAGCTTCCGTGGAGACTTCCGGGGATTGATACTGTAACGACACAGTTGACATATCATAATGACATGAGTTCAGCAATGGACGGAAAAACGGTAGAGGTTTGTAAGATTAAGGTAGAATCGCTGGTTTGGCCGGAGAATTAAATGCAGAGAATTATTGTGCATAGCAGAAAAATCAAAGAATGAAATATTTAATAAAAGATTGTAAATAAGTCTCTTACCAAGAAACGCCCGTTCCGGTAAAATACTGGTTCGGGCGCTTCTTCTATCTTTAAATTTATATTACGGATTGTTCTAAAAATCAAAATAAAATAACCAGTTAGTCAATAAAAGATACCTAATAGACGATGTATGACATTTATGAATAGAAATGTGTTAACATAAAAACAGAAAGGAGGAATAGAATATCAATAAGGCTGTTGAAAGAATAGTAAATGTTTAGAAAAACAAACGATTAACAATATAATATCGGTATCTATGTTTTGTTTTTGGAAATGAATGTTCCTAAACAGCTTCAAAAAGTATCACAGAAGAAACAAAAGCTTAGTTAAAAAGAGCAAAGAGAAATGGAGGGATGTAAAAAGAAGATTTAAATCTGGTAAAATGACAGTTTTGATGTTATATGACAGCTCATGCCAGAAAATATTTGACAGCAACTTATTTATAATTAAAGTTATTTATTTTGAAGGGAGATATGTATTATGAAAAAATTTAAAAAAACTATGAGTGTTTTGGCGGTAGCATTAATTGCAGCATTAGGGATCGGAGGTGCCAATGTAGGAGCGACAAGCTGGGCGGTTTCTCATGCAAATTATTCGGGTGCACCTAGTTCTGAAGGTGTTGCAAAAAGCATTATTGTTAAGCAGCGAGCAAAAGGTGCAACTGCAACGTGTAATTATAGCACTCACACGAATAGCAAGGCTACAACGGGTTATACATATATTCGCTGTGAAAATTATACTATGACTAAGAAAACAATAACGAATACAGGTAAAGCTACTTGCAACCCAAGTGTGGGAAGTCCGATTGCTAACATTTCGGTACAGTATAAAGTGTCTGCTTATACTCCGACAACAAATGATACATACAATTCTCAAGGAAACATTGTGGCAATAAATTAATAGCAAGTAATAAAGGATAAGTTTTTATAATAACAAGATCCACCAGATTCACATTGTTATGAGGATCTGGTGGACAAAATTATATAGGTATTATTAGGGGGAAGCTTATGAAGAAGACAACAATATACCTGACATTGTCAGTAATCGTGCTCCTTTGCTTTACCGGCTGCGGTGGAGGAAAGAATCATGGAACAGAGAGCAGGAGGCAAGTAGATAAGACATCCGCAGTAGATTTGCATATCAGCGATGACAAGGTGATAGATACGATCAATTCCTGTTCGAATCTTCAGGCCTCAAAGGAACTTTCCGTGAAGCTTCCATCAAAGAAGACGAGTGTATATCAATATACTGCCGATTATAACTTTGATGTGGATATGAAAGATTATGACAGTGAGTTTCGAGAAATGTTTCGATATTTATTCCCGGATCATTCTATGAATGAGAATCACCTGCTGTATAGTGGCGGAAGTTCGAAGCTGGAGTATGATGACGAGACGGGAGAACTTGTTCAGGATTATAATAAGGTGAAGGACTGGAAGGATCAGATTCTTTCCGGGAAAGAAGGACGAGTTTATTATATTTATGATGATACATGGAATGAAAACATGACGGAGTGGAAGCCCTCTGTTTGTCTGGAGCTTGGTAATCCGATCGGGTATGGGTACGGAACGGTTAATAAAGGGAAAACAGTTGCCCTCAATGGCAGTAAAGTTGAAAATGATGATACGCATGAGAAAGTGTATCCGGGACTGGATGGATATGATCCATCGGCTTACTTAGAATATGTTGCATCATATTCTCCGGACAGCACCGAGAAGTACCAGTTAGAGGATCGTAAAATTGCTGTCTGCGATGCGGTAAAATTTCTGGAAAAGTACATAAACAGTCTTCCAGGTGCAGGAGACAAGACGGCGAAAACAGTTGTGACAGAGGTGGATGTATACCGTGTAACAAAAAATATCTATGGATATAATATGATAACGACGAAGGAGTATGAGGGGATTCCTTTTGATTATATGAGAGCAGGAGAATATGAGGGACGTCTGGGATATGACAAGTATTCTTCGCTGATCGGTAACGCATTTATGGTAGAAAGTAAAGATGTCGATATTATAGATGGCTTTTATCTGAAGGAAAATGCGGTCAATAGAACAAATCTGTCGGAGATTATATCATTAGAAAGTGCGATCAAATCTGTCAGCAGCCAAATGACAGAGCATATCAAATTTAAGGTGAATGAGATTGAACTTGTCTATGCACAGCAATTTGCCAGAACAAAGAATGGATATATTGATACGGAGCATTCGTCTGCAAAGATTACGCCGGCATGGAAGATTACACTGGAAAATACAAACGATGAAATGACATATGTCTGTTATCTGGATGCGGCAGACGGACAAAATTACCGGTATGCCATGATACCGACAAAGTGGTGGAAAGGGAACGGAAAATGATACTGCGGAATATCAAAACGGATTTTCGGAAAATTCTGAGTGGATATGGTTTTTATCTGTGTATTATCTTTACCTGTCTGCTGTGTTTTGCGGCATACATTTATGAAGATGGCGTTACAGGAAACAAGTATTCTGTATTCCGCTCGCTGCTGACCTTTGACCGGCAGTTTATGTTGGATGATACAATGTTCTGCTCCTTTGAGGTTGTCCGGAATGGTGCGGGAAACTGGCTGTTTTTGTTTGTCCCGATCATTGCTTCCTTTGCCTTTGTGCCTCTGGTCTGCGATGAACATGAAGCGAAATCGGTACGTTTCGAGGTGTTTCGGACGAATCGGTTTTGTTATTATACATCCCGGTTTATGACAGGCTGTTTATGCGGAGGACTTGCAGTCATGATTGGATTTATCATTTTTGTGCTGGTCGTTCATGCGTTATTTCCATCTATCAACGCATACAGTCCCGAGTTGCAGACGCAATACAAAGAAATGATGGCAGCAATACATATACAAATTTCGGGCACACATTATATTCAGACGATTATGGTTAAAGTCGGCGGAATGTTTTTGTATGGTATGTTTTGGGCGGCACCGATTATGATGATGACAGCTCTGATCCGCAACAAATATCTGGTAATGTGCATTCCGTTTTTTATAAAATATGGAATCAACCAGACCTGCGAAAAAATACGATGGCGTATGTTGGAAGATCCGGAAAAAGTAAGTACATGGCTTCGGCGTATGACTGCATTTCTGGATCCGGATCAGTTGACGGATCTGGCAGGGAGTGGAAGTCAGATCGGAGAAGTACTGCTATACCATGGTTTGCTGGTGCTGTTTTTCTATATTGTGTATCTGGTGGTGCAAAGCAGGAGGGTTGATTGCGGTGAATAAAAGTATAAAGTGTATTCTGGCAGTTGCCAGAAGCGAATACATCAAATGGATTACAAACCCGAGAGTTATCATTGTGCCGGTTTTGCTGGTGTTTATGCGGATCCTTGCGGTGGAACCGCTGTTGACCCGGGCGGCAAAGCTGGGAGCGGAGCTGGAACGGATGGAGCCGTTCGTTGCAATCGGCAATTCGGGAATGCTGGTCATGCTTATGCCCTGTGTGTTTCTGGTACTGATCAGTGATTATCCGAAGGTGACAGGTAATACATTATTCTTCTTGCAGAGAACAGGGCGGTTTAACTGGTTTGCAGGGCAGCTTGTGTTCCTTATGATGACGATTCTTACATATCTGGGGGTTGTATTTGGAGGAAGTCTTTTGATGACAGGCGGTGATTTTACCGGAAGATGGAGTGATGTTGTTACGAAGTACAATGCAAATTTTCCGGATGAAGCAAACAGCTTTACTGCCCGGCTTTTGCCGTCCAATCTGTATAATCAGATTCCGCTGCGTGTGACGGTGATACAGACATTGTGTATGATGTGTGCATATTTGTTTCTGATCTGCCTGATCATTTATTTCTTTAAATTAAAACATGTTCAGACACTTGGACTTCTTGTGGCAGTTTTTGTGATCGCTGCCGGTGTTGTTACATGTTCATTGAAAACGGATACAATGTGGCTGTTTCCGATGGCAAATACGATTATCTGGCTGCATTATGATACGATTCTGAATGCGCCGAAAATGCCGGTGTGGTGTTCGTTTGCTTATTTTATGATTGCTATCGGTGTGATGCTGGTGCTTACTGCCCGGGCAGTGCATCGGATGGAATTATTTAATGTCGAACAGGTGGAATAAGGAGCTGTAATCGGAAAGGAATGGATCATTATGAAAGATATTATTGAGGTCAGAGGGCTCAGTCTTACGATCGGCAAAACGGCGATATTGAACGATGTGACGGTTTCTCTGGAAGCCGGAAAGATACATGGACTGATCGGCAGAAACGGCAGCGGTAAAACGATGCTGATGAAATGCATATGCGGATTTATCCGACCGACCCGGGGAGTGGTGGTCGTGGACGGGAAGAGAGTTGGAAAGGATGTGGATTTTCCGAAAAATATGGGGATCATCATTGAGACGCCCGGCTTTATTCCGTATTATTCCGGCTACAAAAATCTTAAGCTGCTGGCGGGGCTTCGGAACAAGATTGGCAAAGAGGAGATTATTCAGGCGATGGAGAGGACAGGGCTTGATCCGAAACTGAAGCGGCATGTGAAAAAGTATTCTCTTGGAATGCGGCAGAGGCTGGGTCTGGCACAGGCGATCATGGAGGATCCGGATATTCTGATTCTGGATGAGCCGATGAACGGGCTTGATAAGGACGGGGTTGAGGATATGCGACGGTATCTGATCGACCTGAGAGAGCAGGGGAAAACGATACTGATCGCTTCGCATTCTTCTGAGGATATCTCAGTATTATGTGATGCGGTCTATGAAATGGAGAAGGGTGTATTAGCAAATAGATAGTGGAGAGTGAAATGATAAAAACCAGTGTGATCCGATTTCTAAAAAGTCCCATCAAGGCAGGAGTGCTTCTTGTCTTCTGGGGCTGTGTGTCTTATTTTCTGTTTACGACCAAAATATACTGGAACGAAGTCAATAGACCGATTGATCTGATGATGGAGATTTTACCGTATATTTTTCTGGTTTATCTGGTGATTGCATACGAGTGTTTTTACGACATCAAACGTTTTCATATGGAGGAGCTGCTTCTTGGAAACGGACAACTGCTGCGGGCGCAGGGGAAAGAGTTTGTTGTATTATTAGGGGCGGATCTGCTGGGCTCCGTTTATCTGTTTGCATTTCACATTATGTGTTACAGTCAGGCGGATGTGCTTTGTAAAGCACTTGTCCTGTACACGGTGAGGGTTATCTTTATATACATATTTCTGATGATTCTGGTGGCCATATGTATCGGCTGGGTAATATCACTGGTTACCAGCCGGTTATATGGTCTGGCGTTGATCGCTCTTACATTTTATGTTTTCGATATGAGCTTTTTGTCGCTGTTAAGCAGTATGTCGGACAAGCATGAATTTCTGTGGAAACTGACAACGTTATTTAGCTTTTTCTTTCAAAGCAGACGTGGAATCTGCAGGGATGCGGATTATCTGTTGACGGCAGAAAACGTACATATTTACCGAGCGTTATTTTTTGCGTGTTTCATGCTGGCAATCATATTGTGGAAGCAGGCGGGACGAAAGGCTTGGAGTGTTGTTTCCGGAATGTTGGCAGTGACCTTTCTGGCGTTGTTTTTTCAGCCGACAGGAGCCGTTTATTTTATGATGAATATTCCGAATACATGGGACTCTGTGTCGTATGTGGAACGATACCGGCAGGCGGAATATTCCGATATTTCTCTGACGAAAAAGGGACAGAATAAGAAGGCTTTTCAGGTGGAGAGTTATGATATGAATGTTACGGTGACGGATCAGTTTCAGGCAGAAGCTTGTGTGGTTCCGACAGATGGGACGCAAAAGGAGTATCCGTTCACGCTGCAGTATATTTTTCAGGTTGATCAGGTGACGGATGAGCGGGGAGAGAAGTTGACTTTTGAGCAGGATGAGGATTATCTTCTGGTTCATAATTCCCGTGGGAAGCTGCATTCGATCCGGATTGTTTATCATGGTACGACCAAAGGCTTTTATGCAACGACGCAGGGAATGATGCTACCTGCCAATTATGCATATTATCCGATGCCGGGATGGCACAGGATCTTTTTGGAAAGTGGCGATCCGTATCCGGGGCTGAAAGGAAAGATCGTGGGCGACGACTGCTTTTCAAGGGAGGTATTTTCGGAGGAGACGGATTTTAAAGTGACGCTGCGGTGCAAAGGAAAATATCCGGTTGCCTCGAATCTAAAGACGCTCGCGCAAACAAAGGAGCATGGATTTGTGGTATGGAAGCTTTCCGGGAGAAGTGATGGCATCACGTTGATAGGAAATTCTTATCTTGTGGAGAGGAACATAGAAGGAGTGCGGGTGATATGTTCCCGTCTGGATTGTGAAAATGTTCCGGAGGGAGAAAATGTTTCAAAATATAAAGAGCTTTTTCGCAAAATTGATCAGGAAACGAAATATTCCATGAAAGGGAAAACGTTTATTGTATCGCCGGATTATAATTATATTAACTGGTGCGTTGCAAACGATCACATTGTGGATACTTTGCTGGGAGAACGTGATATCATTGAGACATTAAACACAGGAATGCTGTATCCGGCAGAGGATGATACAGAGGTTAAACTGGGTATCGATAATTGGATAGAATCTTTAGAATAATGAGGGAAGTTTATGGAAACAAGGAATAGCTTGCAGTTAAAAGAGGTCAGAAAATCATTCCGGCGCAAAGAAATCCTGCATGGGATCAGCTGTGATCTGGAGAATGGTGTTTATGGTCTGCTCGGCACAAATGGAGCAGGGAAAACAACTCTGATGAGATGTATGACGGGGTATTATCAATATAAGGGAGATATTATTTTAAATGAAAGCAATGTCCGCAAAATGGGACTCAGGAAAATCGGATATCTTCCGCAGAAGTTTGTCGGATACCCGGAGCTTTCGGTATATCAGATGCTGGAATATTTCTGCAATATCAAAAAGCTTTCGAGAAGAGAGTGGAAGGATCAGATTGATCAGAGTCTGACCTATACGAATCTTGAGGACAAAAGGGACGCAAAGATTAGGACGTTGTCCGGAGGAATGGTGCGAAGAGTGGGAATTGCGCAGGCAATCCTGGGAGATCCGCAAGTGATTCTTTTGGATGAGCCGACATCAGGACTGGATCCGGAGGAACGAAACCGGTTCAAGAATGTCATTGACAATATTTCTGACGGAAGGATTGTTATCTTGTCCACGCATATCGTAGAGGATGTTGAGGCGAGCTGCGATAAAACAATTGTAATGGCAGATGGAAATTTTATTTATCAGGGAGATACCCTGGAGCTTTGCAGATATGCAGCCGGAAGGATCGTCGAGGTGGATGAGGAACAGGTGAAACAGGGAATTGATGGTGAGATTGAGAAGACATATCTCAAAAAGGGAAGAAAAATGCATCGTGTCATTCTGAGAGAAGCTGTTTCAAATGCGCTGGAGTCGACAGTGGAGGATGGTTATATATGCTTATTGAAAAAATAATGAACCGTTTTGACAGGACGGCGTTACAGTGGAGAGGAATGGGACCGTTAAAGTATCTTCCGTTTCTGGTGTGTTATGTTCTGGTTCCGGTTACGATTTACATACTGCAGTCTGCGGGGACAACGTATCATCTGCTGGATACCATGTGGAATCAGATAGCGCTGATCTATCCGATCATGGCGGCGTGGTGGACGGCGCTTTGTGTAGAGCCTGTCATGGGGCAGGAGGGAGAACTGTTCGGCTTATATGAGAGGAATAAATGGGTGGATGTCCTGATTTACTTTGTGCTGTATGACATTATGATCGTACCGGTATGTCTGTGGATCATGAATCGATGGCCGGATTATATCTACCCGGAAGATTTTATTGGTTTATTTATACAATGCTTCTTTTCGGCGTGTCTGGTCTATGGGATTGCATGCCTTGTTCGTTCGGTGGCGGTTTCTTTTTTGGCGATGCTGATCTTTAATCTGTTCCTGAACGGAAGGATTTCGTATATTTTAGTGGATAATCTGGATCTGCAGACCGGCAATATATTCGGACCGGCGGCATTGATCCTTACCGGTGTGATTTTCCTGATCCTGGGTAAGGAGATGCAGGAGAGAGGGAATTTATAATATTTAACTAAGGAATTCTTCGAAGGGGTAAATCTATTTGGGCGTAAACCGGGTGGTTACAAAGGGGACGTGACAAAACGTTTAAAATTTGATAAAATGTAGTCGAAACGAGGTGTCACAGATGAGAGAGACTTATAAGATGAAGCGGTGGATGAGTATCTGCCTGATCGTGGTTTTATTCCTCTCAGGGATGTGTTTTGAGAAGGTCAAGACAGATCCTGAATTTGGCGTGTCCAAAACTGTGACGTCCGGCGTATTCCAGAGTTTGCAGAATCCGACAGACAGTCAGGATATGTGTTCGTCCGAGCAGCTTGGCGATTCGATGCTGCGCAGTACGGGCGAGGTTCTCAGACGGACTGCATCCGGTCAGAGGAACCGTACTTTTTCAAAGCTTAGCTCCTTTGTGAAGCTGGGCGTGGCTGCCGGTGGTGCTTCGGACAATATATTCCGGAGCCGTGCAATGAATGCCGCAGGCGCGATCGTGACGTGTGAGTCAGTGATCATCGCATACATACATCAGCAGGACGGTTCTAAAGGCTGATATCATTCCTATCTATGATGCAATCGGGCAATCTGAGGCATCCGTCAGGGATACCTTTTGCCAGGCACGGCATCATTCTGTTTTCAAGGACGGCAGTATGCCGTTTTCCGTCCGGAATCGGACATTTCAATGTTTTATATGAGGAGTTGCTTCTTCGGGAGAAAGGGGCTTCTTTCAGTATGAATTTTATAAAGGTATGAATTAATATAAACGGAATAAATGCGGCAGCAGGCGGTGGAAGTGGAGAAGCCGGCGGCTGCTGCCGGTGATGCGCCTGCGGTCACGACAGGCTGCAGGCCTTTATTAAGCTGCGTCACGCAGTGAAAGAAAGGTTGATAATCAATGAAAATTTTAGGAATGATATTATTAGGAATTGGAGGAACATTTGGTATTGCACTTGTAGGAGGCACGGTTGTTGGTATGATCGGTGTGATCCTCTACAAGATTTACCGCAAGCTTCGTTATAATATTTCGCTGTACAATTAGAAGTGCTTTAAAGTATGATGCGAGAGGAAGGCGCGATCATGCGGCAAATGGTCTGATAAGGGGGTGTCCCAATATTGGGACACCCCCTTTGAAGTGCTAGTGATGTATGAGAAATTATTTTTTTACAGTGATCTGAACAACGACCTTCTTACCGTTGGACAGAGACAGTGTAATCTTACATTTTCCCTTCTTTTTGGCGGTAACAACGCCCTTGCTGTTGACCGTTGCAACCTTAGGGTTGGAGGTCTTTAAACGAACCAGACCGACATAACCCTTTGTGATCGTGTATTTGATCTTCTTTGATTTCTTCACCTTGATCTTCAGCTTTTTCTTGGCAACCGTGATCTTGTAGACCTTCTTCGCCGGTGTGGCAGTTGTGGAAGGGGTGGTTGTCTTGCCCGGAGTCGGTGTCGTGACAGGTGTCCGTGTTGAAGCCGGTGTCTGCGTTGGCACCGGTGTTGCGGTTGGAATCACAACAACCTTTTCGATAACGCCGGACACCGTGAATGGAACCATCACATACAGTCCATCGGCCGTCTCAAGGCGGGCAACGTATTTACCGTTCTTCTTGATCGTTGTTGAAGTGCCGTTGATAACATTTACCCGGTTGGAGGTATTCCAGAATGTGTCGCTCATCACAATGGATGGATCATAATCTCCCTCCATAACACGGATCGTTCCGGTTTCTCCCTGGAAGGTAACGTTGGCACCGGAAGCATCGGCATTCAGTGTGTTGGATGTTACGGAGAAGCGTGGTGCATCCGGAATGAATCCAAGATATGTCGTAAAGGAAAGAGAATTGGTTCCGTTCCAGCGGTTGCCACGGTAATAGTAAGTTCCCGGTGTCAGATAGCAGCTATACATTGTGTCCTGCGTGCTCTGGAGGGTTTTTCCCTTGAAGATACGGGATGTGATCGCCGTGTCAGAGAAAAGCTCCCAAGTGATATAGTCATTTTCGCAAAGAGGCATCGCCAACAGCCAGCCGCTTTCCTCGACAACGAAGCTGTGTACATTACTGTAGCCCTTCCAGTCAGTCGTGATCGTGTCTGTCGTAATGGAAGCTTCTGCGTTGACAGCGGAGGTCAGATCCTCTTTCTTGCTGATGACCGGAACAGTCACATCGGTTGTAATGGTAAAGTCCGGGCGTACATTGGTGTAGCGCAGACCACCGGACTTAGCCGGGATAAAGCCGATGAAGGAAGAGATTGTCAGGGGATTGGTTCCGTTCCAGCGGGATGCCTGATAGTAGTATGTACCGGCGGCTATCGTATAAGAAGAAATCTCGTCGCGGCTGGAATCGCAGCCGTCCGCCTTAAACACAGGAGTCGTTTTGGCAAGGTCCATATAGACGGTGCCTTTGGCATAGCCCTCCGGGCTGATCGGTGCCACAAGAAGTGTACCCGGACATGGGAGGTTGATCTCATACAGAGGTGTATCTCCGCTCCAGTCCGTTTCAATGATATCCTGCGAGCTTGCCGGATAGTCGTTGTCAATGTAGCTGCGGAAATCCGCTACGTTTTCCACAATGGCATAATCAAGTGCCTGAATCACGTCAGCCGCTGCGGCATGTTGTGGCTTCGCTGCGTAGAAATCGCCGGAGGTAATCACCATGGCGGCGGACAAGGCGCAGACGATGATGTTTCGGAAAAGTTTGTTTCTTTTTTTCATAAATGCCCTCATTTCTTTCATTTGTTCATGTGTTTCGTGTCAAAATGCTTCGATTTAAGTATATGGGGAAAGAAATGGGAAGTCAATGGAAATGGAGGGTGATGAGAAAATTTTACATGGATTACATATCCTCTTGATCATATTAACATCGAGGGGGATAAACTTATATGTTGATAAAACAATGTTTATATTGTTTTTTACATGAATCCAATCATCTTCCGGCTGGAGATGTTAAAAAGTTGCAGGGAGAAGAAAATTACCGCTTGCGGGTAGGAGATTATCGTATAGTATTTAATAACGATGGTTTTGTTTTGTACATAATTAGAATTGATAGTCGGGGACTGGTTTATAAAAGATATGAGGTATTTATATGTCAGCAATTAAGGAACGAATTATGGGAGCGGTTGCTGTTATGAATGATAATGAGGCTGAGATTGTGTGGAATTTGATCATCCATAATTTTCCGCTACGTTCTTGGGATAATATAGAGACTGTTGCACCTGACGAGTGGGACAGAGTGATGTTGAGGGAAATACATGATGATCCGGATTGCAAAGAATTTGTTTCGAGTGAGGCTGCACTGAAAGAATTAGGTTTGTAGGCAGTATCAGGAGGCTGAATCGACATAATATATTGCTATAAAAGGTAACACCTTGCATAAAAGCGGAGGTGTTACCTTTTTCGTATTTTGATCCTTTTTACTCAAGCGAACGCTTTGATAATTATTTCGTCAAGACAATTCATGTCATCCAATTATCTGTAAACGATTTTTCGTTCCTGCATATATTAAAAGTATCACGGAAATATTCCTGATATTTCAAAAAAGCAGAAAGGAAGTATATCTATGAACTCAATGAATGGATGCCGCGGGAATATGGGATGCCGCGGAAACAGAAATTGTCGTGCCGTTCCGGAATCCTGCGACTGCATGCCGGACAATGTCCCATCCTGCAATATGACTCCTCAGGACGCCGCATGCCGCACGGCAGAGGGACAATGCCGGAATGATTCTGCCGGTGACAGCTGTACCGATCCTCTTTACGGCATGCCTCTCGCCATCGGCTATGTCCCGTGGCAGCAGTGGCGCAAAATCTACGATCCGGCAGACGGTCTCGCCAATGGAACGATCTTTCCGGAATTGAATTTGCAATTTTATGGATGCATCCCGCAGGGCTGCGCAAAAGGAGGCAGATTATGAGCAAGGATCAGATGCGATTACTGAAATATATCTCCCAAGTCAGCTTTGCTCTGACGGAGACAAACCTCTATCTGGACACCCACCCATGCGATAAGGTAGCACTGAGTTATTATCAGATGGTAAAAAAGCAGCGTGAGGAGGCAGTGCAGGAATACAGCGAGAAGTATGGACCGCTTCAGGCGGATCAGGTAAACTGCAAGGATTACTGGACATGGGTTGAAACCCCGTGGCCATGGGAGCTGTGACATTTACCGGCTCGCGTTTCTGACATTTTAATTTCATATTTAATAAAATAGAATGGAGTTTGTCATATGTTTAATTATGAAAAAAGACTGGAATATCCGGTTCATATTACCAGGACAGATCCGAAGGCGGCGATGGTGATCATCAGTCAGTACGGCGGTCCGTATTCGGCAAGTTTAGGGGTGGCACAAAGCCCCTGTTTTCGGGGATTTGTCTATTTTGAAATCTTTTCGATGGAAGTATTCAGGAAGCAGTCAAGCGTTCCGGCTTCCTTGTCATATACGAAATGATCAAACACTTTTCTTAATGAATTTCCCTTTACAATATAATCCTGATCCGGATCCTGCAGGACTGTCAGAAGATGATTCATATCAATCTGCTGATATCTTTCCTTGATGGGAGTTACTTTATGGGTATCGGCAAGCTGCTGTTCCAGTTCATCCCGTTTTTTCTGCAGGAGAGCTTTATTCTCCCGGTACTCCTCCAGTGAATCAATGCCGGAGATATAGGCATCCTTGATCCGGCGTTCCTTTTCGGACAGTTTGGAAAGCTCCCCGGTAAGGTATACGGCATCGTCTGCCTGCGGAGCATCTGAGAAGTGATACATCAGGTCGAAGGACTGTCCAAAATGGATAATGGCATCCATCACCATCTGCTCCAGGGCGGCAGCAGAGATATAGGAGTTGTGATCACACATTCCTTTGATGTGCTTCCAACACTGGAAGAATGGTGCAGCGTGTTTCTTCTGGCCGCCCTTGTTGTATCCCAGGGAAGCACCACAGGAGGAACAAAGAACCATACTGGAAAGCCAGTGCTTCGTAGCCACGACGCTTCGCTTTCGGCCGAAGCTGCTTGTGGTGCGTGCTTTTGCAAGAAGACGTCCGGCAGCAGCAAAGGTATCTGCAGATATAATGGGTTCGTGCTGGCCATCGGACAGGATCACGTCTCCTGTATCCTTGCGCCGGTTCTGGTTCCGGTCGTAGAAGTTCCATCGGATCTTGCCGATATAAAACGGATTCTCCAAAATATAGGTAACGGTCCGGGTTTCCCATCGACCGCCCCGGTTGGTGGTGATCCCCTGCCGGTTTAATGTGCTTGCGATATCGTTCCGGCTCATATGCTGCTGGGTAAACATCCGGAAGATACGGCGGACCAGCTCCGCCCGTTCCGGATCAATCTGTGGTATCTCGCCACGTTTCTTGGTATATCCGATAGGAGGATTGGAGTTGTAGCCGCCATTTAGAGCATTCTGCGTCATTCCACGCATGACCTCTCCGGAAAGATTCACCAGGTAGAATTCGTCGGACCACTCAATCACCATCTCGATCAGCCGGCCATACATTCCTTCAATGATCGGTTCGGAGATGCTGATCACGTCCACATTGCATTTCTTCCGGAGGATGGACTTGTAATAGGTGGCCTCATCCTGATTGCGGGCGAACCGGGAAAATTTCCAGAGCAAAACGGCATCATAGGGATGACTTTTGTCTTTGCACGCAGCAATCATTTCCTGAAATGCCGGCCGCTTCTCAGAGGACTTGCCGGAGATACCGTGCTCCTCCATATAGACATGAGTGAGAAGCATATCATGAGCCTGTGCGTATTCCTTGATCAGGCGAAGCTGACTATCCGGGGAAAGCTCCTCCTGCTTGCCGGTAGAGACGCGAATATAGGCGCATACTTCTTTTAACTGTTTCATACGATCACATCCTTATCCTATGTTTATCTAAAAATGGGTACAAAAAGAACACCTGTTGCGTTGAATCGGGTGCTCTGATGTGATACAATATGCTTGTTTGGGGCATTCTGTATGTATTGCGTATCACATCAGAGTGTTTTTATCAGCAGTCCGGATTGCCGTCCGGGCTGTTTGTTATTGTATTTGTAATCTTTCCAAAAGATCATTGGGAAGATTGAAAATTTCAAAAATAGTTTTGCCTGAAATGGTGGTATTTCTATATGGAGAAAATAATGTATGTAAATCTTGTAACATATTTTCAATCATATAGTGTTCATTTAACAAAATAGAGAAAAGCAAAATAAGTGTATAGGCTCCATTTTTTGAAATGCCAGAATCATATTCTTCACTGTTCGTTAATGTAGGAAAGAGAGTGAGAATAAGATTTTTCGGTATTTCTGTATTTATGTTCGATACAAATAATCGATTGCCGTGAGCCATACTATTTCGGTACTCTTTGAGCAGGGAAAGGGACTTAGCTAATAATTCTTTTCGATGCTCTAAAGAAATAGAATCGATTGGTAGTAGCTGATCACATATATACGTCTTGTCATCTTCAATTAGAATGGAATACCATTTTATAGAAAGACCAAATGGTAAATTATAGGTGATAATCCAAGGGGGTATATGGTTTTTTTCACTTTTGTAATGTCGGGTAATAGGATTTGGTCGATTGTTTAACTCCTTTTTTATTTGGGATAGGATGCCATTTCTGATGTTTGTACTTCGGCTATAATGGTCTCGACATAAGTAATCATCAGGATTTCGACAAGACAAATCGCTTAAATCCGTATATACTCCATATGATTTTGAAACTATATAAGAGATATTTGATTTTAATGAACGTTCTACGGCTAAAATATATTTAAATAATATATTACTAAAGTTGCTGTCTATAATATGCAGGGCATATAAATTGTTAAAGGAAACAGGTGTTTTTAAAACGTCCGATCCGGGTTCCGTGTCAAATATGTGGTAATATCCATTAATTAAAGTGTAATAAGATATATTCTTTAAGACACCTATTGCAAATGTTTTATCATCGATAATAAAATTTCTGGATTCTAAAAGTTCTAACAGCTGTTCGTATGTTTTAAAAGGTTTGTCATACTGATTCATTTCTTCTGACATAAAGCAAAACCCCCCTTATCTAAATGATAAGAGGGGTTTCACTAGTCATTTTTGCAACGACCATTTCTGTTGTGACCTCATCTTATCATTTCTATGAAAATCTGTCAAGCCAATTTTACGGGATCTCCCGGTGTAATCAAGTTATTTTTTACTTCAAAAGGTTTTATGCTGGATTTATCAATGGGGAGTGTTTCGTATGTTGTTGTGGTGAGAACAGGGGAAATATCAAAAACCCTTGTTTTAGTTATTACATTTTTTCTACAGACGGAATATAAGTCATTTACTTCGATTACATCAAGACTATCTTTGCAATATTCATAATTACATAATTTGGTTCCGTCCGGATTGAAAATCTCATCACCTACTTCATAGACGATGATAGAATCTCCGACTTTTAAATTATCCCTGGTTGCACTTGTTATAATGGTTCGATTATCAAGTATTCGTAATACACGTCCGATACAATGTTTTCCATATATTTCCTTGTCTGTGTGCATAATATTTACCTCCTTGTTTTCATGTACTCTTTATCAATTTTGTATGTAACCATTGGCACCAGCCCCCTCCTTTGTAAAAGTCCGGCAGCTGACGTAGCACCCTTTGGCTCCCCAGGTAAGGTTATTATATTTAATACAGCTGGATCAATAAAACTAATTATTGAGTAGCTGTTTTTTCTTTTCATCAAATTCTTCTTGAGTAATTGCGCCCATGTCCAATAATTCTTTCAGCGCTTTGATTCCTTTTAACGCATCAGTGGTATCTTTCGAAACAGATTGGATAGTCTGTTTTTGTTCAGGAAAGAAACGGAATCCTTGTATATAACTGTCGATAATTGTATTACATGCGATGACAATGCTGATATATTCTCCGGTATTGTTGTTTTTTAATTTAATGGTAGCAGGCGTGAATTGTTCCACATTTTGCTGAGTTGAAGTTGATATAGTTGTTGACTGGTATTTTTGCTTTTTCTTACCACCGGAACCTATTGCTGTGCCGACCATAGCACCTCCGATTCCGCCAACGGCACCTCCCATTACAGCACCGGCAGCCATGGCGCCTCGGTTTCCGCTGGATTGCGCCATTCCGTTGGTATTTGCGATAGAATTTGTTGTTTTTTGAAAATGTGGACCATTCCAAATATATTCAAGTAAAGTGAAACTATCATCTATGTTCTGATTGAAATAAATAGTACCGTCTGATCGCTGATACATATTTGATACTAAGGGAGAATGTACTAAAGCGGCACCGGCAGTAATTCGAAATCCCACTTTTACCTGCATTCTCTGTTCTGCGATAATCTGTTTCTGAGTTTGCGCTTTTTCAATCTCGTTTTTTGCCATCTCGACGGTTTTATCAGCTGCCGATTTGATGAGTCCTTTAAAATCCATGATATACCTCCCATATAAGTTGTTTAGTGTTTGTTATGCAATTCTTTCTCTTCTACAGTATTGTGAGTAAAAAAATCATCTTTTTGAATATGTCGCATTTCATGCAGATATGCCTGCATACGCTGTTCGTAGGAAAGACGTGCATTCAAAAAGATGCTAAAACTCCCATCTTCATTAATAGTTACGGTTGCCGGAATCGAATTCCCGAAGTCTAAAACTTGTACATTTACATCATCCAGAAGCCTCACCCCCTATATTATTGCCCCTTTTCTTTTCGCTTCAAAGCCATTAACATACTATGGACTGTTTGTAGATCTTCAGGATCAGCATCTCTGGCTGCATCGAAAAGAAGGGAAAGTTCTTTATTGTCATAAATTTCCTGTGCAATTTTGCTGGTCTCCGGATTGAAATAATAAGTATCTGGTATGACTTCCGTGGAGGGCTTCTTGCCGAGCAGGTAATTCATATCGACATTGAAAGTATCGGCTATAAGCTCCAGGGTTTCAAAGTTAGGCTCTCTTTCACCTTTTTCGTACATACCAACTGCACTTCGCGAAATTCCAAGCTTATCTGCTAATTGTTGCTGGGTTAAACCACTTTTTTCACGAATGTGTTTGAAAATATTAGGAAAATCCCCCATCAGTTCATCTCCCTTCACTATGTTATAAACATATAATACCACGTTTCGTGGAAAAATCAATACAAATTTCACGAAATGTGTTGACACGAATTGTGGAGTGTGCTATAAAATAAATATGCCACAAAACGTGACAACAGAAAGGAGTGATAAATTTGCAACCGAAAGTGATAGGAAAGAGATTGTTGGAATTAAGAGGTGAAAAGTCTCAAGCCGAGGTGGCACAGGCTGTGGGAATAAGTGATTCAGCATTGTCGATGTATGAATGCGGTGAAAGAATACCAAGAGATTCAGTGAAGGTTAAGCTTGCTCAATACTATAAAACAACTGTGCAGAAAATTTTTTTTGATTAAGATGACACGAAATGTGACGTTTAAATGGTCAGGAGTAGATGTCAACACTTGAACAAGCCTATCGGCATAGGATAAAGGGAAGGAGTGTGATGAATATGGCAAAGAAAGCAAAACCAGAGGTAAAGAACCGTTTTTTCATCCCACGGGATGGTAAATATGTCAACGTGGAAGATCTGCCCCAGGAGGAACAAGATCTTATCCGGAAGAATTTCTCGGAACAGTTGGCAGACGCAATGATGGAGGGGCTTGGATATACCAGAGTAACACCATCAGGTAAAAAGACAACAGCATAAAGGCGAGCGGCAGGCATAACAGGGGGCGTATCAGAATCCTTCTCCTATAGTAATAATTACAGATTTACCCCAAACAGAATGTTCTACAAACATATTAGATGCGCCCTCCGCTGTGCCTGCCGGACAAGCAGGAAAGGGAAAGAACATATGAAAGAGACATGTATGGCAGTGATCACAAAAGCCGTCATTGAATTTGATGATTATGGTCGCCTGCAGTTTGAATTGTGGCTGCAGGGATGGAGAGAAAACCAACACTTTACGAAAATAATCACTGGATATCCGCTCGGAAGAGGTCATGTTGGAGCGACGATCTTTGAAGGGAAAGCCAGAGGAGTGGTAGCTCTTATGCGGATCATGGATGTGGTTGGAGTATCAAGCTGGGATTGGCTGGAGAACAGGTCTGTACGCATTCTGGATGATGAGATGAACGGCGGGATTCATACAATCGGAAATGCGACCGAAGATAAATGGCTGGATCTGCACGACATTTTTTATCCTCACGCAGTGAAGAGAAGAGCAGACTTTCAGTTCGGTGAAGCAGATCCGGAGACAAGAGAAATATAAGATATGGCGCCGGGTGCAACAGAGGATATATCCTTTGTTGCACCCGGCGAGGAAAGGAAAAGTAATGAGTGCCAAGAGAGCAGCGATCCGCCGGGAGAGAAAGGAACGTCGGAAAGCGGAACACCGAAAGGCACCGGATGGAGAAGCCAGAAGGGCAGCAGAGCAGGGCAGAATGGACGGAAGGACATTGGCTGCCTGCATTATCATCAATGTCCTCTATGATCAATTCGGTTTCCGCGATAAACGTCTTATGAGAATGGTGAAACAGATCAATCAGGAGGCGTTGAAGTTTGATCAGGAGGCAACAAGATTTAATCTGGAGTTCTATGCCGGCAGACTGCAGGAAAGGATTCAAGCAGCACAGATCAGACCTAAGGTAGAAAGTCTGACAGAGACCATATATGGCAGTGTCCGGGATGAATATTTCATATCGTCCGGCGCCGTGATGTTTATGGTTTTGAATGAATATTTTGGATTTGCCTCCAATAACAAAGGGACAGGACGCACAGATCTGATCATGGCGTACATGGTCAATGAATACGTCAAAGTGAATCTGGATCCGGAAGGGCATGATGTGAAGTTTTATTACAGCAGAATGAAGGAAAAGACGGGTCTTGATATTTAAGACTGAATCAAAGAAAGGAAGACAAGATGAATTTATTGAGAAATAGTAAAGCGGAGAGACAGACAGGAAAGAAAGTAGTGAAGGTTGATGCGGAGTATTACAGTGATCTGCAGTGCAAGGAGTATTTGCTTGAGGCAGTTGCCAAGGTAGTTGTTGATATCGGTGACGAGAAATCAAAGCTGGAAAAAATTGCAGCTATTCTGCAGATCCAGCTTCTGCCTGAATTGGAGGGGTATATTGGAGGATTTTAGATTATTTTACGCCGCCGGTACCAAGCCGGCAGAGCAGGCGGACAAGCTGCCTCCGAAATTGCAGGAGAGAGTTGAGAAGGAGAACGTTCCTTCAGTGCGACCGCACATCCCTGCAGAACTGGAGTATGTCGGCACCGTGGTCGAAGGGCAGATATGCTTTGATTACTATCTCCTGCCTGATGGACAGCTCCGGCAGGAGTACCGCCGACCGGAGCAGGATATCATCTTGTCATATCGGGACGAGGAGAGCCTGCAGCACATCCGACAGAGGGAAAGAAAAAAGAGAGCAGCTATCGCAGAGCCGCCCTCGGAAAATGTCGTATGACACCAACAAGTTAATCATACGGCATAAGTGGTGAAAAGTCAAGGAATGCCAAGGGTTATAAGCCCTTTGGCGACCTTGTAATAAGTATTATAAAACGAAGCACAGAGGAACCATATGAGCCGTATGAAGAAAAAGTGTACATATCATCAATATGATTTCGAGGATGTGTACGGGAAAGAATGGAAAGTAAGCCCCCTGCCGGTCAGCAGAGACGGGCAGTTAAATATAGAGGATTGTTATGACAGCTCCGTACTGGGGGAGGAGTCCGAGGCGGAGAGGGTAGACCGCCGGATGAAGGCATTGGCATCCTGCCGGATCATGCTGCAGAGGATCATATCCGGAGACTATGTGGAGAGCAATATTTATCCTGTCTACTTAAACCGGAAGGATGTACCCAGGGCGGAGAAGTACCGGACCAGCCGGGAGGCACAGAAGCGTCTGAATCAGAAGAACCGTCAGAAGAAATATATCCGGATCATCAACAGCAATTTCCGTGCCGGTGATCTGATCGTCACACTGACATATAAGGATGGAGAGTATCCGCCCCTGGATCGTGCCCGGAAAGATATCAAGAATTATTTAGCAGCCATCGGCCGTTATCGTAAAAAGCAGGGGATGACGCCGTTGAAATATATATATGTGATCGAGTATGTGGATGGACCCACGAACAAGGTGCGGATCCATCACCATCTGATCATGTCTGCCATGGACAGAGATGTGGCGGAAAGCAAATGGACAAAAGGCAGAGTAGAGAGTAAATATGCAGATCCGGACGATGACTTTGGGCTGGAGGGCTTTGCCCGATACATTTGCAAGCTGGAATCGAGCGGAAGGCATCTGATCCAGCATTCCCGGAATTTAAAGAAACCGGTCATTCGGGAGAATGTGACAAAGCTTACACGCCGGAAGATGCGGGATCTGGTTCTCGCTGGCGACGATATGGGTCCGATGATGGAGAAGATCTTTCAGGGCTCCTGCCGGTATATTGATTCCAAGACTTATATATCTGACCTGACGGGAGGATTTTACATATATTCGAGATTAAAGAAAAAAGAGGTGAAAACCATGGAGACAAAAACGGCGTCCGATAAAGCAAATGCTAAAACGGACAATTTAAAACAAGTAAAAATATACATAGATATGCAATGGAAGGGGTCTCTGAAAAAAGGAAATGCTGTATATTCGATTGTTTTGGAGACATTGTTTAAGGGACGGACCTACACCGCCGTGCATCACGGCGAGGTGATGAACACCACCAAGAACCGTGCGATCCTGCATATTTCCAGAATCGCCCTGTCCCATCTGAGGGGAAATTATAATCTGGAGATCCATGCGGCCAGCGGGTATCTTGCCGGAGGATTTAACCTCTGCCGGTTCCAGTCGGCAGCAGAGCGGGAGTACCAAAACACAAAGAATGCTGACCTGATCGACAAGCTTCTCAAAGTGGCAGCAGGACAGGCCATCCGTGTGGTACCGGAACAGCATCACGCCTATACAGACTGGATGCGCAAGGAACGGGAAAAAGGGCAGCAGGGCGAAAGAGACCCGAAGATGTGGGAAAAGACCATTGATGATAAGAGATAGCCGAAGGGCGGAAAGGATAGAAAGATGATTAAATGTGAAATCCCCGGCTGCATCCGTGAAGGATGCCACAGCCATCATATCGTGTTCCGTTCCCAGGGCGGACCGGACATTGCAATGAATCTGATCCGGCTGTGTCCTTATCACCACAATATGTCCCCGGAAGGGGTTCATATGAATCCCACACTGGACAAGCGTTTGAAGTGCGTGTTGCAGCGGGAATACGAAGTGTTACTTCCGGAAAATGAGCAGCCAGTGGATCTGGTAGCTGACCGGATCGGCATGAGCAAGAAGAAAGCAGAGAAGTATTTCTTGAAGGTCCAAAAGAATCCGGACGGCACCATGGATAGAGAGGACATTATCCGCCGGCTAATGGGCGGAAGACTTTATTGAAAGGAGAAAGACGATGACAAAAATCAAGATGGACTGCATCTCTTATGACGGTATGAGCAACAAGCCGATCCAGAGTCGATGCAGAGCATTGAAGAAACTTTATTGCAGTTGTGAGGAACAATGCAGCTTTTACAAAAGTCGTTCTGACTACAATATGGACGGCAGCAGGAAGAAAAGGTGATCACATGAGCAGAAAATTAACAGACTGCAAGTGGCCGGACTGCTTTCATTGTGATCGCCCGGACTGCGAATACAACGGGACGATCAAAGAGGATGGTAAGTATTTGAACAAGCTGATTTTATGGAGTAAATATCAGCACGCCTGCGAAGCAAGTGTAACGGCAAGGCAGGCGTATGAAAACCGTCATCCGGAGGTGATGGCAAACGAAATATATGCAAGAATAGTGCATCCGCTGCCAAGGGCAGCAGATCAACAGGAAAATCACCGCTGGATCCAGAAAGGGATCCAGCAAATATAAACTGCAGTAACGAAAAGGAAAAATATTTATGGATAATGACAGTTTACAAGAATACAAAAAACGAAAGAAAGAAGCTAAACAAAGATTCATGGCACAGCAGAATCTCCCCTACGAGGTGAAAGTGAAAAGGGCTGCGTTACGAGTGCGTGAGTTTATTACGGAGATGGATAAAAGATATTGCAACGCTCATGTGAGTGTGGGCGGTCTGGATAGCATCACATTACTTCTTTTTATCCGAAAGCTGGGATATGACATACCGGCGATATCGGTATCAGGCGTAGAAGATAAGAGCATCCAAACTGTTCATAAGCAGTTAGGTGTGACACGACTTAGATCCTATAAGTCGAAAGTGGAAGTATTAAATACCATCGGCTTTCCGGTCATCTCAAAAAGAATAGCCGGTAAAATTGATCTACTCCAGCATCCGACAGAAAACAATAAAACCGTGCGCCATGCAATCATAACAGGAGAGTGTGGAGCACAGGGGCATTTTGCAACAAACAGCCGTATGCAGTTGCCGCAAAAGTGGCTAAGGCTATTCGCTGGGATGGCAAATGAAGAATATGGCACACATTATCAGAAAGCACCGTTCCAGGTCAGTAATAAATGCTGCTATTACCTTAAAGAAAAGCCGTGTGACGACTGGGCGAGAGAACATAATAGCTGGCCGTTTCTTGGGATGATGGCAAGCGAGGGAGGACAGCGGGAAGAGGCTCTTGTGGAGCATGGGTGTAATTATTATGGGAAAACAACTATGAGGTCCGCACCGTTTGCACCATTTTTGAGGCAGGATATTTTACAACTGGCGTTGGATCTGGAAGTACCGGTGCCGGAAATTTATGGAGAAATAAAGAGAAAACCGGATGGGACTCTTTATACAACAAAAGCCCAGCGGACCGGATGCAGTATGTGTGGTTTTGGTATACATCTGGAGGAGAGACCTCATCGCTTTGACAGACTCCGGGAAAGAAATGAGAAGGAATGGCACTTTTGGATGTATGAATGCTGTACAGATCTGGAAACGGGAGAAAAATACGGCTGGGGAAGAGTACTGGACTGGATCGGGGTAGGCTGGGAAGATGTACCGGCGCAGCAGATCAGTATGTTTGATTATCTGGAGGACGAGAGATGATAAACGGAGAATTGATAGTTGACAATTTTGCCGGCGGAGGCGGTGCCTCAACCGGAATCGAACTGGCAACCGGAAAGAGCGTTGATATCGCCATCAATCATGATCCGGAAGCTATTCGGATGCATAAAGCGAATCATCCGAACACGAAACATTACTGTGAAGATGTGTGGCAGGTGGATCCAGTTAAGGCATGTAAAGGACATCCGGTAGGTCTTGCCTGGTTCTCGCCGGACTGTAAGCACTTTTCGAAGGCGAAGGGTGGGAAACCAAAGGATAAATTCATTCGTGGTCTTGCCTGGGTAGCATGCAGATGGGCAGGGCTTGTTCGGCCGAGGGTCATTATGCTTGAGAATGTTGAAGAATTTAAAACTTGGGGACCACTGAACAGAGGTCATCATCCGATTAAATCGAAGCAAGGGAAGACCTTTGGAAAGTTTGTGCAGCAGCTTCAGAATCTGGGGTATGAGGTACAGTTTCGGGAGCTGGTGGCAGCAGACTATGGTGCGCCAACAATGCGCAAGCGCTTTTTTATGATTGCCAGGTGCGATGGAAATCCGATTTTGTGGCCAGAGCCAACGCACGCACCTAGGGATAGTGAAGAGGTAAAAGCTGGTTTGTTAAAGCCATATGTCGGGGCATATACGCAGATTGATTTCAGCCGTCCGTGTCCGTCTATCTTTGATGGAGAAAAATGGACAGTTAGCATTTGCGTAACAGAAAGGAGCAGACAATGACAGATCAGGAATTTAAAGAAACAATATTAGAGATTAAAAACAGCACCATACCACTTCCAACGCAGCAGAAGATCATAAAGGAGCTGGAGGGCAGCAGATGGATTCCGACAACCTGCACCGTGGATCAAGTGATCAACGAATTGGAAGAGGAAAAAGAATATGCTTACGCAGATTTTGAAGCATATGTAAACGATGTCAGTCCCTGCTTGGATGCAGAATATGATGATCTATTCCACAGAGGACTGGAGAGAGCAATTAAGATAATAAAGGACGGTGGAAAGAATGACGCTGGATTTGGCAATACACGACCTAAAAGGAGCGTATGCAAGCGACTATAATAAGCAACTGGCTGAGTGGCTAGAAGAGCTGAAAATGCTTAGAGAATTAAAAAACGAGCATAGAAAGATTGGAAATATAGAGGGGTACAATCAAGGGTATAAAGAGGCTAACAATATTAAAAATGTACCAGTAGCATATGATGTGGATTGGGTTGTGAAACAGTTGAAAGAAAGACTATCTCTGTATCAAAGATTACAAAAATTACAAGACAGAGATTGTCTGCAATACGGCTACAAAATAGAAGCCACAAATGATGCAATCGAGATAGTAAAGGCGGGTGCGAAGAATGACTAATGCTGAAAGAATCAAACAGATGTCGGACAAAGATTTAGCAATATTTATTATGTGTCCAGCAGAGTACGATGTGGCATTTACTAAGAGTTGCGGATGCAACGGAGAAATGAATAAAAACTGTTATCAATGCACATTGGAATGGCTACGGCAGGAAAGTGAGGGATGATATGGCAGAAAAAAGAATTGAGAAGAGTGAAAAAGAATGCGGTTAATTGATGCGGATAAGTTGGTATCGTACTTAAATGATTATGCATTACAGGAAGCACCATTCAGGGGGAGAGTGCAATTGAGATAGTAAAGGAGATTATCAATGATTAAAGCAGAAAAAGGAACAGTTATGGCAAATGGCCCAGCAGGAGAATTGCTTACAGAGTATTCAGAGATTACAAAGTGCATTTACGAGGCATTAAAAGAAAGAACAGATGAAGATTTTGCAAAAGAACAGATGGATCTAGCTCACAAAACGGGCTTTATGTCAGAAAAAGAAGCAATTATAACGCTTGCGAAATTATTGAATGAGGCGTTAATGAGAAAAGGAGGGAGATCATGAATAAAACAATCTTAATGGGTCGTTTGACCCGTGATCCGGAGATCAGATACAGCTCCGGCGATGAACCAACAGCGATTGCAAGATATACCCTTGCAGTCGACCGCAGATATAAGCGTCAGGGCGATGAGCAGACTGCGGACTTTATCAACTGTGTCGTATTCGGCAGGGGAGCAGAGTTTGCGGAGAATTATCTTCATCAGGGTACCAAGATCGTGGCAGTTGGACGGATCCAGACAGGAAGCTACACCAATAAAGACGGCCATAAGGTTTATACCACAGAGGTCATTGTTGAGGAACAGGAGTTTGCCGAGAGCAAAGCGGCAGCAGCACAGAATGAAAACAGAGGCAGCAGTACGGGAAACACACCAAGACCGGCTCCGGCATCCGATCCGGGAGACGGCTTCATGGATATTCCGGATGCAATCGAGGAGGAGCTGCCGTTTAACTAAAGGAGGGTCGCATGGCAAAGAAAGAATTAACCAGAAAAGAATACGAGAAGATCAAGCGTATGGATCATCACGCAATGAAGTGTTACATAGAAACTGTTTACCAGTCTGGCTATGATGCCGGGGCAAGAGAAGAGCCGGTAGATCCAACACAAGACAAAATGCCGATGATCGATCAGATCCGTGACGAGATAGGTAAGATCAAAGGTATTGGTGAAAAGAAACAGCAGGCAGTGATTGATGCGATTATTACAATATGGGAACAGGAGGGCAGCAGATGTTAAGTGAAGAGGTAAACGAGAGGATACTACACAATATGCCTTTGGTATCGACGGAGGGGGCTTGTAAGTTCTGCGGACAGCTCGCAGCCATCCAAGTACCGGGAGACTGGACGGACGAAGAGAAAAACGAATATGCGACAGAAATGTGTATGTGTCCGGAAGCAGACTGGTATCGACTGAACAAGCTCAAGAAAGAAAAAGGACGGAAGAGAGTCAGATCATTATTTGAACGGGATCAGTCTGATGCTGTCAAAAGCTTCCTGCAGGCAGCAGTGGAATTGATCGCGGATGAAGACATCAGCAGCATCACGGTCAAGATTGATGATGTAACAAAGGCAGACATTAAAACGGGATCAAAAGGCGGTATCAGGGTAGAAAGGACGGATACCACAAAACAGATGGAGGAGTAGACAATGGTAAGTAAGGAGACAAAGGAAACGATCTTGGCCACGATAGACGAAGTATTCCAAAAGATGAATTCCATCTCATGGATTGATCGTCAAAAGGCAATGTCCAAGGAAGCATTTAAGAACACAGAAAAGATCCTGTATTGTTTCAATGTTCTGAAGGAGCATGTCTCGAATGAGCAGGAGTACCTTGAGATTGCACTGCACGGGAAAAGTAAGTCAATCACCTCATACATAAAAAACGGCGGAGGACAGGTTGATGATGATACGAAGCTGCGCGACAGGATGGATTCCTACCGGCGTAGCCTAAACGACGTGGAGCGAGTAGAAGCGGCGTTGGAGCATATCCGGTCCATGAAAGGCTATGAAGTCATCGAGGCAAGATATTTTAATCGTAAACCAGGTGGCGATAATTACACTTGGGAAGAAATTGCCGGGACGCTGGCCGGATCAGACGGATATTCAGAGAATCTGAATGAAAAGACGGTCCGGGCATATAAGAATAAGCTGATCAAGGAGATGGCAGTTTATTTATTTGGGTCCGATGCGATATAATATTGCCCGAATTGCGACCCTAGACATATGCTTTTTAACGTGTTAAAATTTTTACAATTAGTTTTTTGTTATAATTCATTAAGGCGTATTTTCTTTGCAGGAAATGCGTCTTTTTTTCGTGGGGAAGGTGGTGAAATGTCAGATGTCAAGATAAAGGCGGAAGCGGATTATATGTCCGGGATGAAGTATAAGGACATTGCAGAGAAATACAACGTATCACTGAATACGGTCAAGAGCTGGAAGAAGAGATATGCCTGGGACAGATCCGGGGATGCGAAAAAGGGTGCACACAAAAATACAAAAAGGATGCACACAAAATCCGATCCGAAAGGATGCGAAATGTCCGGCAGCAGTCCGCCTCCTTCAGAGGAAGTGGTGAATCTGGCGGATAATTCGGATCTGACTGAGAAACAAAGGCTTTTCTGTATTTATTATATTCGCAGTTTTAACGCTACGAAGGCGTACATGAAAGCATATGATTGCGAATATGAAACAGCGGCGGCAGCAGGTTCGCGAATGTTAAGAAATGTTAAGGTGAAAGAGGAAATTAACAATCTCAAACAGGGACGTCTCAACCGGGAGATGCTTTCTGAGGAGGATATCGTGCAGAAATACATTGATATCCTGTATGCAGATGCAAAGGATTACATTGATCCGAAGCGAAATAAGATCGACCTGAACAATCCGTTCGCTGATGGCACACTCGTGAAAAAGGTCAGTTTTGGTAAGACGGACAGCGTGGAGCTACTGGATAAGATGAAAGCATTGCAGTGGCTGGCGGATCATATGAGTCTGGCTACAGAGAAACAGAAAGCAGAGATTGAGCTGTTGAAAGCAAAAGCAGAAGACAGCAGCAGGGCGGATGAAGAACAACTTCAGGAGAAAGAGAATAATGTGGAAGAAATCCTGAAACAGCTGCATGATGTAGATCCGGACGAAGTGATGGAGTGAGGATGGTGAGAATATGAAACTGGTATTATCGCCAAAGTTTAAAGACTTCCTGACTACCAGGACTAGGCGAGATTATCTGGAAGGGACCACGGCAGCGGGCAAGACCACGGTAGGAATCTTTAAATTTATGATGATGGTTGCAGACTCCGATCTTAAGTTTCATGTGATTGCCGGAGCAGATCTGGGTACCGTGGAGAAAAACGTGATCAATTCAGAACTTGGCCTGATTGCCCAGATGGAAGGACTTGCAGAATATTATCCGAAAGGACAGGGAAAGATCAGTCTCCCGCATATCAAGTATCGGACAGGAAAAGGAACGAAGATCATCTATGTGTGTGGTTTTGATAATAAAGCCCGTTGGAAAAAGGTCCTCGGTTCACAGTCTGGCTGCGTTTACATTGATGAGGTAAATACGGCAGATATGGAGTTTCTGCGTGAGATCACCCACCGATGTAAGTATATGATGACTACCTCTAATCCGGATGCGCCGGATAAACCGGTCTATAAAGAGTTTATCAATCACAGCCGTCCCTTAAAAAGGTATGCTGCGGATTATCCGGTGGAACTTCTTGCGGAGTTGAAGGAAGAACCGGTTCAAGGGTATGTACACTGGTATTTCACGTTTTATGATAATGCCTCGATGACAAAGGAGGACATTCAGGAAAAGATCGATGCCGTTCCCAAGGGAACGAAGATGTATAAAAACAAAATACAGGGACTACGAGGCAAGGCTACAGGTCTTGTCTTTTGTAATTTCAGCAAAAAGCATCATGTCATCACGAAGGAACAGGCGAAGAAATATATCCGGAGCACAGGGCAGCAGACAGAATGGTTTGAATACTTTACCTCCGGACTGGATACGGCATACTCCACGACATCCCCGGATACCATTGCTATGAGCTTCGTTGGGATTACGAACAAAGGGCGGTGCATTGTACTGGATGAGAGGGTTTACAACAACGCCAGTCAGACGGTCCCGATCGCTCCGAGCGATACCGTAGTCAATTATGTGGCATTTCTGGAGAGGAATCGAAAGGAATGGGGAGGTCAGGCAAGGAATGTTTTTGTGGATAGTGCAGATCAGGCAACATTGACGGAATGCGCAAAGTACAAACGTGCCCACCCGGAATGCCTTTATATATTTAACAATGCATACAAGAAAGTAACGATCATTGATCGTATTATGCTGCAGCTGGGCTGGATGGCATATGACGATGAGAAACAGGCGTGCTATCAGGTGGTTGATACCTGTGTGAACTACATCCGGGAACTGGACAACTACAGTTGGAAAGAGGATAAGGATGAGGAGCCGGAGGACGCAAACGATCACATGATCAACAGTACACAGTATGCATGGATTCCATACAAGCACAAGATAGGAGGACGATCATGAGCACATTACATTTGATCATAATATGCGTAACCATAGTTTTTTGTGTAGCGCTGGCAAGCGATGGAGGAAATAGATGAGGTGGTTTAACAGAATGAGTGAGAATGTAAAACAGAGAATGCAGAGCTGGCTGCAGATCACGCCGGCAAACGTGCATAGTTTCAATATACAGGAGACGATGGATTTTCAGGCAAACGTGATCAAAAACAGAATATGGTACCTGGGAGATCCCGATGAGCTGTCGCAGTTATACAGTCAGATTGACAGCAGCCAGAACAGACTCCGCTTCTGGGCGGCACGAAGCAGTACCGGCAGAGAGATCCGGAAGATGCACATCGGCCTGCCTGCGATCATGGTAGATATGCTGACCAGTATTATTATGACGGATTTTGATGAAGTCACTGTGCCGGACAAAAGAAAGGACGCATGGCAGCAGATCAGCCGGGAGAATAAATTTAAGTCCCTGCTGGAGGAGGCAGTCAGCCAGACATTATATCTGGGGGATGGAGCCTTTAAGATTTCACTGGATACCAGGATGAGTGAGTATCCGATCATAGAATGGTACCCGGCAGACCGGATCGATATCATCTATGACCGGGGGCGGATGAAAGAGGTGGTCTTTAAGACTGCCTACAAAGAAGGCAATAAACAATATGAGTTGCAGGAGCATTATGGTTATGGATATATCCGGAATGAGCTTCTGCATAATGGACAAAAGGCAGAACTGAAGAACGTCTCTGCGTTAGCCGGATTGAAAGATATCCGCTTTGATGATTCGTTCTGCATGGCGGTGCCTTTTTATATTTACAGCAACCCACGGACGAAAGGAAGAGGCAAGTCAATCTTTGACGGTAAAACAGATGACTTTGATTCTTTGGATGAAGTATGGAGCCAGTGGATCCAGGCAATGAGAGACGGACGTGCAACAAAGTATATTCCGCAGGACCTCATTCCTAAGAATCCTGAAACAGGAGCACTCCTGAAACCAAACCCATTCGACAATACATTTATTGCTACATCTGGAGGAATGAGTGAAAATGCCTCCGACAAGATCGATGTCACACAGCCGGATATTCCTCACGAGTCGTATCTGAGTACATATATCACAGCATTAGATCTCTGCCTGCAGGGAATCATCAGTCCATCCACGATCGGTATTGACGTGAAGAAACTGGATAATGCCGAGGCACAGCGTGAGAAAGAAAAGACCACGCTGTACACCAGAGGAAAGATCATTGATGCGCTGCAGACCACAATACCGGAGCTGATCAATATCGTATTCAAATCGCTGGATACCTTGAATCAGGTAGCGGTGGAGGAGACAGAAATATCGGTGGAGTTTGGTGATTATGCAAATCCATCGTTCGAATCACAGATTGAGACTGTGGGGAAAGCTAAGTCCAGTGCCATTATGTCCAATGAGGCTGTTGTGGATGAGCTGTATGGTGATACCAAGACGGAGGAATGGAAGCAGGAAGAGATTAATCGTTTAAATGCCAGAGATGGAGTGGAGACGATGGAAGAGCCGGCGTTGAACATGGATGGGCTTGAGGTGGAACAGCAGGCGGCAGCAGAGAGCTTTATCGAGGGAGGGATGACAGGTGAAAGTAAAGGTAAATCAAAAGATGTACGGAATGTCCCGGAAGGAGTATCAGAAACTCCTTGAGGTAGCATCGGAACAGGTACCCTTTGGAATCTATGCGGTAGAGAAGACCGGTTACGCAGAGTTGCGGTGCGACCGGTGCAAATCCGTCACGCAGCTAAAGGCATTGACCAGACAGTTTAAATCACAGGGCTTCAAGGTACATTCTAACCGATAGGAGATATCACCATGGAGAATATGGATTATGATGTGGGGAAAGCATTTGCGGCCATAGAAAATGAGCTGCTGGATTCCATGATGCGGAATATGGAGCGGCACCGTGCAGAGGAAACGAAAGAGGGCTTCCAGTGGGAACAGTGGCAGGCGAAACAGCTTGCCGGACTGGAAGAATACCGTAGAAAACACAAAGGAAAACTGGAGGAGCGGTATGCGGCGATCAATTCCAAGATGCGGATGGCGATCCTGCAGGCGAATGCTCAAGGGAAAATGGCGCAGGAGAAGAAAATACTGGAGGCAATCCGCAAGGGTGCTAAGCTGCACCGGGCAACGGATAAGCTGCAGGGAGAATTCTTTCGGGTCAATGACCGGAAGATGAACGCCCTGTTGGATGCCGTAGAGAGTGATATGAAGCGTGCTGAGAGTGCAATCCTGCGAATGCATGATGATAAAGTTCGCCGGGCAATTTTTAATGCACAGGTATATGCAAACAGCGGAGCCGGTACCTACGAGAAAGCAGTCGATATGGCAGTGAAAGACTACGCTGCTGCAGGAATTAACTGCATTCGGTATAAAGACGGTAAGCAGGTCAATATAAAATCCTATGCCAGAATGGCACTCAAGACGGCAGGACTTAGAGCATACCTTACAGGAGAGGGAGCCAAGAGGCAGGAGTGGGGCATACATACTGTTATCATCAATAAACGTGGAAATCCATGTCCGTTATGTCTACCGTGGGTAGGCAGAGTGATGATTGATGATGTGTGGTCCGGAGGCACGGCAGCAGAAGCAAAGAAAATGGGGTACCCATTGATCAGCCAGGCGATGAAAGCTGGACTATATCATCCGAATTGCCGAGATTCCCATACCACATACTTTCCGGGGATATCCACACCTCCGGATAAGAAGTGGAAGAAATCAGAATTGGCAGCCATAGAGAAGAATGTAAAACAGGAAGCCAGGCGGCAATATGCCGAAAGACAGGAGGAGAAGTTTGATCGCCTGGAACGGTATGCAATGGATCCGGAGAATAAACGGGTGTACGCTGCGAGGAGAGAGGAGTGGAGAGCAAAATCTGGTCAAAAGAGAGAAAAAAACATTGTTAATTCAATGCCGAATGCTATAATGAATTTCACTGAGGAAGAACTTGGAGCATTGTTGCGTTATAAGAGTTCGGATTCGTATGTGATTAATGAAGCATTGAGGACGGGAAAACTTACAGATGAACAGAGAATGCTTGTTGACAAGTTGGACAGTGCGTTATCAAAAATACCGAAGTATCATGGAAACTTGGTTCGAACAATTAACTTTTCAGCATATCCGGATGCAGATGAAAGATTGCGGGATTTTTTGGAAGAATTTGAGATAGGGAAAGATAAAAAGATTCCACAATATTGGAGTACATCAAGTAAAAGAGGATACGATGAACGCCCCAATGTGGTTATATACATACAAGATGCAAAGAAGGGGCGTGATATCAGAGCCATTGGACTGGATGAACAGGAAGTTCTCTATGAAAGAGATACGGAGTTTTTGGTTGACGATAAAGTGCTTGTCGATGGTGTGTGGAATATATTATTACGGGAGGTATGAGCATGGCTTATGAGGATATTTACAAGGGATTAAATGATGAGGAAAGACAGAGGATGCTACGGCAGGATATTCCGAAGTTTGAGACGGTAGGAGAATTTGAACAGACAGAGGAAGATAGAAAAAAAGCGAGAGAAACTCTGATGAGGTTTATTCGTCTTGGAAGACGAGCAGAAAGAGAAAAAAGAGTGATCCCCTTGACAGAAGAAGAATTGGATCGAGAGGATTAAGTGAAAATAAAGAGATTTTAAGCATCCGAAGAGGGTGCTTTTTTAATGAAAAAATATATGCCGGATATTCGGAGAAAGCGAGGACAAAATGAAAAAATATGTTGGTACAAAGATGATTGAGGCGAAACAGATGAATCGAGGAGCATATAACGATTATCGCGGCTGGAAGATTCCATTAGACGAAGATCCGGCAGATGAGGGATATTTAGTAAAGTATTCAGATGGCTATGAGAGTTGGTCTCCTAAGAAGCAATTTGAAAAAGCATACAGAGAATGTGAAAATTTGACTTTTGGGCTGGCTATAGAGTTGCTTAAAAAAGGAAAAAAAGTCACACGTTGCGGCTGGAATGGAAAAGGGATGTATTTGTTCAAGTCACCCAAACTTGGATGCCAAATGTATAAGGAATACACAGGAGAAGAGATTAATGACTTGCAGGAATTTATTGTTATGAAGTGTGCGAATAGAACATTAGTGCCGTGGCTTGCTTCACAGACTGATGTGCTCGCTGAAGATTGGAAAATTATAGATTAGGAGGTGATCCAATATCTCCCAACTGTGGGTAAAACAGTATACGACATCCGAAAGGGTGTTTTTTTATTGCAATTTTATATTGCAACTCTGCCCGAAGGCGAACCGAACACTTTGTTCGGGGATAAACTACGAGGAGACACCTGAGAACAAAACTGAGTGAGACACACGTAAAACTGGATGGGGAGACACCCCTACAACTGAAAGGAGCAATAAACCATGAGAAAGAACATGTTACCAATGAATCTGCAGCTTTTTGCTGATCCAGAACCAAGTGGTCAGAATGCCGGCGGACAGCCGGAGCCGAACGGCACACCGGCACCGCCAAAGACACCGGAGATTGATTATGAGAAGCTTGCAAGCGTGATCGAAGGAAAAAAGTCAGTTGCAGAGGATACCGTGCTGAAGAATTACTTCAAGAAGCAGGGATTGAGTAAGGAAGAAATGGACAGTGCCATTGGTGCATACAAGAAGCAGAAACAGGAATCCGAACCGGATCCGACTGCCTTACAGGCACAGGTGGTACAGGCACAGCAGTTGGCAGTTGCGTCTGAGATTGAGAAGGAGGGCGTGCTGATCGGCGTGGAGATGGGGCTTGATGTGAAAACAATTCCGTATGTGATGAAGCTGGTGGATACATCTGCAGCGGTGGCAGACGGCAAGGTGGACACAGATAAACTCAAGGAAGCAATCAACAAGGTACTGGAGGATGTTCCGGCGCTTAAGCAGGGAAAGTTGGAGGGGCAGTCCAAGGGATTTGTACAGGTAGGAGCCGGACAGACCGGCAGCCAGACAAGCACCGCAGGGCAGCAGCCGGCTACTCCGGTGATCCCGACAAAACGTTGGAATCGTTTTAATTAAAAAGAAAGGTGAAATAAGGTGATAATATGGCATTAAATTATGCAGAACAGTGGAGTCCGGAATTATTGGAGATCCTGATGCAGGGAACATTGACTTCCCCGTTTGTAACAAGCAACGTAAAATGGCTGGATGCAAAGACTTTTCATTTTACTCAGATGAGCGTGAGTGGTTATAAGAACCATGCTCGTAATGGTGGCTGGAATCGTGGAAATTACGCTCAGACAGATGTAGCGTACACGGTAGAGCATGATCGAGATGTATCTTTTCTGGTGGACAAGGCAGATGTGGATGAGACCAATGAGACAGCGTCCATCCAGAATATCACCAGAGTCTTTGAACAGACACAGGTGGTACCGGAGACGGATGCGCTGTTCTTCTCAAAGGTGGCACAGAAAGCGCAGGAGACGGATGGATATCATTCGTCCACAGCAACATCTGCGTATACCAAGGCGAAGGTCTTTGGTATGCTTAAGGATATCTTGGCAAAGGGCAAGCTTCGTCGTTATAAGGCGAATGGTACTCTCGTTATGTATGTCCGCAGCGAGATCATGGATGCTCTGGAGCAGTCTACGGAGTTTACCCGTAAGATCGAGCTGACTCAGATTGCAGAGGGTGGTATGGGCATTGAGACCCGTGTAACGGATATTGACGGTGTGCCGATCATGGAAGTTGTGGATGATGAGAGATTCTATGATGCCTTTGACTGGGAGCCGAAGAATGGCGGATTTGAACCACAGAAGAAAGTGGCAGCAGACAGCAGCCATGGGGTAGAAGCTGTGACAGGTGCGCATAAGATCAATGTGCTGGTGGCATGCGGTCAGACCTGTAAGACAGTGCCAAAGATCGCCAGCGTGTATTACTTTGCTCCGGGTGCACATACCGAGGGAGACGGATATCTGTACCAGAATCGTTCCTTGTCAGATGTATTTGTATTCCCGAACGGAAAGGGCGGCAAGATTGATTCTGTCTTTGTAGATACGGATACCACAGAGTATACCGCCTAGGAGGGATGCGGATGTATGCCGATAAGGAATACTACACGGAAACCTACGGTGGATCTTTGATCGGAGAGAAAGAACTGACACGACTGTTAGAGAAAGCCAGCCGGCAGATCGATACGTTGACATTCTGCAGAATCCGTGAGATTGGTTTCGACCGTCTCACGGCATTCCAGCAGGATCAGATTCAGTATGTGACCTGCATGCTGGCTGATTTTATCTATGAGAATCAGGATGAGCTGGAGTCTATGTTGTCATCCTATGGAATCAATGGCGTGTCCATGACCTTCTCAAGTGGAGTCAATGTCACGAAGGTGCAGGGTGTTGTGATCCGAACCGACATTTATGCGGAGCTGGATAAGACAGGACTGTGCTGCAGGATGATTTAGGAGGTGGCAGTGTGCGTTATCCGTGTCTGGTGAAGAAACGTCAGTGTAAGACGCCGGTAAAAGTATCTCTGGAGCAGGAGGAGCTTAGCGTGTACGGTGAGCCGGTTGCAGCAAAGGAGATTGAAACAACATGTAACTATCAGGACAGTGCTAAGACGGTGCTGACAGCAGAAAAAAAGCTGATCCAGTTGTCAGGAGTGGCTTTTTTTCCAGGGGATATTGCTCCAGATCTACCGAATCTCAGTGGAGGAACGATTGAGGTGAACGGGGAGAAGAGGAGAATATTTCAGGGAAGAAAAGCCAGAAACCCGGACGGAACAGTAAATTACAGTGAATTGGATGTGATGTAATGGCAGTGAATTCAACGATCAAGATCGATCAGGGCAAAATAAGAAAGCTGACAAGGGCAAGCATCAGGGCTCTGGAAAAGACCGCAGAGGCGGTTCATACCGAGATCGTGCAGGGTCAGGTAATGCCGAGAGATACCGGAGCTTTGCAGAATGAAAGCACCTTTGTGGATTACAGCAACAGCAGTCAGGGAAGCTGCTCTATCGTATCAGATACACCGTATGCCAGACGATTGTATTATCATCCGGAATATCAATTCTCGAAGGATGAGAACCCGAATGCAAGAGGTAAGTGGTATGAACCGTGGATGAAAGGCGGGGAACATGAGACATTTGCAAGAGATACCTTTAAGAAGAATTACAAAAAGGAGGCGGGCTTATGGTGAAATTGGCAGATATCAGAGATTATGTGGCAAAACTCGGCATTGTAAAAAATGAACGCTGCTACATGGGGAAGATGGACACAAAGCACGAAGAAAGCATCGGCTGTTATCATCTTCGCAGGAGTGGATCGCCTCGCATCCCGCTGGGAGGACAGGAGAACATGACGTTCGATGTACTCCCGGTATCCTTTTTGATCCATTGGAACAAAAACGCTGCACAGACAGATCAGATAGCCAATGAGCTGTATCGGATCCTGCAGGATCTGAGAGATATAACCGTAAACAATAAGCAGATAAAATTTTGTATCATGCAGGTACCGTATCCGCAGGATGTTGGAACAGACGAATCGGGTATTTTTGAGATGGTCATTGAAGCAGAGTTTTACTGTAGTAAAGAAGTGAAGGAGGAGAAATAATCATGGCAGCAAAAGAAGGAGTATTTCCTTGTTATGAAAACCAGTTTCATGTAGGAGCTACGAAGGCGGATAAAGCGACTATTGCGGAATGCGAAAGCTTCTCGGTATCTATCGACAATGGCGTCGAGACCTGGAACTCATTTACACAGGAGGGATGGCAGAGTGCATTACAGACGGCAAAAGCAATCACTATTTCGGTCAGCGGAAAACGCTGCATAGGCGATACCGGTAACGATCTGGTTGCAGGCAAGTGGCTGGCAAATGGTCAGGATGCATACGTTTACTTTGACTGGACATTCCCGGATGGTACGGTAGTTGCATGGGATAAGGCGGTTATCAATGTAACGAATGTCAATGGCGGAGATTCTACGAATGTGGCTCCGTTGGAGTTTGATATTGTATCGAACGGCAAGCCGACAGTCACGAATCCCAGTTGAAGCGGCGCAGGAGGCGTCGCTGGCGAATCAGGCAGCCGTAGCTGACGAAAGTGAACCGGCTGCAAAATCAAAGAAATAGAAGATGATGAGGAGCTGATCTGCCAAGCAAACGGCAGCAGCTCCTTTTGTATTGCCGAAAGGCGGAACGGAGGAAGAAAATGGCAAAGGTTATTGATATTACGGATAAATTAAATTTTGAGGAAAGTCCTGCAATCACGATTAAAGGGCAGGTATATAAAGTGAACGATTCTGCAGAAACAATGCTGAAGCTGATGGGATTATTTGATGACAGACCAGAGACAGAAGCGGTGCCGGCAGCCTATGAGCTGCTCTTCTCGGAAGAGGACAGGGAGAGATTAAAGGGTCTGAATCTGAATTTCAAGGATTTCATGACTTTAATTGAGGAGGCAATGGATCTGGTTCGCGGAGGGGATGATGATACTCCCAGCGGGGAGTGACGAGAGCTACTATGATCTGTTCGAGGACTGGGACCTGATCGTATCCAGTGTTCTGGAACAATATGGCATCCGTATTTACTCAACGGAGTTTAAGGGGATGAAATGGCTGGAGTTTTCTGCTTTGATCTCCGGTATTGGTCCGGACACAGCCCTGGGAAGAGTTGTGGCAATCCGTGCTGAGACGGACAAGGAAGTGATTAAGCATTTTTCAGATGATCAGAGACGGATCTGGAGAGAATGGAGAAACAAGTCCGCAAAGCAGAAAAGTCCGGAAGAGGTCCAGAATTACCTCGAGATGTTTAAGGCAGCATTTGTCAGAATGGCAGGTGATAGTGGTGGATAAGAAAAAACAGAAGAAAGTGAGATGTCCATACTGCGGATATGAGCTTCCGATATTTTATTCATCGAAATCAGAAGCCAGAGATATCTATACGGTATGCAAAGGGAGAAACTGTAAAAAGAAATTTAAAATAACGTTGGTCAAGTAGATGCCATTATGAGCCGATGACCGCGCACTAGGAGGTGAGCGCATTGGCTGATGGTCAGAGTGTTGGTAAAATTCATCTTGATCTTGGAATTAACAGCAAAAATTTCAGCAAATCCATGTCCGGAATAGAGGGTATGGCAAAAAAGGCGGCGAAAACTCTGGCCGCTACGTTTGCAGTAAAGGGAATTACAGATTTTGGAAAGCAGTGTTTGGATCTCGGTTCTGATCTGACCGAGGTGCAGAACGTAGTCGATTCGGCATTTGGTCCGAAGGTATCTAAAAAAGTAGATAGTTTTGCAAAGGATGCTGCGACCTCTTTTGGTTTATCGGAGACGATGGCTAAGAGGTATGCGGGTACCTTCGGAGCTATGGCTACTGCGTTTGGATTTTCTCAGGATCAGGCAGCGGACATGTCTACGCAGCTTACCGGGCTGGCAGGAGATGTTGCATCCTTTTACAATATATCGCAGGATGAGGCATATACAAAGCTGAAATCCGTGTTTACCGGCGAGACGGAGTCGTTAAAAGATCTCGGAGTTGTTATGACGCAGACAGCGCTTGACAGCTACGCTATGGCGAACGGCTTTGGCAAAACGACAGATAAGATGACTGAAGCAGAGAAGGTGGCTCTGCGATACAAGTTCGTACAGGATCAGCTTAGCATTGCATCCGGAGACTTTGCAAAGACATCCGGGTCGTGGGCGAACCAGATGCGTATTCTGTCTCTGCAGTTCGATTCGTTAAAAGCATCTATCGGGCAGGGACTGATCAATCTGTTTACGCCGATCATTCAAAAGGTCAATGCCTTGATGAAGAAAATGGTCGGGCTGGCATCGATTTTCAAACAGTTTACCGAAATGCTCACTGGGAACAAGAGCAAAGATGATGGTATCGCAGCTACGGCAAATATGGCAGCAGATGCAGACAGCAATATGTCGGGAGCATCTTCTTCAGCGGCGGATCTGGCAAAGAATACCACGGCAGCAGGAAAGGCTGCGAAGAAAGCAAAGAAGGACATGTTTGGTCTGGCCTCTTGGGACGAGCTTTCCAATAATTCTTCTTCAAAGGATTCTGATTCAGGAAGCACAAGTGCAGGAAGCGGAACGGGAGCGGTAGGAGGGAGTAATGTTGCAGCGGGTTCCAATGTTCTGGATAAGGCAGGAGAAAGCACCGGAAAACTGTCAGGCATACTGGGGAAGGTAAAGGAAGAATTTGTTGATCTTGCCAAGAGATTTGCAGCCGGTTTTCAGCTAGGGCTTGGAAATACGAAACAGGTATTTCAGAGCATTAAGGACGAAATTCGTTCTATCGGTCAGTCATTGATAGATATATTTACGGATCGATCTGTAATCGATGCCGTAAAAAAGTGTGCTGAAAAGATAGCAACGGCACTTGGAAAGATTGCTGGAAGCGTTGCAAGCGTTGGTCTCACGTTGGCGGACCTGCTGGTGGGAAGCTTCGCAAAGTATCTGGAACAGCATAAGAAGGACCTGGTCAAGCATCTGGTGAACCTGTTCGATATTACAGGGCAAATTGCGGAAATTGTTGGAAACTTCGCTGTGGTAGTAGCGGATATTGCAGCAGTATTTCGTTCGGATGAAGCCAAACAGATCGGTGCAAATCTGCTTAATATTTTTGTAGAAACGAAGCTTAATGTGCTTACGCTGATGGCGAAAGTGGGTAGAGATATCATTGACACCCTGACCGCACCGATTATAGAGAACAAGGATAAGATCAAAGAAGTTTTAACAAATGTAATTAAATCCGTGTCATCGATAATTGGCACAATATCAGATGTTGTGACTAATACATGGGACAAGATTCAGAATGTATATGATCAGCACATTCATCCGCTGTTTGAAACAATAAAGGAAGCATTGTCAACATGGGTTGGAACAATTTTAGATGGCTACAATAAACATATTGTTCCTGTTTTAGATCAATTTGCGAAGAAGTTTAAAGATGTTGTTGAAAAATATGTTCAGCCAGCGATTGATGCTGTATTGGATGCTGTTGGGAATCTTGCTGACATGCTCTCCAGCGTACTAAACAAAGTACTGAAGCCGCTTATTAACTGGGTAATTGCAAATATCATTCCTGTTTTGGCGAAAAACTTCCAGAAAGCCGGAAATATTATACTTGCAGCGATGAAAGGTGTGTCACAGATCATACAGGGAGTTTCGGAAGTGTTTTCCGGAATCTGTAAGATTATCAAAGGTATCGTTGACGGTGAATGGAAAACGGTCTGGGAAGGAGTGAAGGACATTGTCGGGGGTGTTCTCACTGCGATCCAGGGACAGTTTACCGCTGGATGGACAGCTATTAAAACAACATTCCGACCGGCGGCAGTCTTCTTTGAAACGATAGCGTCTGCAATTAAGGGAGCCTTCCAGGGGATTGGAGAGTGGTTCAAAAATACCTTTAGCGGAGCAAGCGATAAGTTGAAAAGTGGCTTTTCGGGAGTGAAGTCGTTCTTCAGCGATAAAAGCAAAGAGGTTAAAGATGCTTTTACAGGTATTCCGGATTGGTTTAAAACAAAATTCGCAAGTGCATACGATAAAGCCAGCGGAGCTTTCGCAAAAGCAAAAGATAATTTTAAAGCGATCAGAGATAATATCAAGTCGCCGTTTGGAGGAATAGCAGATTGGTTTGAATCGACATTCAAAGGTGCTTGGGAAAAAGTCAAGGACGTATTTTCTTCAAGAGGAAAGATCTTTGCCGGAATTAAAGAGGGAATGGAAAAGACATTTAAGACAGTGGTGAATGGGCTGATCTCCGGCATTAACGTTATCGTATCGAAACCTTTTGACAAGATCAATAAAATGCTCAACACGATCCGCAAGGTTGGTGTTGGCAAGATCAAACCGTTTGAGAAGCTGTGGGAGGAGAATCCGATCACGGTACCGAAGATTCCGGCATTGGCACAGGGCGGATATGTGAAAGCAAACACACCGCAGCTTGCAATGATCGGTGATAACCGTCATTACGGCGAGGTGGTATCGCCGGAGGATAAACTGCAGGCGATGGCGGTAGAAGCCGGGCGTCTGGCAGCAGAGTCTACTTCTGCAGCATTGGTACCGGTGATTGAAAGATTGTGCAATGCGATCATTACATTGGAAAACACGTCCGGAGGAGTAGAGCTGGAGCAATACAAAGAGGGCGATCTGCTTCGCGTAGTAAGAAATGAAAACTCAAAATATAAAAAGCAGCATGGTGTGTCTGCATTGACGTAAGGAGGGGATGCGATTGTACGATGAAAGCAAAGGGCTGATCGCTATTGCGACCGGCTATTCAGATGGAAAATACACCTATGAGAAACTAAATCACGATTTACTGCAGCAGGATACGATCCAGTCCACTCCGGATCAGATGCAGGACAAAGACTCTTACACAAATGCGAAGGGATATCTTCGAAGGACAGTGATGGAACATTCCAGATCGAAATGGGAGGCGAATACCCATATCATTTCAGACAAGGAATTGGATCAGTTATTAAGTTTGTTCGATAAAGGCTTTGCGGTAAATGATGGGGAATGTTCGAAAAAGAAAAGACATTTATATGTCCGTTATTACAATGATTGGAAAAGGGACTATGCAACTATGATCTGCTATGTTCCGGATATTACATTTCAGTACAAAACAAAGCTTAAAGGCAGACTGTATTATCAGCCTGTCCGTTTTGCTTTTATAGAGTTGTAGGAGGTGGTTTTATATGGTGGATCTGACAGAAGCCCAAAAGAAAATCTTTTGCAGCGGTACATATTTTCATGGCTATCAAATGCACTTCCCGGATCTGGGTCTGACGATCGGCAACGATACAATTCATTCTGAAGCGGTTACGATCAAGGAAAGCATCTGCGATGAAGAGGAGCTTGTACTTGGAGGCTGCATAGCATCCTCATGCGAGTTTGAGGTGTCGGAGATTTTGCAGAACGAGCTGAACGGGCAGGGATTTATCGCCATTCAGGAGACGGTGGATGAAGATGGCGATACAGCGATACAGCTGCCGATGGGATATTATCAGGTTGATTCTGCGGAACTGGTGGATGACAAGGATTATAAGAAGGTTGTGGCGTATGACGCTTTATATGGAGCATCCGTGGATGTCTCTGAGTGGTATAACGCTCTTTTTCCGGCAGAGGAGAAGAGTGTCACAAAGCTACAGGACGGCAAAGAAGTCACCGTGAAGGTCGTGGAATACGGGACGGTGAAGCTTAAGGCGATGAGAGAATCGCTGTTACAGCATTTAGGGATCCCGTTTAAAACGCAGGCACTGGTCAACGACGATATGGACGTGGAGAAAACCATTGCTCCGACGGCGGGAAGTCTGACAGGCACAACGGCACTCAAGGCAATCTGCACGGTGAATGCCGGCTTTGGACGTATGGATCGGAGTGGAAGTTTCGAGGTGATATATCTGCCGGATATGCATTCTATTGGTTTGTATCCACACATTGGTTTATATCCGCATGTTGGGTTGTATCCTACAAGTTCCAGCGGCACATCACAGGACATGACAAGGCTGTCCGGCGCATCTGATACCGAAGCGGAATACAGAAGCATCCGGTGCGAGGAATACACCACGGACAAGATCACCTGTCTTAATATCCAGACGGATGAGGAGGACGTTGGCGTGACAGTCGGGACGGATCTGAGCAATCCGTATCTTATCACCGGAAACTTCCTGCTGTACGGGAAATCGGTGGACGAACTTAAGGTGATCGGTGGTAATATCCTCTCCAAGTTGAAAGGTATCTATTACCGCCCGGTGTCCGAGCTGAAGCTGAATGCTCTGCCATATCTGGAGACCGGCGACATGATCGTGGCGGAGAAAGAAGCGGAGAAGGTTTATTCGTATATATTCTCCCGGACGCTTTCCGGCATACAAGCCCAGATCGATACATACGAAGCGAAGGGTAACCAGAAACGACAGAACGAGGTTACGCAAGAGAGTGAACTGATGCAGCTCAAGGGCAGGACGCTCAAGATCCAGAAAAACATCGACAGCGTTTACATTGAAATGGCAAATGTGGAAAAGAAAACCACCACCCGGTTCGAACAGACGGACGAAGCGATCCGCCTGGAAGCAAAACGAGCCACAGATGCAGAGGGAGAGCTGCAATCCTCTATTGATCTGCAGGCAGACAGCGTTGTCCTGAAGGTGGACTCTGACGGCAGACTGGTAGAGGTTGCTCTGGGTGTTGATCCGGATACGGCAAAGACTTACTTTAAAGCAGGGGCGGACAACATTGATCTTGAAGCGGAGGATGTATTCAATATCATTTCCGGCAATGCGCTGAATCTTTCCGGAAAAAAGATCACGATCGCAAGTGACAAATTCAACGTCGATGAGGACGGCACAGTGAAAGCAGAGTCAATCGATATTTCCGGAGGCAGTATACATCTTGAAACACAGAAGAGCCCGGAAAGTCTTGTTCGTCTTGCTAATTATGATATTACAGCGGAAATCAATGGGGCGGCACTGAAGTTTAGGTATGCAGGAGAAGGGGCACCGAAGGATTCAAGTATACCGGATGGAACAGTCGAGGTTGCACCACCGCAGATCGGAGAGTGTTATTTTGACCTGTCTACAGCCGAGGTGTATCAATTCAAGTACGGAAACGGAGCGCATTGGGTTAAGGTGACGGAAGATCTTGACAATCCGGCAGAAGTGACGTGGACCATCTCTGAAATGAGCACCGGCGGAGGATTTACCACAACGGAGTATAAGATCGTGTATCTGGATGTGGAGGATGGAAAGGGAGGAACGACCAGACAGGCATTCCGGGAAGGAAACAGTGTTGCGGTTACTCAGGGTGGTGTAAACTTTGCGAAAAACACATACACGACAAGAAACGGAACGGCACAGCAGCAGGACATGTCCACACATATTGAACTGACTGCAGATGAATACGATGAACAGCTTCAGCCGGTTCCTGTCGTGAAGATGGACATGCCACTCAAGGTGGATGGGGACTACGCATATCGAGGTGATTTTAAGGTACTTGGAGATATAGCATCCAGTGGAACCGTTTCAGGCAAAGCCCTTGTGGTCAACGGTTCACAGCTGATCTGTGGAAGCTTCGTCCGTGACTTTACGTCGATTCCGCTGACAAGCACCGGGATCCTCACGATATCCACGCCGGCTATTGATTCTACGATGCCGGCAACGATCTGTAACGGCGATGCCGATGCGAATCCGGGATTGTCGTTTGGCAGTACAAGGATCGTGCCGTCGGTAGAATGCATTGAGGCACAGGTAGTATCTACTCCGACCGGAATGGCGCGGATTAACTATTCATATTGGCGAAAATTATCATAGGAGGTAGGAATATGGCAAGTTATTTCATACCGGAACCGACAATCAGTCTTGGGATAAAAACAAGTTTCGGATACGGAAAAGGTACAAAACTGATACAGCAAAATGCTGCTCAATATGCATTTAAGCCGAATGATAGCACAGAAGAGTGGTGGGCTATTGGAATGATGGCTAATAATGGAAGCTATTGGCATCCTCTGATCGTTTCAAATGTGAGAGAATATGCATTTTCATATTCTGACAAATATTACGGAACAGATCCATTATCTTCAAAGTTTGCAGAGGTAGAGTATATGGGCATCACATATTATGCTACGTTTGGTGCTTATGGATCTACAGGTGGGGATCCTTCTAGTGCGATACCTGTATACAGCGAGGTAAGAACAGATGACATACCAACACTGGTAAAAACTCTGATTCGATTATATGTTTCTGATGGAGGTACTTTACCGGGACAGGAAGCGGTATTTGAATCGGTAGAGCATGAACCGATCGGCTGGAAGAACGATGGACCACCGGACATATCGGCGGAGAACCTGGGAAAGATGGACGAGACAATCGGAAAACTGTGCACCAATCTGAATGTTGCACATGAGGAGCTTGAAGCAGATATTCAGGAATTGGCAGAAACGATAGGGGCAATTACGACAACACAGTTTTAGAAAGGAGGAATTTGAGTGAGCATATTGGATGATCTGCAATCTGTTGCGGATGCGATTCGTAGCAAAACCGGAAAAACAGACAAAATGATGTTGGCGGAAATGCCGGGTGAGATTGAAAATATTTCTGGAAGTGGTGGGGACGGCTATCCACATCCACCTTTATCTATCTATGTGTATCCGGTGATTGCATTTGAAGCACCAAGACCAGCAAGAACATATCCAGGTTATGAAACAGGACTATATTTAACAGATTAAGGAGGCAATATACAATGATAACTAAAATGGGTAAAAAAGCGTGGGATTTTATCACGCAGGGAAAGATAACTGATGAATGGTTCGATACAGATACCGTGACTGTAAATGGTGTTATCGTAAATCGTGAAAACTATGGAAGTAGTACCTATTATAAATAGGAGTGGCAGTATGAAAATCGTTTTAAGATTCTTGAAAGACAGGCTTTTTTATCTCCTATGTATACCAGCATTAGCGATGCGGCACTATACGACCAGCTATTCCCTTATCGAATAAGCATGCTGGTGAGAAACAATCAGAATTACGATGCTAAAAATTTTGCGTGCAATCCGTTTATCTATGGAAAAGATTCAGACGGTTATACAAGATCAGTGTTTTTTGGAGCGTCTGATGCGCCGGAAAACGAAGATCATTACTGGCTACAGGATTGGTTGCAGGGAGTATATTGCTATACGTATTCTCGAAATGAAGTTAAAAAAGATAATGTTACCGTTGAAAAATTAGCGATTTACAATTCGACAGAAAATGAAGTAACGATAAAAGAAATGTGCGCTTGTGTTAAATATCTCTGGATCACTAATGCCAACGAAGGACCGACTACAGCAAACACTAGCACAGGAATGACAGAAGCCGCCGCTCCGCTTATCATGATAGATAGAACAGTGCTGGATACACCTTTGGTTATTCCTGCAAAATCGCTGGGATATTTGATACTAAAATAAGAACAAATAGATAACCCAAGGAGCGTTAGCTCCTTATTTTTATGCCTAAAGAGGCGGAAAGGAAGGTACATTATGGACAAATTACAAATCTATGCAGCCCAGCTTGGGCTGTCAACAATTACGGCGGCAATTGCATCAAAGTGTGGATTGCTTGGATGGATGCTGGTGGCGGTAGCTGCAGCAATGGTCATTGATTTTCTTGCCGGTATGGCTGCCAGTGCAAAGGAAGCGGTAGAGCATCCGAACGATGAAAAGTACGGCTGGAGCAGCAGGAAGGGAATGATCGGCATTTTCAAAAAGTTCGGTTACATTCTTGTCATCGTAGCATCGATGATCGTGGACTTCTTGATCTATAAGCTGTCAGCAGTCTTGTCGGTTACGTTGCCGATGAGCATGTTTTTCTCCACGCTTGTGACGGCGTGGTTTATCCTGAACGAATGCTTGAGCATCACGGAGAATGCTGGTCGGATGGGAGTGAAGGTACCGGCATTTTTGACAAAGGTCATTGCCGTGCTGAAGGGCACAGTGGAACACGAAGGGAATATATTGAAGGAAGATACCGAAATGGAGGAAACAGATTATGAAGAAAGAACATGATGTACGAATTGACAGAACAAAGCTGCATCCGTGGCTTGACTACAGACTTGGCATTTTATTAAAGAAATGCGAGAAAAAGGGAATCTATCTGATTATCACAGAGGGATTCAGAAGTAAAGAATATCAGGATTCGCTTTATGCTAAAGGCAGGACAAAACCCGGTAAGATTGTAACGAATGCCAAAGGCAGCACTTATTCCAGCCAGCATATGTGGGGCATTGCATTTGACATTGCGATCAATGACAGCAAGCTCCTGTATGATACAGCCACGATCCGCAAGGTGGCAGTGATTGCCAAGGGCATCGGTCTTGGCTGGGGCGGCGATTGGAAATCCATTGTCGACACACCACATTTCTATTTGCCCAAGTGGGGAAGCACTACATCGCAGCTAAAAGCTCTTTACGGTACTCCGGAGAAGTTCAAGAGAACATGGAAAAAGACGGTGAAACGTGAGAAAGGAGCTCTTTTATGGAAAGCCTCTTCGAAAAAGACAGGATCGCACTGCAGGATCCCGAAGGGAGCTGCCGTTGAAGTTCTGTATTCGAAAGCATGGTACACGAAAGTGAGATACAAAAACAAAGTGGGATATGTGAATAAGAAGTTTGTGGCATAACCACAGCGAATGTGATAGAATAAATAAATTTTGAATTATAATAAAGCACAGTAATATTTCCCCTAAACTTGCCGAGTACGGCGGTCCGGATGGGGAAGCCGGGGCTGCATTTCGTTATCTTTCACAGCGCTATTCCATGGAAGACCGCAAGGTTGCCGGTGCGCTGACGGACATCGGCACAGAGGAGCTCGGTCACCTTGAGATTGTTGCCACGATCATCCACCAGCTCACGAAGGATCTGACACCGGAGGAGATCAAGGCATCAGGCTTTGATAAATATTATATTGACCATACGCTTGCAATCTGGCCGCAGGCTGCCAGTGGGGAGCCGTTCAGTGCCAGCCAGTTTCAGAGTACCGGTGACACGATCACAGATCTCTACGAAAATATGGCTGCGGAGCAGAAAGCACGTCTGACCTACGATAACATTCTGCGCATTATCAAGGATCCTGAAATTGCTGATCCGATCCGTTTCCTGCGAATGCGTGAGATCGTGCATTTCCAGCGTTTCGGGGAATGTCTGCGCCGCATTCAGGATCAGAGAAATCCTAAGAACTTCTACGCATACAATCCACAGATTGATAAGAAGAAATGTTAGTGTAAATGAATGATCCGTATCGGATCTTTGTTGTACCGGAGAAATATTTTCGGAATTTTGCATTGCAACGTAAAATCGGTATCGCTATATTGCGATGGCATGAAAGAGAAGCAGCGTGCCGGCGGATCATTATGTGTCTGCCGGTACAGCTGCTTTTTTGAGTGATATTTTCCGCAAAGACGTCTTTTCCCAATCCTGACTTGCATTTTTGCCAGAAAATATTATACTTAAAGAGATAATGACAAACTCTTAAAAACTTTATTAAAATTACGTGATCTGGGCAATACATTGATCGTGGTCGAGCATGATGAGGACACAATGCTGGCAGCAGATCATATTGTTGATATTGGTCCCGGAGCGGGAGCGTTTGGCGGTGAAGTTGTGGCACAGGGAACAGCACAGGAGATCATGCAGAACGAAGACTCTTTGACGGGAGCATATCTTAGTGGTCGAAAGCAGATCGCAATTCCATCAAAACGCCGCAAGCCGGCAGGCTGGGTTGAGGTGCGGGGTGCAGCGGAGAATAATCTCAAAAATGTCAACGTGAAGTTTCCGGTTGGAGTGATGACCTGTGTGACAGGCGTATCAGGTTCCGGTAAGAGTTCGTTGGTCAATGAAGTATTATATAAGAGCCTGGCAAAGCAGCTTAATCGTGCGAGATGCATCCCCGGCAAGCATAAGTCGATCAAAGGACTGGAGCAATTGGACAAGGTAATTGATATTGATCAGTCGCCGATCGGTCGGACACCACGTTCAAATCCGGCAACGTATACCGGGGTGTTTGACATGATCCGTGATCTTTTCGCC
>ERZ773276.122-NODE-122-length-102094-cov-8.346730_pt1 | contig 102094 bp, 88 predicted proteins | sample MGYA00511386_ERZ773276 | MGnify/ENA primary metagenome ERZ773276 (study PRJEB29015, sample SAMEA2737778) | human gut metagenome | biome: human gut; feature: human-associated habitat; material: faeces | place: China | collected 2012 ...
CATTTGCCGCACACGCGGCAAATGCCTCTTTTTAGGAAATTTGTTTGATTTTGCGCTTTTCTCAGAACTCCGGACCGTTGTAGTAATGGTAGTCGTTGCCGTCGATGAAACGGTCGTCGCACGAGAGCTTTTTGATCATGCGGTACGCCGCGGCGAAGAGCAGCACGACAAACGCAACGAAGATCCAGGCGTAGCCATCGTACTCATAGGTCGCAATGAAGTCGTACGCGCCGTGCAGCAGCACCGGCACGAGCACGGCAAGGCGGCGGCAGCGGCGGCTGCGGTACTCGTCGCCAAAGTTGTCGTAGCGCTTGGCAAGGCCGTAGAAAGCGCCCATGAACACACCGAAGCACGCGTGCCCCGGCACGGCCGTGACCGCGCGGACAGCCGCCGTGCCGAGGCCGTACATCAGCACATAGCTGATATTCTCCCACAGGGCAAAGCCGAGCGCGACGAACACGGCGTAGACCACGCCGTCGAACTGGCAGTTGAATTCGCTTGAATACCACGTGCGCTTCTTGAGCAGCAGGTACTTAAAGCCCTCTTCCGACAGCGCGACCACAACGAAGTAGAGCAGCACGTTGTAGGCGGTCGAACTCTGCGGCAGGAGAATGCCCAAGATTGCCTCGCCGATCTGCTCGGTCACGATGGCAGCAAATGTCGATAGAATGCCGAAAATCACGAGCGAGAGCAGCAGCCCCGGCGACTCTTTGTCGAGCCGGTCCTCCTTGTAGACAAAGCGCAGCAGGACAATGGCCGGAATGACTGCCGCAGCGATCAATATCGGGTTTACATAAAAGAGAAACATGACAGCTTTCCTCTCTTTTTTCTGATGATATCACAGCATATCAGCCGCGAGAATATTTGTCAACGCGGTGTTTTTTTCTTTTTCCCACTTGACCGGAAGGAAATGCGCGCGTATGATAGACGCATTCACTTTATTCATATAAAGGGGGAGAACGACATGGAGCGTCGAAAGCAGTGGCTCGGCTATTTCTGCGTGATTTTGAGCGCCATGATCTTTGGCTGTATGCCGCTGGGGGCGAACTTTCTCTATGCGCAGGGCGTGACGCCGATGACACTGGTGTTTCTGCGCAATCTCCTCTCGCTCCCGATCCTCGCGCTGCTGTGCCAGAAGCAGGGCGGGCTGCGCATCAGCCGCGGTGCGCTGCTTGAGACCAGTCTGACCGGCTTTTTCGGCTGCTGGCTTGCGCCGATTTTGCTTTTCAGCTCGTACCGCTATCTTGCCTCCGGCATGGCGACGGTGTTCCACTTTGCCTATCCTGTCATCGTGGTGCTCGGCGGCTTTGTGCTGCGCGAAAAGGTGCAGAAAAGCGCGCTTTTCTGTGCGCTCCTGTGCTCGTTCGGCATTATCCTGCTCATTGATCCGAGCGGCGCGGTCGATCCCTTCGGCGTTGTGCTGGCGCTCACGTCGGGAGTGGCCTATGCGGTTTATATCCTGCTGTTGGCGCACTTCCACCACCGCGAGGTTTCGGGTTTCCGCATGAGCTTCTACATGGCGGTCGTCTGCGCGGTGTGCACATTCTTCCTCTGCCTCATCACAGGGCAGATGCACCTGCCGCAGAACGCTGCCGGCTGGCTCGTGGCGTTCGCCTTCTCGCTGACGATCTGCGTCGGCGCAGTCGTGCTCTTCCAGAAGGGGACGTTTCTCATCGGCGCGCAGCGCGCGGCGATTTTGAGTACGTTTGAGCCGATCACGAGCATCTTTTTCGGCATTCTGTTTCTGCATGAAACGCTCACGCCGCGCATCCTGCTCGGCTCGGCGATCACACTGCTCGCGGGCGTGTTCATCACCCTGGGCGGCAAAAAGGACGAAGACAAAGAAGAGGCGGCCAAGGACTGATTCCCTTATTCCGCCTCGCTGCCGCCGCTTTTTTCGCACGCGCGCAGAGCGACGATCATCGCAAAGCTGTCGCCCAGCTGCGTAAAGATGGCGGCGAGCAGCGCGACCTCTTCATCGCTCTTTCCCTGCGCCATGGCCGCCGCGGCGGCGCTGACGGCGGCGGGCAGCGCGTCCTGACAGGACATCGTATCACCTCAGGTCAGTTTATGCACCGGGCGCAAAAATAACCGGCGCATTTCTGCTTCGTTTCATCATCACATGGAGGTTTCCCATTCCCATGCACAGCAAATCACCCGCAGTTGCGGCACTGAAGGCCGCGTTTCCGCACACCATCCCGATCTTCGCAGGCTTTTTATTTCTCGGCATGACCTATGGCGTCTATATGCGCACGTCGGGCTTTAGCTTCTGGTATCCGATGATCATGAGCGTCGTCATCTTCGGCGGCAGCCTTGAATTTGTCGCGACGAGCATGCTGCTCGCGCCGTTTGCGCCGGTACAGGTCTTTCTGATGGCGGTGATGATCCAGGCGCGCCACCTGTTTTACGGTATTTCGATGCTCGACAAGTACAAGGGCACGGGCTGGAAAAAGCCCTACCTCATCTACGCGATGTGCGACGAGACGTTCAGCGTCAACTATACGGCGGAGATCCCCGAGGGCGTGGGCCGCGGCTGGTTCTACTTCTTCGTCTCGCTGCTCGATGAATTTTACTGGTTCCTGGGCGCGACGCTCGGCGGCATCCTCGGCGGGCTTCTGCGCTTCAATACCGAGGGGCTCGACTTTGTGATGACGGCGATGTTTGTGGTCATCTTCATGGACCAGTGGCTCAAAGAAAAGCACCATTTCAGCGCGTGGATCGGTCTTATCGCAAGTGTTGCGTGTCTGCTCATTTTCGGTGCGGACAACTTCCTCATTCCCACGATGATCTGCATCCTCGTCGCGCTGACCGCGCTGAGAAAGCCCGTCGAAGCCAAGACGCAGGAGGCGGTAAAATGACGATCTTACAACAGACCATCACCATCATCCTCTGCGCGCTCGGTACGATGCTCACGCGCTTCCTGCCGTTTCTGGTCTTCAACCCGAAAAAGCCGACGCCCAAGTACATCCAATACCTCGGCTCAGCACTGCCGGGCGCGATCTTCGGCATGCTCGTCGTCTACTGCCTGCGCAATGTTGACGTGCTGCACTTTGCCTACGGCCTGCCCGAGCTCATCGCCATCGCCGTGACGATCAGCCTGCACCTGTGGAAGAGACAAATGCTGCTCTCCATCGCGGGCGGCACGGTGTGCTATATGCTGCTGGTGCAGTTCGTGTTCTGATTTTGATTTCAACAGAAAGGAAGATGTTCCCATGCGCGTGCTTGACCTGACCCACACCATCGCTGAAAATATGCCGGTCTATCCCGGCACGGAGACACCCATTTTCGCCGGCGCGAACACCTATGAAAAGGACGGCTTCAAGGAGACGAAGCTGACCATGTACACCCACACGGGCACACACATGGACCCGCCCGCGCATCTGTTCGCCGGCCGCACGACGCTCGACGCGTTCCCCGCCTCGCAGTTCATCGGCAAGGCGCTCGTTATCGAGTGCAGCGACTTGAACGAGGGCAAGGCCATCACGCTCGAGCGCATCCTGCAATACGGCAAAGACGCGGAAAATGCCGATTTTCTGCTCTTCCACCTCGGCTGGGACAAGCGCTGGGGGACGGATGCCTACTTTGGCGATTATCCCTGCCTCGACGACGCGGCGCTCGACTACATCATCGCGGGCAACTACAAGGGCATCGGCTTCGACGTCATCGGCCTCGACCCCATCGCAGACGAAAACCTGACACGCCACAAAAAGCTCTTCCAAAATAAGGACATCGTCAACATCGAAAACCTCAAGGGCCTCGACAAATGCGGCAAGGGATTGTTTTCGTTCAGCTGCTTCCCGCTCAAGCTCGAAAACTGCGATGGTTCGCCCATCCGCGCCGTGGCATGGTTCGAGGACTGATCCGTTACGCTTTGATGCAACAAATTGAACGTTCAGGAGGAATACCATGGTAGAAAAACAGGCCTTGACCGCACTTTTTGAAAAATATATCCGGAAGCTGAGGATCACGCCCGCATGGGATATCCGCCTTGAATTTGTGAAAGACCCCGCGTGGCCGAAAACCGGCGACATCAAGATCGACTGCGCCGACAGAAAAGCAATCATTCTTCTGAATATTGCGAATCCCAAGCGGGAGGAAAACTTTGAAGAGATCATCGTTCATGAGCTGATGCACATCAAAATGTATCCGCTCGATCAGGTGACCGAATCGCTGATCGTGAATTGCTTTGAAGAAGGCTCGGCGGCAAACAAGTTTGCCTATGAACAGTTTTTTACGACGCTTGAGCAGACCGTGGAAGAGCTTGCCAAATGCTTCTTGCTGGAATTTGGCGAAAACAAAGAGCTCTCCTACGGAAGATGCCGTCAGGAAATGTTCTTCAACGATCTATATGACGGTCTGAAGAACATCGACTGACAACAAATTTCTCCGTCTCATTATGGACAACAATTGCCCCTCCGTATTCAAAATACGGAGGGGCAACTTTATGGTTCTTTTTATCGCTCAATGAGTTTCTGGCCGCTGCCGTAAAGATAGTCGTAGTTTTCGCGCATGATGTTCTTAATAAACGGAATGCACAGCACCGCGTCGGCTGACATCCACGCAAACGGGTCAGCCACGCACAGGCCGTAGACCGCCGCCTGCGGTGCCTCCGCGTTGACCACGCCGCCCGCGAGCGCCGCAGGCAGCAGCAGGCACACCGCCACGCGCTTTCCCGTTGGAGGCGAGACGGTGGATCGTGCCGTAGGGTTGATCGAGATGCCACGCGCCGTCTTCGATGACGCGGTAGCTCTCGTCCTCGCCGAGAAAGAGGGCGAATGTGCCGACGATCTCGCCATTTTCAAGCATCACATAGCTGCTGCCGCATGCGATATCATAGGTGACGATGCTGCGGTCTGGGTACTCATCGCCCCATTGCGAGGCATTGCCGTTTGCGTGCATGTAGCGCTTTGCGGCGGCGAAGACGTCCAGCACCGTGTCGACGTCCTGCAAGGTGGTTTTGCGAATTTCCATTTTAGCCCTTGTGCTGCTCGAACCAGCCGGTGATCTCGTTTAAGCGGCGGATGCGGTGCTTGGGCTTGCCGCTGCGGGAGAGCTCGTGGTTCTCGCCGCGGAAGAGGACGAGTCTGCTCTCCACGCCGTGCGCAACGAGCGCGGAGTACATCTGATAGCCCTGATCGACGGGGCAGCGGTAGTCCTCGAGCGAGTGGAGAAAGAGCGTCGGCGTTTTGACCTTGTCGGCGTACTTCATGGGGCTGTGCCACCAGAATTTTTCGACATCCGGCCAGATGGTCGAGCCGCACTGGTCTTCGGAGAAGTCGGGGCCGATGTCGGACACGCCGTAGAAGCTCGTCCAGTTCGAGATCGAGCGCTGGCTGGCGCAGGCGCGGAAGCGGTCGGTGTGGCCGATGATCCAGTTGGTCATAAAGCCGCCGTAGGAGCCGCCGGTTTCGAAGAGGTTATCTGCGTCCATCTCGGGATACTTTGCGAGCGCCGCGTCGCAGAACGCCATCAGATCATCGAAGTCGACCGTGCCGTACTTGCCGCGGATATCCATGAACGCGCCGCGGCCGTCGGAGCCGGTGGGATTGCAGAAGATGACGAAATAGCCACGGCTCGCCCAGTACTGCATCTCGTGATAGAACACGGGACCGTAGACGGTCTTGGGACCGCCGTGAATATCGAAGATGACGGGGTACTTTTTGCCCGCTTCGAAGTCCATCGGCTTTAGGATAAAGCCGTGCACCTCGTGGTCGCCCGCGGTGAGGTTGAGGGAGTCAGGCTGGGCAACGTATTTGCCGCGCAGCATTGCGTCGTTGAAGTGCGTGACGCGGCGGCCCGTCTCGTCGTAGAGCTCCTGCGGCTTCATATCCCAGAGCGCGCAGAGGAGCATTTTGCTGTTTTTGCGGTCAAAGCAGTCGACGCTGCCGTCGCGCACGAGGACGGGGGAGACGGTGCCGTCTTCGAGCTTGTAGAGCCCCGCGCCGTCGAAGCGCGTCGAGATGAAGTACAGCACGTCGCCGTCCATCTTGAACGCCTGACCGCCGCCGTGGCGGACGTCGCAGCCGACGGAAGAACCGATGGCCTCGCCGTAGACGGCGTAGGGCGTGACGGCAAGCGTCTCGTAGTCGAGCTTGTAAAAGTCGCAGTCCGTGTTCATGCCGAACTTGCCGTCCGCGGCCATGACGAGCAGGAAGGACTTGCCGAGCGCGTATGTCGCGATGACGAAGTCGGGGCGACTCTTGACGACGAGCTCCTGACGGCGCGAGGCAAGGTCGATGCGGTAAAGGTCCTGACCGTCGAAGTGCGCGGGGCGGGGGACGGAGACGTCGAGAAGACTGAAATAGACGGTCTTCTGATCCTCCGCGAGCTGGACATCGGAGACGTTGAAGCCCGCATCCGTCAGGCGGGTGAGGGACTTTTTCTTCGCATCGTAGTAAAAGAGACTTTCATACGCGCCGCGCGTGTATGTGCCGCCGTTCCACCACCAGGGTAACTGAGAGATGACCTCGTAATCCTCGTTTTCCTTTTTGTCGTCAAAGTAGGCCTTCACGAGCTTCTTGTCGCCTTTATAGAGGTCCTCAAAGCCGGGAAAGGTCGAGCCGACGACAAGCAGGTCGCCGTTTTTGAGAGGGAAGACCTGCGAGACGGGGATGGGAAACGTGTAGGCAAGATCGGCCTCGCCGCCGTCGAGTGCGATCTTGTAGAAGCGGCTCGTGAGCGATGGTTCCTTTTCCCCCTCACGGTCGCCCGCGAAAAGAACCGTGTTTTCATCCAAGTAGCAGAACGAGGATTCCTTGCCGCCGCCGGTCAGCGCGCGGACGCGGCCGCCTTTTAAAAGATAGAGGCGGGATTCGTAGCAATTTTTTTCTTTTTTCGCCTGACTCACGGTGAAGCAGGCGCTTGTCCCCTCGGGGGAGAATGTCACGTTCGCAAGTGAGCGGACGGCGCAGAAATCGTCAATGGCGATGGGCTTCATGGGAAAACTCCTTTCATCGTCTGCGCGCAGAGCGGCGCAAAATCACGCAAGCATCATACCACAGCGACAAATATATTGCAATCCGCGGCAAAATCCGTCGAAGCGCACAAAAAAACATCTGCGGAAACCGCAGATGTTCACAAAAAATGCCTTGACTTTTCTGTACCCATTTGGTAAAATAAAGCGCTTATAAACGGGAAAGGGCGAGGGAAATTCCCCACCCATTACCGAGAGAATAGCATACCGCGGCAAAAAAAGCAAGATGCAGTTCGCTTTGTTTTACAACAAAGCCGGGTGTGTCGAACTGAATAGAGCCGCCGCAATACATTCCTTCAAGCGGACAGGGCTTGAAGAAAAGAAAGGCGTGAAGAGCAAAATGGCCAAAGACAAGATGTATGGCAAAACCCTTCGCAAGAATTTCGCCCGACACGAGGAGATCGTGGAGATGCCGAACCTGCTGGCGCTTCAGAAGAAGTCCTACCAGTGGTTCCTCGATACGGGTCTGCGCGAAGTCTTTTCCGACGTCGCCTCGATCTCGAACTACGCGGGCAACCTGGAGCTGAGCTTCATCGACTACAAGATGGACGAAGCGCCCAAGTACGACGTGCTCGAGTGCAAGGCGCGCGACGCGACGTATGCCGCCCCCCTGAAGGTGAGTGTGCGCCTCTACAACAAGGAGACCGGCGAGATCAAGGAGCAGGAGATCTTCATGGGCGACTTCCCGCTCATGACCGAGTCCGGCACGTTCGTCATCAACGGCGCCGAGCGCGTGGTGGTTTCCCAGCTCGTCCGTTCTCCCGGCATTTACTACGGCAAGGAGATCGACCTCAAGACCGACCTCCCGCTGCTGACGTCCACCGTCATCCCGTACCGCGGCGCATGGCTCGAATACGAGACCGACGCCAACGAGATGTTCTGGGTGCGCATCGACAAAAACCGCAAGATCCCCATCACCGAGCTGGTGCGCGCCATCGGCTTCAAGACCGACGCCGAGATCCTCGAGCTGTTCGGCGATGACGACCGCGTGGCCGTCACGCTCGAAAAAGACGCCTGCAAGACCTATGAAGAGGCGATGCTCGAGATCTACCGCAAGCTGCGCCCGGGCGAGCCGCCCACGGTCGAGGCCTGCGAGACCCTCATCAACAACCTCTTCTTCGACCCGCGCCGCTATGACCTGTCCATGGTCGGCCGCTACAAGTACAACAAGAAGCTCTCCCTGTGGGCGCGTATCCGCGGGCAGAAGCTTTCCTTCCCCGTTGCCGACCCGCGCACGGGCGAGATCCTCTTCGACGCAGGCCACATCGTCACCGACGAGGAAGCCCGCGAGATGGATGCCATCGGCGTCAACGATGTGACCATCGAGGTCGATGGCCGTACGATGCGCGTGTTCTCCAACCACATGGTCGATCTTGACCGCTTTGTCGACTTTGACCCCGTGGCCGAGTGCGGCATCAAAGAGCGCGTGCGCGAGAGCGTGCTCAAGGAGCTGCTCGAGCAGTACAGCGGCGAGGAGCTCAAGGAAGCTATCCGCGACAACGCCGACCGCCTCGTCCCCAAGCACATTCTGATCGACGATATCCTCGCCTCCATCAACTACATGAACGCGCTGGCGCACGGCATCGTCTATAAGGACGATATCGACCACCTCGGCAACCGCCGTCTGCGCTGCGTGGGCGAGCTGCTGCAGAATCAGTTCCGCATCGGTTTTTCCCGTATGGAGCGCGTCATTCGCGAGCGCATGACGATCCAGGATCTCGACATCGTCACCCCGCAGAGCCTCATCAACATCCGCCCCGTCACCGCGGCGATCAAGGAGTTCTTCGGATCGAGCCCTCTGTCCCAGTTCATGGACCAGACGAACCCGCTCGCCGAGCTGACGCACAAGCGCCGTCTGTCCGCTCTGGGCCCCGGCGGCCTTTCCCGCGAGCGCGCGAACATGGAAGTGCGAGACGTGCACTACAGCCACTATGGCCGTATGTGCCCGATCGAGACGCCGGAAGGTCCGAACATCGGCCTGATCTCCTACCTCGCGACCTACGCCCGCATCAATGAGTACGGCTTTATCGAAGCGCCGTTCCGCAAGGTCGACCACGAGACCTGCCGCGTGACCGACGAGATCGAATACATGACCGCAGACGTCGAGGACCAGTACATCGTCGGTCAGGCTGCCGAGCCTGTCGATGAAAACGGTTGCCTCGTCAACCAGCGTATCACCTGCCGTCACCGCGACGAGATCGTCGAGGTCGACCGCGACCGCGTCGACTATATCGATATCTCCCCGCGTATGATGGTCTCCATCGCGACGGCGATGATCCCGTTCCTGCCGAACGACGACGCGAACCGCGCCCTGATGGGCGCGAACATGCAGCGCCAGGCCGTTCCTCTGCTCCGCCCCGAGGCGCCGATCGTCGGCACCGGTATGGAGCACAAGATCTGCATGGACTCCGAGGTCGTCATCCTCGCCGAGGGCGACGGCATCGTCACCAAAATGGACGCGCGCGCCATCACTGTCGCCTACGACAACGGTGAGACGAAGGAATACAAGCTCACGAAGTTCCTGCGCTCCAACCACGGCACGTGCATCAACCAGCATCCGATCGTCGACGTCGGTGAGCGCGTGCATGGCCGCCGCCTGAACGAGAACGGCGTATGGGAAGATCCCACCGTCCTTGCCGACGGCCCCGCGACCGATCAGGGCGAGATTGCTCTGGGCCGCAACATCCTCGTCGGCTTCATGACCTGGGAAGGCTACAACTACGAAGACGCCGTTCTTCTGAACGAGCGCCTTGTCCGCGAGGACTATTACACCTCCATCCACCTCGAAGAGTACGAGCTTGACGCACGCGACACCAAGCTCGGCCCCGAAGAGATCACCCGCGACATCCCCAACGTCGGCGAAGACGCGCTCAAAGATCTCGACGAGCGCGGCATCATCCGCATCGGCGCGGAGGTCCACGCCGGCGATATCCTCGTCGGTAAGGTCACGCCCAAGGGCGAGACCGACCTGACTGCGGAAGAGCGCCTGCTGCGCGCCATCTTCGGCGAAAAGGCGCGCGAAGTGCGCGACACCTCCCTTAAGGTGCCCCACGGCGAGAGTGGTATCGTCGTCGACGCCAAGGTCTTCTCCCGCGAGGCGGGCGACGAGCTCGGCCCCGGCGTGAACATGGTCGTGCGCGTTTACATCGCGCAGCGCCGCAAGATCCAGCCGGGCGACAAGATGGCCGGTCGTCACGGCAACAAGGGCGTTGTCTCCCGCATCCTGCCGCAGGAGGATATGCCCTTCATGCCCGACGGTACGCCGCTTGATATCGTGCTGAACCCGCTGGGCGTTCCGTCCCGTATGAACATCGGTCAGGTGCTTGAGGTCCATCTGGGCTATGCGGCCAAGACCCTTGGCTACAAGGTCGCAACGCCGATCTTCGACGGTGCGAGCTATGAGGATATCCGCGAGGAACTCATCAAGGCCGGTCTCGACCCCGAGGGCAAGAGCTGGCTGTACGACGGCCGCACCGGCGAGCGCTTCGACAACAAGGTCACCGTCGGTTACGTGTACTTCCTCAAGCTGCACCACCTGGTCGACGATAAGATCCACGCCCGTTCCACCGGCCCGTACTCCCTTGTCACGCAGCAGCCGCTCGGCGGCAAGGCGCAGTTCGGCGGCCAGCGCTTCGGCGAAATGGAAGTTTGGGCCCTTGAGGCTTATGGCGCAGCTTACACCCTGCAGGAGATCCTGACGGTCAAGTCCGACGACGTGACCGGCCGTGTGCGCACCTACGAGTCCATCGTCAAGGGCCACAACATCCCGCAGCCCGGCGTGCCCGAGTCGTTCAAGGTCCTTGTCAAGGAACTCCAGGCCTTGTGCCTCGATGTTCAGGTCCTCGACCGCGACGGCAACCAGATCGAGCTCAAGGAAGACGAAGACGCGATGGATACGTTCAACCTCGCCCGCATGGACGCCGAGGATGAGCGCCACCGCAGCAACCCCTTCGCCGATGAAGCCGAGCTCGAGGACGCAGGCTTTGAATATGTCGCTGATGATGAAGTCAACGCCGACTTTGCCGGCGACGATCAGGAAGACTGAGAAAAGGAGGAGCATATAGAAAATGAGTTACGCAACGTTTGACGCGATCAAAATCGGCATCGCTTCTCCGGAGATGATCCGTGAATGGTCTTACGGCGAGGTCAAAAAGCCCGAGACCATCAACTACCGCACCCTCAAGCCCGAGCGCGACGGCCTGTTCTGCGAGCGCATCTTTGGCCCCACGAAGGACTGGGAGTGCCACTGCGGCAAGTATAAGAAGATCCGCTATAAGGGCAAGATCTGCGACCGCTGCGGCGTGGAAGTCACGCGCGCCAAGGTCCGCCGCGAGCGCATGGGCCACATCGAGCTCGCCACGCCCGTTTCCCACATTTGGTATTTCAAGGGCATTCCGTCCCGCATGGGCCTGCTGCTCGACATCAGCCCCCGCATCCTGGAAAAGGTGCTGTATTTCGCCGCTTATATCGTCACCGATCCCGGTGAGACCCCGCTGATGCGCAACCAGATCCTCTCGGAGAAGGAATACCGCGATATGCGCGAGAAGTATGAGGACGATTTCGACGCCGGTATGGGCGCCGAGGCCGTCAAGAAGCTCCTCCAGCAGATCGACCTCGAATCCTTGTCCGAGCAGCTCCACGCCGAACTCAAGAGCGCGAGCGGCCAGAAGAAGGCCCGTATCGTCAAGCGCCTTGAGGTCGTGGATGCGTTCCGCATCTCCGGCAACAAGCCCGAGTGGATGATCATCGACGTGCTGCCCGTCATCCCGCCCGAGATCCGCCCGATGGTCCAGCTCGACGGCGGCCGCTTCGCGACCTCCGACTTAAACGACCTCTACCGCCGCGTCATCAACCGCAACAACCGCTTAAAGCGCCTCATTCAGCTCAACGCGCCCGACATCATCGTGCGCAACGAGAAGCGCATGCTGCAGGAAGCGGTCGACGCGCTGATCGACAACGGCCGCCGCGGCCGCGCCGTCACCGGTGCGAACAACCGCGCACTCAAGTCCCTTTCCGACATGCTCAAGGGTAAGCAGGGCCGCTTCCGTCAGAACCTGCTCGGCAAGCGTGTCGACTACTCCGGCCGTAGCGTTATCTGCGTCGGCCCTGAGCTGAAGATTTACCAGTGCGGTGTGCCGAAGGAAATGGCACTCGAGCTGTTCCGCCCCTTCATTATGAAGAAGCTCGTCGAGGACGGCGCCGCCAACAACATCAAGTCCGCCAAGAAGATGGTCGATAAGGGCCGCACCGAGGTCTGGGACGCGCTCGACGTCGTCATCAAGGATCACCCCGTCATGCTCAACCGCGCGCCGACGCTCCACCGTCTCGGTATTCAGGCGTTCGAGCCGGTGCTGGTTGAAGGCCGCGCCCTCAAGCTCCACCCGCTGAACTGCACGGCGTTCAACGCGGACTTCGACGGCGACCAGATGGCTATTCACGTGCCCCTGTCTGCCGAGGCGCAGGCCGAGGCCCGTATCCTGATGCTCTCTGCCAACAACCTGCTGCGTCCTCAGGACGGCGGCCCTGTCACGGTGCCGACGCAGGATATGGTTTTGGGTTCCTACTACCTCACGTTCGAGCGCTTTGAAAACGGCGTTTCCCAGATGGATAACGACGAGTTCTGGCCGCAGGACATTGACTTTGCCCTTGCCGGCAAGCGCTACGACGAGCTGACCGACGAAGAGAAGGCCAGCGTGAATCTGCACGTTTACCGCGACGAGGACGAGGCCATGCTCGCCTACAACGACCACCTCATCGGTATCCACCAGCCCATCCTTGTCCGCACGGTCAAGCAGATGCCGGACGGCACCATGGGCAGCAAGGTCGTGCGCGTTACCATCGGCCGCATCATCTTCAACCGCAACATCCCGCAGGACCTTGGCTTTGTGGGGCGCGTGGATGAAAACGGCGAGCCGACCGAAAACTACTTCGACTACGAGATCACCGAGGTCTGCGGCAAGAAGCTGCTCGGCAAGATCGTCGACCGCACGATCAAGCTGCACAACTTCACCATCGCGGCCGAAGTGCTCGATAACATCAAGGCCACGGGCTACAAGTTCTCCACCCGTGCGGCCATCAGTATCTCCGTTGCGGATATGACCATTCCGCCGGCAAAGTACACCCTCATTGCCGAGACCGAGCAGCGCGTCGTCGACATTGAAGACCAGTTCAAGATGGGCTTCATGACCGAGGATGAGCGCTACCGCGCCGTCGTCAAGGAGTGGGAAAAGACCACCGCGGACGTCACCGACGCCCTGCAGAAGAACATGGACCGCTACAACCCCATCTTCATGATGGCGGACTCCGGCGCCCGTGGTTCGATGAAGCAGATCCGTCAGCTGACCGGTATGCGCGGCCTGATGGCCAACACCGCCGGTAAGACGATCGAGATCCCGGTCAAGGCAAACTTCCGCGAAGGTCTGTCCGTCCTTGAATACTTCACCTCCTCCCGAGGCGCCCGTAAGGGCCTTGCCGATACGGCTCTTCGTACGGCAGACTCCGGTTACCTGACCCGCCGAATGGTCGACGTCTGCCAGGATGTCATCATCCGCTCCGACGACTGCGGCGCGACCCGCGGCATCACGATCAGCGAGATCAGCGAGAACGGCCAGGTCATCGAAAAGTTCTCCGAGCGCGTCAACGGCCGCTATCCGGTCCACGACGTGATGAAGCCCGGCACGGACGAGGTCCTCATTTCCAAGGATCACATGATGACCCCCGAGGATGCCGACCTCATGGAGAAGTTCGATATCCACTCCGTCGAGATCCGCACGGTGCTTACGTGCAAGGCCCACAGCGGCGTTTGCGCGAAGTGCTACGGTATGAACCTTGCCACGAGCAAGCCCGTCGGCCCCGGCGAGGCGGTCGGTATCATCGCGGCCCAGTCCATCGGCGAGCCCGGTACGCAGCTGACGATGCGAACCTTCCACACCGGCGGCGTCGCGGGCGGCGATATCACCCAGGGTCTTCCGCGAGTCGAGGAACTGTTTGAGGCGCGCCGTCCCAAGAAGATGGCGACCCTCGCCGAGATCGGCGGTAGGGTCCGCTTCGAAGAGGCGACCAAGGGCAGCCTGCTCAACATCATCGTCACCGCGGACGACGGCGACAACCGCATCTACTCGGTGCCGCACACCGGCCTGCGCGTGAACGACGGCGACGTCATCGCCAAGGGCACGCAGCTGCAGGACGGCGCGCTGTCCCCGCACGATATCCTGCGTATCCGCGGCACGTCCGCCGTTCATGACTACCTCATTCAGGAAGTTTTGAAGGTTTACCGTCAGCAGGGCGTTGACATCAATGATAAGCATATCGAGGTCATCGTCCGCCAGATGATGCGCAAGGTGCGCGTCGAGGAGTCCGGCGATACGAACCTGCTCTCCGGCTCCATGGTCGATCTGCTTGAGTATGAGGATGCCAACGAGGAGATCCGCGCGCGCAATGCCGCGGGCGAGGTCAACGCCGAGACCGGCGAGCCGCTGCAGGAAGCCATTGCCACGCAGCTGCTCATGGGTATCACGAAGGCCTCTCTTGCGACCGACAGCTGGATGTCCGCCGCGTCCTTCCAGGAGACCACAAAGGTCCTGACTGAAGCCGCCATCAAGGGTAAGGTCGACCACCTTGTTGGTCTGAAGGAGAACGTCATCATCGGTAAGCTCATCCCCGCCGGTGCAGGCCTGAACGCCTACCGTGACTTTGCCGAGGAGATCGTTCCCGAGCCTGAGAAGCCCGAGGAAGAGCCGCACGAGCCGCGCATCATCACGAATGCCGTCGAAGTGTGAGTTAAGACCTCACGTATTGAATAGGTAAAAAGAGACGCGGAAAATTCCGCGTCTCTTTTTTGCCATTTTGGCGGAAAAGGGAGAGTTTGACAGCCTCTTTTCAAAAGTTTGACGCGCCGGCGCGGAACGCACAAAAAAATTCGGGAAAAGCCCGTCGTTTCAGCGATTATTTTGTGTAGACAGCCATAAAAAACGCTTGACGGCTTGTGTGCCTCATGGTATAATTTCAACTTGCGTGGGTATGTCCCACGGAATTTGTCATACCGCCAGGAGGGACCTGCCGTGACGCCGGATCTGTCCACTTGCCGCAAGGTAGCGGGCATCAAGCAGACGATGCGTGCACTGCGGGAACACCGCGCGGAAAAGCTGTATATCGCCTGCGATGCAGACCCCGCCGTGCTTGCGCCGATCGAAGCGCTCGCACGCGAAGAGAACATCGAGATCGACGATCGCGCCACGATGGCGCAGCTTGGCCACAGCGCGGGCATCGCCGTTGGTGCGGCGGTGATCGCCGTTCTGAGAAATTAAGGTTTTTTCGGGATATTTTACCGATATCCTGTAAAAAATATATATCACATCATTTCAGGAAAGGAGAAACAAGAATGCCTACTTTTAACCAGTTGGTTCGCAAGGGCAGACAGCAGTCGACTTACAAGTCCAACTCCCCGGCTCTGCAGTATGGTCTTAACACGCTGAAGAACAAGGAGACCGACCTCGCCTCTCCCCAGAAGCGTGGCGTTTGCACCGCAGTTCGTACTGCGACCCCGAAGAAGCCGAACTCCGCTCTTCGTAAGATCGCCCGTGTCCGCCTCACCAATGGCTATGAGGTCACCGCTTACATCCCCGGCGTCGGTCATTCCCTGCAGGAGCACTCTGTGGTCATGATCCGCGGCGGCCGTGTGAAGGACCTCCCTGGTGTGCGTTACCACATCATCCGCGGCACTCTGGACGCTCAGGGCGTGCAGGGCCGTATGCAGTCCCGTTCCAAGTACGGCGCCAAGCGCCCGAAGCAGAAGTAAGGCTGCGACCTTGAAATGAGCTTTGCCGAAAAGGTTTGATATATATTTTGTGTCATTCACCTCTTTGGCAGGCCGGAACACGATGGGGGAGAGCCCCATTCGCGAGTACCTATGATTTCTAAATTATAAGAAGGAGGGAAGCAAAGTGCCCAGAAGAGGTAATGTTCCCAAGAGAGAAGTTCTGCCCGATCCTATGTACAACAGCGTCCTGGTGACCAAGCTCGTCAACAGCGTGATGCTCGACGGCAAGAAGGGCGTCGCCCAGAAGGTCGTCTACAGCGCGTTCGACATGATCAAGGACAAGACCGGCAACGAGCCTCTCGATGTTTTCAACCAGGCCATGGAGAATATCATGCCCAGCCTGGAGACCAAGTCCCGCCGCGTCGGCGGTGCCACCTATCAGGTGCCGATGGAGGTCCGTCCCGCCCGTCGTCAGACCCTCGGTCTGCGTTGGCTGACGGCCTATGCCCGCGCCCGTGGTGAGCGCACCATGGCCGAGCGCCTGGCTGGCGAGATCATGGATGCTGCCAACAACAGCGGCAGCGCCGTGAAGAAACGCGAAGATACCCACAAGATGGCCGAATCCAACAAGGCATTCGCCCACTTCCGCTGGTAACGGAGGAACGAGAGAATTATGGCAAGAAAAGTCTCTCTGGAAAACACCAGAAATATCGGCATCATGGCCCATATCGACGCTGGCAAGACCACGACTACCGAGCGTATTCTGTACTACACCGGCGTCAACTACAAGATCGGCGAGACCCACGACGGTACCGCCACGATGGACTGGATGGCTCAGGAACAGGAGCGTGGTATCACCATCACCTCCGCTGCCACCACCTGCTACTGGAAGGGCAGCAAGAATCAGTTCCCGCAGACCCGCCTGAACATCATCGACACCCCGGGCCACGTCGACTTCACCGTTGAGGTCGAGCGCTCCCTGCGCGTTCTGGACGGCTCTGTGACCGTTCTCTGCGCCAAGGGCGGCGTTGAGCCCCAGTCTGAGACTGTGTGGCGTCAGGCCGATAACTACAAGGTCCCCCGCATGATCTACGTCAACAAGATGGATATCATGGGCGCGGACTTCTACAACGTTCTGCACATGATCCACGACCGTCTCAAGTGCAACGCTGTCCCCATCCAGCTGCCGATCGGCTCTGAAGATACCTTTAAGGGCATCATCGACCTGGTGGAGATGGACGCTGATATCTACTACGACGAGCTCGGCAAGGACATGCGCGTCGAGGAGATCCCCGAGGACATGCTCGAGCTCGCTCAGGAGTATCGCACCAAGCTCATTGACGCTTGCGCTGACCTGAACGACGAGATCATGGAGCTGGCGCTCGAAGAGAAGCCCGTTCCTCAGGACCTCATCCGCAAGACCATCCGTCAGGCCACCATCGACAATAAGATGGTTCCTGTCACCTGCGGTACCTCTTACAAGAACAAGGGCGTTCAGAAGCTGCTGGACGCGATCGTCGACTACATGCCGTCCCCCGTGGATATCCCCGCGATCGACGGTGTGAACCCCGATACCGGTGAGGAAGATGTCCGTCACGCGGACGATAACGCTCCGTTCTCCGGTCTCGCGTTCAAGATCGCGACCGACCCGTTCGTCGGCCGTCTGTCCTTCGTTCGCGTGTACTCCGGTATTCTGAATACCGGTACCGCCGTTCTCAACTCCACCAAGCATCAGAGAGAGCGCATCGGCCGCATCCTGCAGATGCACGCCAACCACCGCGAGGATATCGAGTGCTGCTACGCCGGCGACATCTGCGCCGTCATCGGCCTCAAGAACACCACCACCGGTGATACGCTCTGCGATGAAAAGGCTCCGATCATCCTGGAGTCCATGGAATTCCCCGAGCCCGTGATCCGCGTTGCCATCGAGCCCAAGACCAAGGCCGGTCAGGAGAAGATGGGCATCGCGCTGATGAAGCTGGCTGAGGAAGACCCGACCTTCAAGACCTACACCGATGAAGAGACCGGTCAGACCATCATCGCCGGTATGGGTGAGCTCCATCTGGAGATCATTGTCGACCGCCTGCTCCGTGAGTACAAGGTCGAGGCGAATGTCGGCGCTCCTCAGGTCGCCTACAAGGAGACCATCACCAAGGCTGTCGATCAGGATACCAAGTACGCCCGTCAGAGCGGTGGTAAGGGTCAGTACGGTCACGTCAAGATCCATGTCGAGCCCAACGAGTCCGGCAAGGGTTACGAGTTTGTCAACGCCCTCGTCGGCGGCGCGATCCCCAAGGAATACGTTCCCGCGATCGATGCCGGTATTCAGGGCGCCATGCTCTCCGGTGTTCTCGCCGGTTATCCGGTCGTCGATGTCAAGGTCACGCTGTACGATGGTTCTTATCACGAGGTCGACTCCTCTGAAATGGCGTTCAAGATCGCCGGCTCCATGGCCTTCAAGGAGGCCTGCCAGAAGGCCGGCCCGACGCTGCTCGAGCCGATCATGAAGGTCTGCGTCATCGTCCCCGACGAGTACATGGGCGACGTGATCGGCGACCTCAACTCCCGCCGTGGTCAGATCCAGGGCTTCGAGGCCCGCAGCGGCGCGCAGCAGATCGACGCTTTCGTTCCTCTGGCTGAGATGTTCGGCTACGCGACTGACCTCCGCTCCTGCACGCAGGGCCGTGGCCAGTACACGATGGAGCCCGCGCATTATATCGAGATCCCGAAGAACATTCAGGAGAAGATCATCAACCAGCGCACGAACCGCGCCTGATAAAAAGGTATTGCAAAATACCGCGTTTTACGGTAAAATACCGGTGTATGTAAATGACACCGGCAAACAACGAAATTTTTTCATAGGAGGATCACTCTAATGGCTAAGCAGAAATTCGAGCGTACCAAGCCCCACGTAAACATTGGTACCATCGGTCATATCGACCATGGTAAGACCACCCTGACCGCCGCGATCACCAAGTTCCTCGCCATGCAGGGCGGTGCTGACTACACCGATTACAGCTCCATCGATAAGGCTCCGGAAGAGCGCGAGCGTGGTATCACCATCAACACCGCTCACGTTGAGTACCAGACCTTCGACCGCGTTGGCCACAACTACAAGACCGGCGAGGACAACGCCCAGATTCAGGGCCGTCACTATGCCCACGTCGACTGCCCGGGCCACGCCGACTATATCAAGAACATGATCACCGGTGCTGCTCAGATGGACGGTGCTATCCTGGTCATCGCCGCTTCCGACGGCCCCATGGCCCAGACTCGTGAGCACCTGCTGCTCGCCCGTCAGGTCAACGTGCCTTCCGTTCTCGTTTTCCTGAACAAGTGCGACCAGGTCGACGATGAAGAGCTGCTCGAGCTCGTCGAGATGGAAGTCCGCGAGATGCTCGACTTCTACAGCTTCCCCGGCGACGAGACCCCGATCATCCGCGGCAGCGCTCTGAACGCCCTGATCTCCGAGTCCAAGGACATCGACGCTCCCGAGTACAAGTGCATGCACGAGCTCATGGACGCTGTTGATACCTGGATCCCCACGCCCGACCGTAAGGCCGACCAGCCGTTCCTGATGCCCGTTGAGGACGTCTTCACGATCTCCGGTCGTGGTACCGTCGCTACCGGCCGTGTTGAGCGTGGCCAGCTGAAGCTCGGCGAGGAAGTCGAGATCATCGGTCTGACCGACGAGCGTCGCAAGACCGTCGTCACCGGTATCGAAATGTTCCACAAGCTGCTCGACTACGCCGAGGCTGGTGATAACATCGGTACCCTGCTCCGTGGTGTTGCCAAGAACGAGATCGAGCGCGGCCAGGTTCTGTCCAAGCCCGGTTCCATTCACCCCCTCACCAAGTTTGTTGGTCAGGTTTACGTCCTGAACAAGGACGAGGGCGGCCGTCACACCCCGTTCTTCAACAACTATCGTCCTCAGTTCTACTTCCGTACCACCGACGTCACCGGCGTCATCACCCTGCCCGAGGGCACCGAGATGTGCATGCCCGGCGATAACGTCGACATGAAGGTCGAGCTGATTACCCCGATCGCTATCGAGAAGGGTCTTCGCTTCGCTATCCGTGAAGGCGGCCGTACCGTTGGTTCCGGCGTCGTCATCGAGACCGAGGCCTAATTGATCCACTGAGGGTCATCCAAAGACTTCAAAAAGCAGCAGGCCGCAAAGGCCTGCTGCTTTTCTATTATCGAAAGTGCAAAGGAAGTGCGAAGCCAGCGGCTTCGCACTTCCTTTATTCATATTTGGCCCAGACCCAGCGGTCGAAGTCATCCGAGCGGAAGGCGGCGAGCTTTGATGCATAGTCCGCATTGACTGTGGTGAAGCGCCGAAGGCCGTCGCTCGTCTGCACCAGCGGGTCGATGCTGCGCTTTTTGGCGGCGATCTTGACGGCGTAAGTACCCTCCGGCTTTTGCGCGCTGGACCGCGTACCGATTATGCGGCGATAATCCTGCCAGCGCGCGGCGAGGACCGGATCAGAGAGGAGCAGGGCGATGACATGAGGTTCGTCGAGGTAGAGATCATCCACCGTCAACACATTGCGCTGCCGTGCCTCGCGCAGGAGATCGGCCAATGCCTGCATGCTGAAGCGGTCCTCATCGGAGACGAACCACTCCGACTGCCGCAGCGAGAGCTGGGTAAAGATGTCGGCAATCTCCGCGTGCGCAAAACAGAGCTCATCGACGTTTTCCTCGTTTTTGCCGACAAAGATGTCGTCAAAAATGCGTTTCAGCTCTGCTTTTGGACAGTGGAAGACAAGATGCGCGTTGCCGAGCGTATATTCGAGTCGGTCGGCGGAGAGGCGGGGCGAATCGTTGTCGGCAATGGGATAGCGGTGGTAGTCGTCCACATCGTCGAGCGTCAGGCCGCTTTTATCGAGCAGCGCCATGAGTTCCGGCGACGAGGCGATCATCATGCGTGTGCGGCTTTCGGTCGATTCCTGCCGCATGTGGTCACCGTTCAGAAAGTCGACCACGTGGGCGAACGCGGGCGTCGCAATGTCATGCAGTAGTCCCGCGACAGATTGCTTCAAGTCATGCGTGAAGTGCCAGACGATGGCCGCTGTGCCGAGCGAATGCGTATAGCGCGAATACGGCGCAACGGCGTCGCGGTAGATGGGATAGGCCGTGTATTCGCAGCCGCAGTGCATGCCGACGCGCAAAAGCCGCTGCATCACGGGCGTTTCGGCCATGGCGAGGAGCTCCGGCGGCAGGGAAGCGGTGTAGATATCGGTATACATAATATCCTTTCCAAAAGAAAAGCGCCTTGCCGCGGCAAGGCGCTTTTTTGATTGAATCAGCCGATCTGGCGGGTCTCAACGGTCTCGTCGCACTCGACGCTGTCGATCTGCGCGCCGAGGTTGCGGAGCTTGCCGATGATATTCTCATAGCCGCGCTCGATATAGTGGACGTTCGAGACCTCGCTTGTGCCCTCAGCGGCCAGCGCGGCGATGACCATGGCGGCGCCCGCGCGGAGATCGTAGGCCTGCACGCTCGCAGCGGTCAGGTGGTCGACGCCTTCGATGACGGCGCTGCGGCCCTCGACGCGGATCTGCGCGCCCATGCGCGTCAGTTCGCCGACGTAGCGGTAACGGTTGTCCCACACGCCCTCGGTGACCATGCTCGTCCCCTCGGCAAGGCAGAGGGCAACGGTGATCTGTGGCTGCATATCGGTCGGGAAGCCGGGATAGGGCAGCGTCTTGACGTTGGTGCGGCGAAGCTTGCCCGAGCGGCGCACGAGCAGCGTGTCGTCCTGCTCCTCGACCTGCACGCCCATCTCCTGGAGCTTGGCGGTGATGCAGTCCATGTGCTTGGGGATGATGCCGCGCACGAGGACTTGTCCGCCGCAGGCGGCGACAGCCGCCATGTAGGTGCCCGCCTCGATCTGGTCGGGGATAATGGCATACGTGCCGCCGTGGAGTTTGTCCACGCCGAAAATGCGGATGGTGTCGGTGCCGGCGCCCTTGATGTTCGCGCCCATGGAGTTTAAGAAGTTGGCAAGGTCGACGATATGCGGCTCCTTGGCAGCGTTTTCGATGACGGTGGTGCCGTCGGCAAGCGCCGCGGCCATCATAATGTTCATCGTCGCACCGACGGAGACCACGTCGAGGTAGACGTTCGCGCCCTTCATGCGGTCGCCGCTTGCCTTGGCGCAGATGAAGTCGCCCTCGCGCACCTCGGCGCCCATGGCGGCGAAGCCCTTGACGTGCTGGTCGATGGGACGCACGCCGCCGAAGTTGCAGCCGCCGGGCATCGAGACCTCGGCCTCGCCGAAGCGGCCGAGCAGCGCGCCGATGAGGTAGTAGGAGGCACGGATCTTGTGCGCGAGCTCCTGCGAGACCTGCGTAGTGGCAATATGGCGGCAGTCGATCTCAACATCGCTGCGGTTGAGGAAACGGACATTCGCGCCGAGCTGCTCTAAAATTTTGAGCAGCGCGGTCACGTCGGAGATCTGGGGAATATTTTCGATGCGGCAGACGCCGTCGACCAGAAGGGCGGCGGGAATGATGGCGACCGCGGCGTTCTTCGCGCCGCTGATGTGCACTTCACCAAAGAGCGGATGACCGCCCTGCACGATGTATTTCGTCATAGTAACTCCTTAATAAGAGACGGTGAGACTTCTTTTCGTTATCGTAAAACAGCAGGGGAAAACCGCCTGCTCATGGTATTCACATAATACATCAACAGTATACCAAAAAAAACAGAAAAAGCAATGCTGCACAGTAAGAAATTAGAAATGCTGCAAGAAAAATTTCATTCTCGTGTGATCTCGCCGGTCTTGCAGTTCACATAATAACTGCTGACGTCCGTGGAGATGCGCCACACGCCTTGCAGCCGAAGCGGCGAGGCAGACGACGTCTGGAGAAGATACCCTTCGTCCAGCGCTCGGACCTCGGTACATACGACGCCCGAAGCGCTGCAATAGTCCAGAAAATGCACAAGCGCGTCGACCGCGTCGAGGCCGTCTGTGCGGCGGCCCTCGTCGAGCGCGGGCAGAAAGGTACCGGAAACGCCGGTGAGCGAGCTGTCAGAAAACGTGAGCGTCAGCGAGGCGTTAAAGATGAGCCGGCCTTTTTCACTGCGTATGCCCGTGACGCTGCCGCTGCCATCCGTGAGCTGGGAGGTGAGAAAAGTGTAGCCAAACGTTTTGAAAAGCTGTTTGCTAAAGCTCTCTGGATCGTCGACCGGTCGGGAGAGAAGCGCGTCGGCCGTGCCGCCGGAGCGGATGGAACACGAGCCGTATTCGCCGGTGAAGCGGCTCACACCGCCGCCGGAATCGCTGCTCTCGGCAGTGCCGAGCAGGGCGGAGGCGAAAGCCTCTTCGCGTGCGGTGTCGCGCTCAAGCCAGAGGGAGAGGTGTGCTTCCTCGTCGGGCAGCAGCGCGCGGTCAAAGGCGACGCCGTTTTTTTCAAAAAGCGTGCAGAGCTGCTCGACGCGGCGCTCGTTCGAGTCGCGCTCCTCGGCGCGGCGGCTGAGCAGCAGGAAGAGCAGAAACGCGTTGACGAGCAGCAAAATGACGATGACGATATTTTTGAGCCGCGAGGTTTTCATGTTCGGGCGTCCTTTCCGGAAAGATCAGTCGGCAAACCAGCCGACGCCGACGGTGTCCGCGCCGTGCTCGTCGTAGCAGACGTGCAGCTCGGCGCTCAAATATTTGCTGTCCGCGATGGCCGCGGCCTGCCGGATGGGCAGCAGCAGTGCGGGCGAATCGCTGAGCGTATAGCTGCGGCAGTGGAGGGAAAATTCTGTGATGGTCTGGCCTTCAATCGTGACCGTGGCGGCGTGGCTGCCGTCGGAAAAGCGCAGCGGCGTACCGCCGACCGCATAGTCGAAGCTCACGGTGAAGCGCTTGTTGCTGCTGTCGATCTCGCTGAGATAGAGCTCGGCGTCGCCGCTTACGTCGCGAAGCAGCGTGAAGGCGAGGCGCTGCGCGCCCGCGACGGCTTCGAGCATCGTGGGCTTTTCGGTCGAGGCGGCGGAGACATAGTAGAGCGAGCCCGCCTCGGCCTCGTCCGCGCCCTGATAAAAGACGCTGCCGTCGGGTTCAAGGCGCAGCGTGCCGTAGACCTCTTTGATAATGGTGTTGCCGGAGGAGTCGGTGTAGCCGCTTTCCGTGTGGGGGTTGAACTCCGCAAGGCGCAGAAATGTCGCCTGATCGGTGAGGGCATTGCTCGCCGAGAGCGTGTAGCGCTGCGGCGGTTCGCTGAAAATGAGCGTGTAGGGCGAGAGCTGAGAGAACTCGCCGGAGAGCGAGAACGCAAAATCTGTGCCGTTGCCATCGAGCGAGGCGAGCGCTTCGCGCAGTGTCGCGCTGCTTACCGCCGTCCGGCTGACAAAAAAGCCCTGATTGGCGTCCTGTAAGTAGAGCGTTGCGCCGTTTTCCGCGGGGCAGAGCACAAGCCGCGTGACGCGCAGGAGCGAGGACTCCGGCGCGTCGTTGACGCCGAGAATGCGGCTGAGCACTTCGAGCGGCGTGGGGGCCTCCAGATCGAGGTAGATGCTGCTCGCGTGCAGTGCGGTGAGCAGCTTTTCACCGCTGCACGCTTCATAAGTGGTAGCAGAGCCAAGCGCCTCGCCGAAAAACGCGCCGGCGAGCTCAAAATCTGTGTCAAGCGTCGTGATGGCGCTGAGCCCGTAGCGGGCGTATTCGTTCGTGAACACCACGCGCACGGGGAGCGCGAGCTCGGTCAGATCGGTGGTGACGGCGGTATCGGTCGAGGTGTCACCCGCGAGCCAGTCTTGCGCGAGCTCGTAGGGCGTCTTGCCCGCAAGGTCGCCGACAAGCGGTGTCTGGATCAGAAGCAGCACGGCGGTAACGGTCAAAACGGCGATCGCGGCGTTTTGCAGATGGCTCATGAGCGATGCGTTCTTATTCATGGGAATCCTCCCCGCCGATGGGCTGGGTGATGGGCAGCTCTAAGCGGACGGTCGTGCCGGGGCCGGGGCGGTCAACGAGCGTGAGCGAGCCGTGGTGACGCTGGACGATCTCCGTCGCGATGGAAAGGCCGAGGCCTGTGCCGCCGGATTCGCGCGATCTTGCCTTGTCGACGCGGTAGAAACGCTCGAAAATGCGGCTGCGGTCGGCCTCGGGAATGCCGATGCCGTCGTCCGCGACCTCCATCCAGACAGTTTCGCCCTCGCTGCCCGCGGTGACACGGATGTGGCCGCCGTCGGGCGTGTACTTGACGGCATTGCTGAGGACGTTGAGCATGACCTGCTCGATGCGGCCGCGATCGCCCATGATGAGCGGGAGATTTTCGGTATAGTCGTGCGTGAGCTCGTGCTTGTGGCGGCGGGCCTCAAGCTCCGTCGAGCGGAGCACGGAGTCGATGGCGGCGGAGAAGGGGAAACGCACCATGTTCATCTCGCTGCGTCCGGAGTCAAGGCGCGAGAGCGTCAGAAGATCCTGCACGATGTGGGTCATGCGGTCTGTTTCGCTGATGACGACATCGAGGAAGTCGTTTTCCGTCTCGCGGCTCAGATCGTCGCCCGCCTCGCGGATGGTCTCGGCATAGGAGCGGACATTCGTGAGCGGCGTGCGCAGCTCGTGGGAGACATTGGCGACAAATTCCTTGCGGCGCTCCTCGGTTTTGCGCTGCTCGGTCACATCGTGCAGCACGATGAGAACGCCGCCGCTCTCCTCATCGGAGAAGGGAGCGAAGTAGAGCTCCACGCTGCGCTCGCCGACAGTGAGCTCGCCCTCGACATAGTCGCTGCGCTGCATGGTGATGACATGGGAAAACGGGCAGATGGATTCAAACAGCTCGCTGTACACGCACTCGTCCGCCGTGCGGCCTAAGAGCTCGCACGCGGCGGGGTTGCAGTGGATGAGCTTGCCGCTGCCGTCGTAGGCGACGACGCCATCGCTCATGTGGAGAAACAGCGTGTCGAGCTTGTTGCGCTCGTTCTCCACGGCTTCGAGCGTGGAGTGGAGCACGGACGCCATGTCGTTGAATGTGGTGGTCAGAACGCCGATCTCGTCCGTCGATTCGACAGCAAGCGTTTCGTCGAAGTCGCCGGTCGCGATGCGCTCGGCGCCCTCGGTCAGTTTTTCAATGGGGTCGATCATGGTCTTGGCGAGCAGGAACGACAAAAGCACCGAGACGAGAAGACCGACGAGCAGTGCTTGCAGAATGATGAACAGCAGCTCAGAGTTCAGCGACGAGACCGTGGTGCGACTGTCGCGGATGTAGATGATGAAGCTGTTGTCGCCACCGGAGATGGGGATGGCAACATCCATATAGCTTGCGGCAAGGTCGCTGTGGTCGCCGACCTCGCCGTTGCGCGCGGTGAGGATATTTTCCGTCTGCTCAAGCAGCTGGCCGTCCTCGTTGCTCGAAGCAAGCACCTCGCCGCTGCGGCCGTCGAGAACATAGTAGTTGCGGTTGCGCGAGTCAATGCTCAGTGTGCCGGAGTAGGCCTCGAGCATCGTTTGCAGGCGCGCGGCGCCGTCCTCCTGCGCGGCCTCTTCGCGCAGTGAGCTCACGAACGCGGCGTTGGACTCGCCGAACACTTCGCTCATCTGCTCGTAAAAATCGTCAATATAGAAGTTCGTGACGCTGGTCATCAAAAACGCGCCCACCACCGCCATCAGCGAGGTGACGAGCAGCAGCATGATCATCACGAGCTTCATATGCAGGCTGCGGAACATGGCAGGAGACTCCTTTCCCGGAAAAGTGCGCGCAACTTACGCCTGCGCGGAGAAATAATAGCCCACGCCGCGGCGCGTGAGGATGTAGGCCGGCGCAGCGGGGTTGTCCTCAATCTTTTCGCGCAGGCGGCGGACGGTGACGTCCACCGTGCGCGCGTCGTCGCCGACGTAGCCATAGTTCCAGACCTGCTCCATCAGGTCGACGCGGGAGAAGACCTTGCCGGGGTGGCTGGCGAGGAACGTCAAAAGCTCGTACTCGCGCTGCGTGAGGTCGATGGGCACGCCGTTTTTGCGCACCTGGAAGCTGTCGGTGTTGATGGTGATGCCGCCGCCGGCGCTCATGGCGTTGTCCTCCGCCGCGGGAGCGGAGAGCATCGTTGTGCGGCGGATGTTCGCCTTGACGCGCGCGAGCAGCTCGCGCATGGAAAAGGGCTTGGTGATGTAGTCGTCCGCGCCGATCTCAAGGCCCAAGATCTTGTCCTCCTCCTCTTCGCGCGCGGTCAGGATGATGACGGGCACGTTGTCGCCCTCGGCGCGCAGCGCGCGGCAGACATCAAAGCCCATCATTTTGGGCATCATCACGTCGAGTAAGATGAGGTCGGGCTTTTTCTCGCGCGCCATGGCAAGGCCCGCCTCACCGTCGTAGGACTCGAGCGTGTTATAGCCCGTACGCTGGAGGTTGAAGCGGATGATATCGACGATGTTTTTCTCGTCCTCGACAATGAGGACGGTCTTCTTCTGTTCCATCAGTTTTCTTTCTCCTGTCTCTCTTTTTGCGCTGTGCGCAGGGCGTGGACCTTGAGGATACCGCAGACAGTCTTCGCATCTTCAACCTCGCCGCGCATCACGCGTGCGAGCATGTCGGAAAACGGCGTGCGGTAAAGCTCTAAAAACTCGTCCTCGTCAGGATTTTGCTCACCGAAGGTCAGACCCTCGGCAAGATAAAGGTGCAGCACCTCGCTGTAGCAGCCGGGGGAGACGAGGAGCTTGCCGAGATTCGTCATGCGCTTCGGCGTTGCGCCCGTTTCCTCCTTCAGCTCACGCAGCGCGGCCTCATCGGGGTCCTCGCCACGCTCCAGTTTCCCTGCGGGAATTTCCTCAAGCACACGGGAGAAGACGTAGCGGTACTGCTTCACGGTGAGCACGTTGTCGTTTTCGTCAAGAGCGACGATGGCGACACCGCCGGGATGCTCGGCGACTTCGCGTACGCTCGTTCTGCCGTTTGGCAGGAGCACGTCGTCGCGGTAGATATGCAGAATTTTTCCCTCGTAGATCGTCTCGCGGGAAAGCTGGCGTTCGGTCAGATCCATGATAAAACTGCCTCCTGAGTGCGGCGGATCGCCGCCAAAGCATGGAATAGATACTAAAATTATAGCACGGCGGCGGGCGGAATTCTACTATAAATTAAAGTGGATGGGCAGAATAGAGCGGAATGCGGCGTTTTTTCGAATTGTTACGTTTTTGTGACAGCCCTTGTGCTGGGCGAAAAAGTATGCTACACTATCATGGAAGCGCAAAGGAGGCGATGTGCCGTGGCGGAGAAAAAGGGGATAAAAATCGCGGCGCAGAACCGCAAGGCGTTCCACGACTATTTTGTCGAAGACCGCTACGAGGCGGGCATTGAGCTCAAGGGCACGGAGGTCAAGTCCATCCGCGCCGGCACGCTCAACCTGAAAGACAGCTATGTCATCGTCAAAAACGGCGAGGCGAACGTGCTGTCGATGCACATTTCGCCCTACGACAAGGGCAATATCTTCAACCATGACCCCGACCGGCCCAAAAAGCTCCTTCTGCACAAGCGCGAGATCAATAAGCTTTACGCGCTCGTCAAGCAGGACGGCTACGCGCTGATCCCGCTGAGCGTTTACTTCAAGGACGCGCGCGTGAAGGTCGAAGTCGGTGTGTGCAAGGGTAAGAAAAACTACGACAAGCGCGAGGACGCCGCCAAGCGCGACGCCAAGCGCGAGATGGACCGCGCGATGAAGGCGCGGAGATAAGGAGAGAAATTATGGCAAATCCGATCGTGACCATCGAAATGGAAAGCGGCGCGGTGATGAGCGGCGAACTCTATCCAGAGATCGCGCCCAACACCGTCAACAACTTCATCGCGCTGGCAAACTCCGGTTTTTACGACGGCGTGGTGTTCCACCGCGTCATCCCCGGCTTTATGATCCAGGGCGGCGACCCGGACGGCAACGGCACGGGCGGTCCCGGCTACGAGATCAAGGGTGAATTTTCCGCCAACGGCTTCAAGAACGATCTTAAGCACACGCTGGGCGTTCTCTCGATGGCGCGCACGATGATCCCCGACAGCGCGGGCAGCCAGTTTTTCATCATGGTGGCCGACGCGCCGCACCTTGACGGTCAGTATGCGGCGTTTGGTAAGATCACCGAGAATGCGCAGGCCGCTGTGGACATCTCCCGCGTGAACCGCAACATGTACAACGACATGCCGAAAAAGCCACAGGTCATCAAGACCATCCGCGTGGATACGCAGGGCGTTGACTATCCCGAGCCGGAGAAGATGTAATTTCATTTCCTTTTGCTTTCGCATACCTGACGGGTTTCCCGTATTCGCGGCGCACTTGTCGTGCGCCGCTCACACGGGGGCGTACCGGTTTCGACGGGGGTGTGGAGGCAGGATAAGCGGGCAGAGGCGCCTGGCCTCTATAAAACGGGTAACTTATAAATTAAAGAACAACAACGAAGTTGCTCTCGCTGCCTAAGTAGGCGGCCGTCTGAACCGGAGAGGCCACGGACCGGGGAAGGCGTCGTAAACGTGGCGTCCGTGAGGCGGGAAAGAGTTGACCTGCCCACGCATCATGACTCTACCAAAGCGTAAGGTCCGTCAGGTGTCCTTGCGCGGAGGGAATGTTTAAATCCTGACTGCGCCCGGAGAAAGTCCTGTTAAAGTGCTTTCGGACGCGGGTTCGACTCCCGCCGCCTCCACCATATGGAATGCCTACAGTAAATTGACCAGTCCTTTTCGGACTGGTCAATGCTGTAGGCATTTTCTTTTATCCTGATGCCGTGCGATAGAATTCCATTTCCACTTGATTTGGCGTCAAAAAACCGAGTCGCTGATGGGGGCGATAGTCATTATAGAATTCGATATATTTTGCTACTGCTGTGCGGAATTCATTTTCGGTCTTATAATAGTTGCGGCGGAAATCTTCTTTTTTGATCGTGGCGAAAAATGACTCGGCAACGGCATTGTCGTGAGGAGAACCAGGTGCAGAAAAGGACTGAACAACGCCGTAATTCCGCAGGGCATTGCGAAATTCAAAAGCAGTATATTGTGATCCTTGGTCGCTATGAAAAGTAAGACCGATAGGTTTTTTGCGAGTGAGATATGACTGATGAAGGGCAGAAAGTGTAAGACTGGTATCTATATTTTCAGCAATGCTGTATCCAATCACTTTCCGGGAGTATAGATCAATCACGACGCAGAGATAGAGAAAGTCCATGCCAACTTTGGCGTATGTAATATCGCTGACCCATACTTTGTTTGGAGCGTCTGTCAGAAAAGTTCGCTTGAGCTTGTTGGGGTAGTACTGATACTGACGGTCATTGGCAGAGTTCAAGCGCGGTTTCGCGCCCGCCGCGGATAAGCCAAGTTCCTTCATCAATCGCAGGATGCGACGCTCACTGACGATATGACCCTGCTCTGCAAGCTTGACCCGTATCTTGCGCGCACCAAACCGACCACAGCTCTTTTCAAAAATCACCCCAATTAATGGCTTTAACTTGTCATCTTGTAATTGAATCTGCGTTTTCTCTGGTGAACGAAGCGCATAGTGGTAGTAGGTCGAGCGATTGACGTTCAGTACACGGCATAATGCATGAATGCTGAACTTATCTTTGTGTTTGCATATTGCGGAAAGTCGTTCTGAAAGTAATGAAGAGGGAGAACAGTCACAGGCTTTGAAAATCGCATTTTCTGTTCGGAGGCGTTTCAGTTCTTTTTCTAGTAAATAGCGTTCTCTGGGAACTTCTCCGTCTGCATTAACCGAGTATTGCTTTACCCATAAAAACAATGTGCTGCGAGCAATGCCATATTTGGTACAAAGTTGTACAGATGTGATTCCCGATAAATAATGTTGGACAATGGTTGATTTGAAATTTTCTGAATAGTGATTTGACATAAACTTGCCTCTGCTTGTATCATTTGCTATAATAGTTCTTAAGCAATACTACATGATAGCATTACTTGTGATACGAGTGGTGATAAATGTGTTGGATAAACGATCAAGGAAAGTGCTAAAGTATATAGAAAGACACGGTCAGGCATCATTTTCTGAATTGATAAAGTTAGATCGAAATGATTCGCTTATGGCATTAATACTATGCAAACTGCATACGGGAGAATATATCATACGAGTAGCAAACGAATACGAAGGTAGGAGTGAAGCCGTATACGAACTACAAGAAAAAGGATACGGTGTTTTGGAGGACTACAGGAGACAAGCAATTTATGCTTATGGTCCAATGTTGATTTCTCTGACAGCCTTAGTAATTTCAATTTTATCATATTTCAGATAAAATGATATATGGAGATTAAGAGCAATGTAAAAAATATCCGAATTGAAGCCGCCTGACATAAGTCTCGCCGTGATTTTAGTCAAATTGCGGCGGGCTTTTTGCGTTGACACATTGATGTTTGAATTGGACAGGGAAGTGTATTGTATGAAAAAAGTTCTATCGGTATCAATAAAGACGATCATCTTTTTTGTGGGTTGGGCTATATGCGTATCGGTTATCCCGATACCGGATACCGCAAGTGCGGTAATCTGGAGATTTTGGGCAGAACTGATCCCGCTTTTGTCCGTTATTGCGATCACACTTATTTTCTGGCTGGCAGATCAGAAAAAGATACGATTACATCTGACCGGGAAGCCTGTTTATAACATCATATTGGGCGGCGTAACAGGGACGATTTGGCTGGGGGCATCTGTGGGGATATTATCTATCCTCGGAGTTGTACAGATAGAGGGCAAAAATCAAATCGCTATGCTGTGGTTGTGGCTGCTTGCGGCTTTTCTCAATACCGTTATGCAGGAAATGCTGGTTCGCGGCTATTTATACCAGATGATAAAAAGTAACAGCAACATCGCCGCCGCGATTATCGTATCTACGGGCTTATTTACATTTGCGCACGGCGGCGCGTTTGAGGCAGGGATCCTTCCTGTGCTCAATGTCATCACAATGAGCCTTTTTATGACGGCGGTTTTGGAATACACGGGTTCCTTGATCGCGCCGATCGTGATCCATTTTTTGTGGAACGGTGTGGGCGCGATCATTCTGGGAGGAGTCTCTCTGGCGGAAGATTATCCTCACTTGTTTGATATGACGATTCACGGCAATCCGATTCTGTCCGGCGGCAGCTGTAAAATCGAAGGTAGCATCATTGTGCTTTTTATGAATCTGGCGTTCTTGATTGGGTTTGTAGCCGCAAAAAAGAGAAAGGATCGGAATAGATAGTATCCGATTTGCTGTAATGAACTGTTCCTTACTTTGACGATGAGATGGGGGAATAACAACGTCCCGCTTTGCAATGTCCGCTGCAACATCATCTATGAAAAAATCCCGAAAGATCATCTTTCGGGATTTTTTGTCAGCCGCTGAGCTCGCGGATCTCGTCCTGAATGAGCCGGCCTGCCGCGTCGGCGGGATACGCCGGAACAGAGCGGCATGACAATGAAATAAGCATCCACGCAGGCCGGACAGAAATGTCCGGCATTTTTTATTTTACGAGGAGGAAAAGATGATGAAAATTTGCGGCACGATTCAATTCAGACTCATTCTCCCGCATATCCCCGGCTTCCAGCAGGAGCCGCTGCCAGAGCCTATTTGCAGCCATTCCCCGGATTGCAAGGACTGCCCCTATCCCCGCCACGGTTTTCTCTGCTGGGGCGCGGACGGGACCTGCCTGCGGACACGGATGAACAAAATCAACGGATCGGAGGAAAACAAAAATGATGATTCAAGCGGTTCTCAGTAATCCCAGCCACCCGGAATACGGCGTGGCGACCATTCCGTTCCCTATCCCCCGCGACCAGTACGCACATTGCATGGAGATGCTGGAGGCGTTGGAGATCGGCGACGCGCTCAAGGCGGACTGCAAGGTAGAGAAAATTGACAGCTTTTATTCCGTGCTCAAGCGCACGGAGATGCTCACGGTCAATATGGAGGAGCTGAACTACCTCGCCAAACGGCTGGAAAGCTTCGACACCGGCGAGGCCGCGCAGTTTCAGGCGATGGCGCACAAGCTGGAGCTGTTCGAGCTGAAGGATCTCATCAACCTGACCTTCTGCTACCAGCAGGCCACGGTCATCACCGACTTTTCCGACCTCACCGCCATCGGCCGCGACCATTACATGAACCTGCACGGCGGCAGCGCAAGCGTGGATGAACTGAACGCGCTGGACGGCAAGAGAACCGCACGGCAGCTCATTGAAAGCGGCAGCGGCACGGTGACGCCCTATGGTGTGGTCTACGACAACGGTATGAAATTAGAGAAGGTCTACGATGGCCGGTTCTTCCCCTGCTATTACTATGAGCCGAACGCCATCACCATTGCGGTGACCTCCAAAGCCGAGCCGGAGGACACAGAGCACATCTTGATTACTCTGCCAACACGCCGGCAGACCCTACCGTGCTGGACGCGTTTTATCAAACGGAGCGGCGCTATATCGGAAACCCCAATTCCACCCACCCCGCAGGGCGGGCAGCGCAGGTGGAAATGGCCCGGGTGACGGACGGCATCGCGGAACTTCTGGGCGCAGCGCCCGAGGAGATCATCTACACCTCCGGCGCGAGCGAATCCAACAACCTTGCGCTCAAGGGCATCGTGCAGGCGTCCCGCCATGTGGGAAAGCACATCATCTCCACGGCGCTGGAGCATTCCTCCGTGGGCGGTGCGCTGTCCGCATTGCAGCAGCAGGGCTGCGAGGTCGACCTCGTGGACATCCGGCGGGACGGCACCATTGATTTGGAACATCTGCGCGAGCTTTTGCGAAAGGACACGGTGCTCGTCGCCATCTGCGCGGTGGACAGCGAACTCGGCACGGTGCAGCCGATCCAAGAGATCGCGGATATTTTGAGAGACTATCCCAACTGCCGCCTCCATGTGGACGCGACGCAGGCCGTGGGGAAGACCAAGCTGGTGCTCTCCGGTGTGGACACAATGAGCATCGCGCCGCACAAGTTTTACGGCCTGAACGGCAGCGGTCTGCTGGTCAAAAAGAAGGACCTTGTCATCGAGCCGCAGATCCAAGGCGGCGGCAGCACCACGCCCTATCGCAGCGGCACGCCCGCACTGGGCATGGCGACGTCGATCGAGAAAGCGCTGCGTTTGGCGCTCGAAAATCAGAACGAGCGCATCGCACACGTTGCGGCGCTGAATCGTCTGCTGCGCGCGGAACTTGCGAAGTATCCAAAAGTCCGCTTCAACAGTCCGGAAAACGCCGTGCCGCACATTTTGAATCTGAGCGTCAACGGCGTCAAGGGGACGGCTTTTCAGCAGGAGCTGGGAAAAAATGATGTCTGCGTGTCCGTGAAGTCCGCCTGCTCGGTGGAGGGCACGCCGTCCAAGGCGGTCTACGCGGTGAGCCGCGACCGGAAAAACGCGCTGTCCTCGTGGCGCATTAGCCTCAGCCACCTGACAACAGAGGCGGAAATCGCGGAATTTCTGCAAATTTTTGACCGCTGCTATCGGGAGCTTGCGCAATGAACGCTCCGCCGCGGCGGAAGCAATTAGAGAAGAGGGAGTTATCCATGCCAAGAACGTTAGAGCCCTATCAGATGATCGAGCGGAGCATCATCAAAAAATACCGCGACGAGCTGTGGAAACCGTTTGTCTATGCGGTGAAAAAATATGAACTCATTCAGGCGGGCGACAAGATCGCCGTGTGCATCTCCGGCGGCAAGGACTCGATGCTGATGGCAAAGCTCATGCAGGAGCTGCACCGCCACAGCGACGTGCCGTTTGAGCTGGTGTTCCTCGTCATGGATCCGGGCTACAACGCCATCAACCGCCAGCGCATCGAGAGCAACGCGGCGCTGCTGCACATCCCCATCACGGTATTCGAGGCCAATATCTTCGAGGTGTCCAACAGCACGGACAAATCGCCCTGCTACCTCTGCGCCCGCATGCGGCGCGGCCACCTTTACAGCAAGGCCAAGGAGCTCGGCTGCAACAAAATCGCGCTGGGTCATCACTTTAACGATGTGATCGAGACGACGGTGATGGGCATGTTTTACGGCTCGCAGCTGCAGGCCATGCTGCCAAAGCTCCACAGCGACAACTTTGAGGGCATGGAGCTCATCCGCCCGATGTACTGCATCCACGAGGAGAGCATTATCGCCTGGCGGCAGTACAACCAGCTCGAGTTTATCCAGTGCGCCTGCCGCTTTACAGAAAACTGCACCATCTGCGACAACGGTGGAGGCGGCTCAAAGCGTCAGGAAATCAGGACCCTGCTGCGAAGATTGAAGCGGGACAACCCCAACATCGAAAAATCCATCTTCAACAGCATCCACACCGTCGCGCTCGACACCTTCCCCAGCTACAAGACAAAGGGCGAGGTGCACTCGTTTTTGGAAGGCTACGAGGAGTGAACGGCATATTTTTGCAGCAGGGAAGATCGTTGATTTAACAATGCAGCCCCGCCCAAATCAAATCGGGCGGGGCTGCTTCCATTTTGAAATTTACTTGGCCTGCTTCATGCTCAGGCTGATGCGCTTTTTCTTCTCGTCGACTTCCAGCACGACGACCTTGACAACGTCGCCGACGGACACGACCTCGGACGGGTGCTTGATGAACTTGTTCGACACCTGCGAGATGTGCACAAGGCCGTCCTGATGCACACCGATGTCCACGAACACGCCGAAGTCGATGACGTTGCGCACCGTGCCGGTCAGCACCATGCCGGGCTTTAAGTCCTTCATCTCGAGCACGTCGGTGCGCAGGATGGGCTTCGGCAGCTCGTCGCGCACGTCGCGGCCGGGCTTTAAGAGCTCCGAGACGATATCGCGCAGCGTGGGAACGCCGACGCAGATCTCACCCGCGGCCTTGTCCTCGCCGTAGGCCTTGACGCGATCGGGCAGATCGGCGAGCCTGCCGCCCTTCACGTCGGCGAGCGTGTGGCCGGTCAGGTCGAGCAGCGCCTTCGCGGCGTCATAGCTCTCGGGGTGGACGGCGGTGTTGTCGAGAACGCTCCTGCTCTCCGGCACGCGCAGGAAGCCTGCGCACTGCTGGAAGGCCTTGGGGCCGAGCTTTGGCACTTTCTTGATCTGCGCGCGTGAGGTGAACGCGCCGTTTTCCTCGCGGTAGGCGACGACGTTTTTTGCTGTGGTCGCGTTCAGGCCGGAAACGCGCTGCAAAAGTGACGGCGACGCCGTGTTGATATCCACGCCGACGGCGTTGACGCAGTCCTCGACCACACCGTTCAGCGCGTCGTCGAGCTGCTTTTGCGGCATGTCGTGCTGGTACTGCCCCACGCCGATGGCCTTGGGGTCGATCTTCACGAGCTCAGCAAGCGGGTCCTGTAATCTCCGCGCGATGGACACGGCGGAGCGGAGGTTCACGTCGTACTGCGGGAATTCCTCGGCGGCGAGCTTGCTCGCCGAGTACACGGACGCGCCCGCCTCAGAGACGATCATGTAGCTCACGTGCGCACTGCCCTCGTTCACCTGACGGATGAGCTCGACGGCCATCTGTTCGGTCTCGCGGCTGGCCGTGCCGTTGCCGATGGCGATGTGCTCCACACCGTGCTTTTTGATGAGCGTTGCCAGCGCGGCGATGGCTTCATTTTTCTGCCGCTCGCCGTAGGTCGGGTAGACCACGGCGGTATCGAGCACCTTACCTGTGCCGTCCACAACCGCCACCTTGCAGCCCATGCGGTAACCGGGATCAAGGCCCATCGTGACCTTGCCCTTGACCGGCGGCTGCATCAAAAGCGGCTTTAAGTTGAGCGCAAACTGGCCGATGGCACCCTCGTCTGCCTGCTCAGTGAGCTGATTTCGCACCTCGCGCTCGAGCGAGGGGAAGATGAGACGGTCGTAGGCGTCCTCGGCGGCGGACTTGACGAATTCCATGGCGGCGGAGCCGGGCTTCACGACTGCACGGCGCAGCAGCGGGAGCGCCTGCTCGCGGTCGAGCGTGATGGAGACCTTCAAAATGCCTTCTTTTTCACCGCGGTTGATGGCGAGCACCTGATGCCCCTGCAAGCGGGCGACGGACTGCGTAAAATCGTAGTATAGGCGATAGACGCTGTCGTCCTCGGTCGCGGCCCTGCTCACAAGCTGGCCCTGACGGGAAATGAGCGCGCGAAGGCTCTTGCGGATGGCGGCGTCGTCAGAGATCTGCTCAGCGATGATGTCGCTCGCGCCCTGCAGGGCGTCCTCGACCGTCTCGACGCCCTTTTCGGGGTCGACAAAGTCGCGCGCGGCCTCCTCGGGCCGCGGGCAGTCTCGCTCCTGCGCGAAGAGCAGCGCGGCGAGTGGTTCAAGGCCCTTTTCCTTCGCCATCGTGGCGCGGGTGCGGCGCTTTTGCTTGTAGGGGCGGTAGAGGTCTTCGACCTCGGCGAGCGTTTTGGCGCTGTCGATGGCGGCAGCGAGCTCATCGGTCAGCTTGCCCTGCTCGTCGATGGACTTCTTCACCGCTTCGCGGCGCTCTTCAAGACCGCGGAGGTATTGGAGCCGCTCTTCGAGCGTGCGCAGAGAGGTATCGTCCATTGCACCGTGGAGCTCCTTGCGGTAGCGGGCGATAAAGGGGATGGTGTTGCCCTCGTCGAGCAGATGCACGACGTTTTCAACGTGCCGGGGGTCTTTGCCGAGCTCGGCAGCAAGGGCCTGAATGAGATCCATAAAATGTTCCTTTCGTATATCGGGCGCCGAAGCGGCGCGGTCAAGTGAATCAGCAATGTCCGCCCGAAAGCGGGCGGAACGTAAAACTCATTATACCGCATCGTGCGGCGATGCGCAAAGCCTTTTGCACGGAAAAAAGGCGGAGGATCGGCGCGACGGCTGGGGCTTTACATTTTGCCGCTTTGGCGGTAAAATACGACGCAGCGTTCAAAGGCATCGAATGCTTCGCTTTGCCGCTCAAAGGCGGCATTTTTCAGCAAGAGAAGGAGAAAGCAAAATGCAGAAGAAAAACAACAAAGGCGTCATCGCCCTCATCATCGTGCTTGTGCTGGCGGCTGCCGTGCTCGTCATTTGGCAGACAAACAAGCCGGAGACGCAGCAGGGCGGTAAGGAGATCACCGTCAACGTCGACCACCTGAACGGCGATGACACGACCTTCACCATCCACACCGACGAAGAGTACCTGCGCGGCGCGCTCGAGCAGGAAGACCTCATCGAGGGCACAGAGAGCGAGTACGGCCTCTATGTGCTGACTGTGGACGGCGAGACCGCCGACGAGAGCGAGCAGCAGTGGTGGGGCTACAGCGTGAACGGCACGTTTGCCGAGCTCGGCGTGGACAGCCAGCCCGTCGCGGACGGCGATGTGTACGACTTTGTGCTGAATGTCGGCTGGTAAGTCCGCAAGACTCAGCATCCGCGAGATCGCGGAGCTGTCGCTTTTCTGCGCGCTGATGGTCGCGGGCAAGGAGTGCCTGCGCCTTATCCCGAACGTGCATCCCGTCACGCTGTTGCTGCTTTTGGCCACGGCGGTGTACGGGGCAAAGGCGCTCTATCCGGCGTTCGGCTTTGCCCTGCTCGAGATCGCGCTTTACGGCGCGGGGCTTTGGAACCTGATGTATCTCTACGTCTGGCCGATCGTCGTGCTCGCTGCGCTGCCGTTTCGCAGAAGCGAGAGCCGCGCATTCTGGGCGGCCATCGCGGGGCTGAACGGGCTGTGCTTCGGCGCGCTGTGCGCCATTCCGTATTTTTTCATCGGCGGATGGCAGATGGCGTTTTCGTGGTGGGTTTCGGGCATCCCGTATGACGTCATCCACTGCGTGTCAAATACGGTCCTCGTCTTCGTGCTCTTCCCGCCGCTGCGGCGCGCACTGGAGCGCGCGAAGAAAACGTCGGGCGGAAGAGAATAGCAAAAAGCACCTGCCTTCAAGGCAGGTGCTTTTTGTCTGGTCGTGTCGCTTTTCAGCGTATAAGTGTCAGAACAGTGTTTCTTCATCCTCGGCAAATAGCCTGTCGTTGACGGCGAAAAGGTCCATGCCGTGCAGCAGCCCGTAAATGATGATCGCATCGCGCCGGACCTTGGGGTAGAGCTCAGCGTAGCCGCAGTTGCGCAGCAGCTCCTGTGCCTCTTCGAGCGATGCGTTCAGCCCGAAACACAGGCACAGCACGCGGCTGCGCGAGGGATTGCGCCGCCCTGCGAAAATCTGGTGCAGGTAAATTTCACTCATGCCGGACTGCTTGGCAAGCGAGGCTTTGGAGATGCCCTTTCGCTCCAGCATTTCGTTGAGCAGCATCGATGCGCTCTCCGAAGAAAAATTTGCCTCGTTTGCAGAGAGAAACGCCTGCAAATTTGGCGCGTCCATCAGCTCGTTGCGTAGTCCGTCCGTATTTTTCCGTTCCACTTCCATCTTCATCCATCTTCCGCCTTTACAAAAACTCAAGTTCTCAGTATAATATTTCCTGTTCATTTTACCGTTTTCGACAGGCGAAAACAATATGCTGGCTGCATAGGATGTGAAATTTATGGCGCTGTACGAGAGCTTTTTGGAGGCTGTGACAACCGAATACGACACGCTCCGCGTGCTGAAGCAGAGCCCGCGCGGCACGGTCAGCGTCGTTCGGCATAAGAAAAGCGGCACGCGCTATGTTTTCCGCCGCTACAGCGGCAGCGGCGAGGTCTATCGCCGTCTGCTGCCGGTGCTGTGCCCGCATCTGCCGCAGATCATGGAAGCGGCGGAGCAGGACGGCCAAACCGCCGTGCTGGAGGAATACGTGCAGGGCGACACGCTCGCAGAGCTTCTGATGGGGGCACGGCTCACGGAGAGGGAAGCGCGGCAGGTCACGATGCAGCTCTGCCAAGCGCTGCATGTGCTGCACTCGATGGGCGCGGTGCACCGCGACGTCAAACCGGAAAACGTCATCCTGCGCGGCAGCGACGCCGTGCTCATCGACTTTGACGCCGCGCGCATCTACAAGGTCGCATCCGAGAGCGACACGCAGGTGCTCGGTACGACGGGCTTTGCCGCGCCCGAGCAGTACGGCATCTTCCAGTCCGACGAGCGGGCGGATATTTTTTCGCTCGGCGTGCTGCTCAATATCATGCTTACGGGCAAGCACCCCTCGCGCGAGATGGCGGCGGGGAAAATGGGACGCATCGTGCGCAAATGCACGATGACCGCGCCGGAGCAGCGCTATCAGAGCGCGCGAGCGCTGATGGAGGTGCTGTGAGATGAATTTTGAGGAAAAGCGCTGTCCGCATTGCGGCGCGCTGCTTGTCGAAAACGCTTCGTTCTGCCCCTACTGTGAAAGTGTGCTGATCGAAAAGCGCCCTGCGGAAATGCCAAAGCCGAAACGCCGCAGGCGCATCACCGCGGCGCTCCTGCTGGCGGCGATATTGGTGGTGACATTGACGGCGGTTGGATTTGCCAACCGAGGAAAGATCATCGACGCGCAGGGCGCGGAGCTTACCTACGAAGCGGACGGACAGACATTCCATCTGGCGCTGAGCTTTGAATCGCAGGGAGGCGCGCCGTTTTTCGGCCAGCCGCTTTTCACCGTAGAGGTCCGCGAGGATCAGGTGCGCGGCCAGGTGTCGAGCTCCCGCGTTTTTGTCGACAATGGCGGCGGCGTGGACAAGAAGAATGAATTTCTCGCCCTTGTGGATCACTACGAGGTGACGACCACGCCGTGCGATGGCATCACTCTTTTGCAGATCGACGAGACATGCATCCCGACAACCTCCAACGCGGCGATCGAGGCCATCCCGAGCTATCACACCGAGCAGCTCAAGGAGGGGGAGGGCGACGTCATCTGGACGATCTACCTCAAAAACGGCGACACGCTGCGCCTGCGCCACACAGTCAAGATCACGCGCGTCCCGGTCGTGACGCTGACCGAAAATGACTACTCGATGGCGACGGTCGACGATCTGAACGCGCTGCTCGACACCCTCGCGCACGAGGCGGATCGAAAGTCAGTCTACATTTTGCAGCTGCCCGCGGTGACGTACGAGGGCGGTCTGACGATGAAAAATTTCTGCTGCGATCTGGTCGGCAGCGAGGGCGGCACGACCTTCACCGGCACGGTGACGATCGCGACGCGCGGCATTCACCCCTCAAACATCACGAACGTCCGCTTTATGGGCGACGGCACGGGCATCGGCCTTTCTGCGAGCGAAGGAGCATTCCTGCACCGCTGCACGTTTGAAAACTGGGAGATCGGCGCTTACGGCGGCCTCGGCAGTTGGGTCAACGCCACGGGCTGCACGTTCCGCGGCAACGGCGTGGGGCTGTGGCTCGACAACCGCGGCGGCGCGACGTGCTCGGGCAGCTACTATGGCGACAGCGTGTACGAAGACAACGGCACCGCCGTGCGCATCGCCGCAATGCCGGGCACGGAGACGCTGGATTTCAATAACTGCGTGTTCCGAGGCAACGGGGTAAACGTCGAAAACACGGCAGGATACGCCGTCGACCTCTCGCAGATCGTAACGGTGGAGAATTAAAGAAAAAAGGAGGAAACGCGACGTTTCCTCCTTTTTTGTGTTCATTCAGATATTTAGCACAAAGTGCTCTTTATGATAGTCCAGAAGCCCTTCCTTTTTCATTTTTCCGAGTTCGAGCGACAATCCGCTGCGCTCGACGGCGAGAAAGTCCGCGAGCTGCTGGCGGGAGAATGGGATGTTAAACTCGACCGCGCCGCGCCTCTGCGCCTCGGCGGAGAGATAGGACATGAGCTTGGCGCGCGTCGTGCGCTGGGCGATGTGCGTGAGCTTTTCGTTGAGCAGCAGGTTTTTGCCCGCAAGGTCGCTCAAAAGGTTTCGGATGATGCGGCTATGGTGCGCACAGGCGGAGGGACAGACCGTCAAAAGGCGCTTGACGTTCAAAAACAGCACCGTTGTCGGCGTTTCGGTCACGACGCTCACATTGGAGACACTGTTTGGCGCGCAGGCGAAGGCCGCGGCGTAGGTCTGCCCCGGCGCGGTGCGGGAGAGAATGTTGCGGTTGCCCCAGATATCCTCCTGAACGACGAGCGCGCAGCCGGAGAGCACCATGCCGATCTCCTCGACCGCATCGCCGGGACGGAGGAGAAACACATCCTTGGGGAACTGCTCGGTCTTCGCCGCAAGGCAGGTGAGCATCGCATCGAGCTCGTCCTCCGTGACGCCGGAAAAGAGCGGAGAGGCGGCGAGAATGGGAAAAAAATCTTTCATGAAAAATCGCCTTTCGTTGAAAATTCAACCGACTTGCTGGCCGCATTCTACTATAATACGCTTGAAAACGCAAGGAGGTATTGCAATGAAACGGAGAATCATTGAGATCGATCAAAATAAATGCAACGGCTGCGGCGCCTGCGCCGCAGCGTGCCACGAGGGCGCTATCGCCATGGTAAACGGCAAGGCGCAGCTGATGCGCGACGACTACTGCGACGGCCTGGGCGACTGTCTGCCGACCTGCCCGACCGGCGCGATTTCCTTTGTCGAGCGCGAGGCCGCGGCCTACGACGAGCAGGCGGTGCTTGAAAACAAGCAGAAGAAAATGCAGAAGGAGGGGATGACACTGCACCACAGCTGTCCCGGCATGCAGCTCAAGACCTTTGCGCACAAGGCGGCATCTGAAACGGCGACTCCCGCCGCGCAGGAGAGCCAGCTCTCCCAGTGGCCGGTGCAGATCAAGCTCGTGCCCGTGAACGCGCCGTATTTCTCCGGCGCAAAGCTGCTCATCGCGGCGGACTGCACGGCGTACGCCTACGCGGCCTTCCACGAGAAATTCATCAAGGGCCACATTACGCTCGTCGGCTGCCCGAAGCTCGACAGCGTGGATTACAGCGAAAAGCTGACCGAGATCATCGCAAAAAATGATATCAAGAGCGTGACGGTCGTGCGAATGGAGGTCCCGTGCTGCGGCGGGCTCGAGCACGCGGCAAAGACCGCGCTGCAAAATAGCGGTAAATTCATCCCTTGGCAGGTCGTGACGATCTCGACGGACGGGAGAATACTGGATACGATTTGAGTCATCCTATGATCGATAAGACCACAGAATGAGGAGGATTTTTTCGGTGGACAACAAGATGTTTTGTTTTCAGTGCGAGCAGGCGGCGCACTGCACGGGCTGCACCGGCAGCGCGGGTGTGTGCGGAAAGAGCGCCGAGACGGCAAATTTGCAGGACGAGCTGACCGGCGCGCTCATCGGCCTTGCCCGCGCTGCGGACGGCAGCCTCGGCGTGAACGAGGGCACGTGGAGCCTCATCATCGAGGCGCTTTTCACCACGCTCACGAATGTGAACTTTGACGCGGCGGCCATCCGCGATGTGACTGCACGCGTGAAGGCGGAGAAGAGCCGTCTTGTGCCGGACTGCGCGTCCTGCATGTCGCCCTGCGGGCACAACAATGACTACGATGTCTCGCGGCTCTGGACGGCGGACGAGGACATCCGCAGTCTCAAGTCGCTTATCCTGTTCGGTATCCGCGGCATGGCGGCGTACGCCTACCACGCGATGGTGCTGGGCTATACGGACGGCGAGGTCAACCGCTTTTTTGCCAAGGCATTGTTTGCCATCGGCGAGGACTGGGGGATGGATGACCTGCTCCCCCTTGTGCTGGAGGTCGGCGAGAAAAACTACCGCTGCATGGCGCTGCTCGACAAGGCCAACACGGAGACCTACGGCACGCCAGAGCCGACCACCGTGCCGCTGACGGTGGAAAAGGGACCGTTCATCGTGGTTTCCGGCCACGACCTGCACGACTTGAAGCGCCTGCTCGAGCAGACGGAGGGCAAGGGCATCAACATCTATACGCACAGCGAGATGCTGCCCGCGCACGGCTACCCGGGCCTTAAAAAGTATGCCCATCTCAAGGGCAATTTCGGCACGGCGTGGCAGAACCAGCAAAAGGAATTTGCCGACATCCCTGCGCCCGTACTATTCACCACGAATTGCCTGATGCCGCCGAAAGCGAGCTATGCCGACCGCGTGTTCACTACGGCGGTGGTCTCATATCCGGAACTCAAGCATATCGGCGCGGACAAGGACTTCACGCCGGTCATCGAAAAGGCGCTGGAACTGGGCGGCTATGCCGAGGATAAGGCGTTCACTGGCATCAACGGTGGCAGCACGGTCACGACGGGCTTTGCCCGTAGCGCGGTGCTGGGTGTGGCCGACAAGGTGGTCGCGGCCGTCAAGTCCGGCCAGATCCGACACTTTTTCTTAGTCGGCGGCTGCGACGGTGCGCGCCCAGGCAGAAATTACTACACGGAATTCGTCAAGCAGACGCCGCCCGACACCATCGTGCTGACGCTGGCCTGCGGCAAGTTCCGCTTCAATGACTTAGATCTTGGCACGGTGGCGGGGCTGCCGCGCATCCTGGACATCGGCCAGTGCAACGACGCTTACAGCGCCATCCAGATCGCGCTGGCGCTCGCCGACGCCTTTGGCTGCGGTGTGAACGAGCTGCCGCTTTCGATGGTGCTCTCGTGGTACGAGCAGAAGGCGGTGTGCATCCTGCTGACGCTGCTGTATCTCGGCATCAAGGACATCCGCCTCGGTCCGACGCTGCCGGCGTTCCTCTCGCCGAACGTGCTCGACTACCTTGTCAAGAACTTTGGCATCGCGCCCATTACGACGCCAGAGGAGGACCTGAAGGCCATTCTGGGGTAAAACTGAAACGTACCGGCGGGCATTTTGCCCGCCGGTATTTTTTGCAGAGAAAGAAACGCAAAAATTAAGCGTGACTTTTGACGTGAGATCTGATAAAATAAAATAACTTTGCGCAACAGCGGGGGAAAGAGAGAAATCAACAGGAGAGATCAATGAAAAAACAGTTTGACCTCAGCGCCGCGGCGCTGCACATTTTAGCGATGGCCTTCATGCTGCTCGACCACCTGTGGGCGACGCTTTTTCTTTCGCAGGAATGGATGACCTGCGTGGGACGTCTCGCGTTCCCCATTTTTGCCTTCATGGCGGTGGAGGGCTACTTCCACACGCACAGTTTCAAAAAATACGCGCAGCGGATGCTGATTTTTGCGTTGCTGTCGGAAATTCCCTTTGACCTGATGTACGGCGGCACGTGGTTCTACCCTGTGCACCAGAATGTCATCTGGACGCTGCTCATCGGCCTTCTCGGCATTCGGGCGATGGAGGCCGTGCGGGAAAAGGGGAAGACATGGCTCTATCTTCTGACTTGCGTTGCGGTCACGGTGCTGGGCTTTGCGCTCGGCACGCTCGGCATGGTAGATTATTACGGCATGGGCGTTTTGACGGTGTTTGTGTTCTATTTCCTCCGCGGCAGAGAGTGGTGGAAGCTGCTCGGGCAGATCGCGGCGCTCTATTGGATCAATGTGTCGCTCATCGGAGGACAGATTTTCCCGATCGAGCTTTTCGGACTGGAGTTTGAGGTCTGCGAGCAGGGGCTTGCACTGCTCTCGCTTGTGCCCATCTGGCTCTACCGCGGGCGGCAGGGACACCACAGCAAGACATTTCAGTACGCCTGCTACGCGTTTTATCCGGTACACATGCTCATCCTCGGCCTCATCCAGCTGTCCCTGTAACAATTGATGACAGAAAATGACACGGCGCGACAATGCTGTGTCATTTTTGTCATAAAATAGGGCGGCGTGCCAAGCGCGAGACGTCGATCAATAGATTTGACGAAATAATTCAATAAAATGATTTCAATGAAAAACCGTTGATTTTACATATTTTGCCGCGGAAAATGTAAAAAAGTTTCAGTGAAGACGCTGTGAGAAGAAGATGCGGCGAGAGGTTGGCACACATATTGCTTTAGCGTAGTACAGAAATGCCTTGGTCGCTTGTCGCCGCAGCTTTTGAAAGTCGTTTGCAGGCTTCCTGCGCTGCGCGATAAGTGGACAGGGGAAAATTAGGAGGAAAACTATGGAAGTCAACTATGGCCTATTGGCCCTGATCCCCCCCGTGGTTGCGATCACGCTGTGCTTTGCGACCAAGCAGGTGCTGGTGTCCATGTTCGCCGGACTCTTTGCCGGTGCGCTGGTCATCTGCGGATGGAACCCGCTCGGCGCTGTCGCCTATACGCTGCAGACGCTTGCGGACAACATGGCGGATAACGTGATCCTGCTCATGTTCACGCTCTTTATGGGAGTGGGCATCTCGTTTATCTGGAGACTTGGCGGCAGCTTCGCGTTGGCGGAGGCGGCCAAGAGAAGATTCAAAAAGAGACGTTCCGTGTGCCTCGGTACCTGGGGCCTCGGTATGCTGTGCTCCGTGAACGACTGCCTGGTCGCCGCGGTCGACGGCAACGTGTTCCGCGATATCTGCAAGGATTACCGCATTTCTTCTGAAAAGTTCTCCTACGTGCTCGACTCCACAGCGGCTCCCGCGGCAGCGCTGTTCATCTCCGACTGGATCGCCTACCAGATCAGTATGATCGGCCAGGGCATCGACGCCGCCGGCATCGAGGGCGTCTCCGCCGTCAGCGCTTACATCAACGGCCTGCCGTTCAACATGTACTCCATCCTGACGCTCATCTTCGTCGGCATGATGATGTACACCGGCCGCGACTACGGCCCGATGCTCAAGGCTGAGGTTCGCGCGCTCACCAAGGGCGAGTTCGTCTCTCCCACTGCCAAGCCCATGCTGAACGTCGGTTCCGAACTCGGCGAGGCCAAGAAGACCAAGCCCATGATCCGCAGCTTCGTGCTCCCCATTGCCGTCGCTTTCGTGATCATCATCAGCGGCATCCTTTACACCGGCATCACCAACCATGACCGCACCGGTTCCGGCCTCATGGCTATCCTTGATGCGTGCGACGCGCAGCTCGCGCTCTATTGGGGCTCTTTCGGCATGGCAATCACCGGCATCGTTGTTGCACTTGCCTCCAAGATCATGTCTTTTGAAGAGACCATGACCACCGTCGTCGACGGCTTCAAGCTCATGAGCATGACCGGCGCGATTCTCGTGCTCGCGTGGTCCCTCGGTTCTGTCACCAAGAGCATGGGCCTCGGCAACTTCGTTGCGACCTATGTCGGCGGCAATGTTCCGACCGGACTTCTGCCGCTGCTGGTTCTCGTCTGCTCCTGCCTCGTCGCGTTCGCGACCGGTACGTCCTGGGGCACGATGGCCATCATGACCCCGCTCGCCATCCAGCTCGGCTACGCCGTCACCGGCGACGTGCTGTTTGCCACCGGTATGACCGGCGCAGTTCTCTCCGGCGCGATCTTCGGCGACCACTGCTCCCCCGTGTCCGACACGACCGTTATGGCGTCCATCTTCTCCGGCGCGGATCACATTGACCACGTCGGTACGCAGGTGCCCTATGCCGCTACCGTCATCTCCGTCATCGCGGTGCTGTATGTAATCTTCGGTTTCACCGAGCTCTCCCCGTTCATCCTGCTCCTCATCGGCGTTGTGGCGCTGTACTTCCTGCAGATCATCCTGCACAAGTATTCGATGAAGAAGTACAATATCGACCCGAACTACACGAAGTACATGACCGAGGACCACAAGAAATAATTGCACATACTCTCTCATCTCTCTCATCCCTTTGCACACATGAAAAAGCGCTGCCGCTCTCCGGCGGCGCTTTTTCGCGCCTTTTCGGAACGTTCACAATTTGTTTATTGACTTTGCAGAGGAAACAACTATAATGATGACGTTCTAAAATTAGAAGATTATCATTCGATGACGAGCGAGCGCGGCGCGTGACCGAATGAGGTCGGAAAGGAACCGATATGATGCCGAAGGAACCGATGCGCGGGGCAACGCTTTTCAGCCACGCCAACAAGATGACACAGGCGTATCATATTATGTTAACTCCACTGTGCAAGGAGACCGGCCTGCCGCCGTTAGCGATGGATATTCTGCTCTTTCTCGCCAACAATCCCGAGCACAACACGGCGAAGGACATCTGCCGCATGCGCGGGCACAAATCGGGTATCGTCTCCGTGCATGTGGAAAGACTGGTGAATGACGGCCTTCTCGAGCGGCGGGAGATGCCGGGCGATCGGCGGCAGACAAGGCTTATCTGCACCGAACAGGCGCAAGCGCTCATTGAGCGCGGACGGCAGGTGCAGTGGCAGTTCGGAAGACGTCTGCTCGAGGGCATCCCGGAGGAGGATCTGGCGACGATGCGCCGCTGCCTTGAAAGAATGGATGGCAATCTGAACGGCATCTGCAAGGAAAAGCGCTGAGGGCCCAAAGAAGAAATCAGGAGAACAACAATGCTGAAATTACTCAAAAACATGCGCTGTAAAGAGGTGCTCATGGTGCTGCTGTGCACCGTGCTTGTGGCGGTGCAGGTCTACTTTGACCTGCGGCTGCCGGATTACATGACCGATCTGACGACGCTCATCAAAACGTCGGGGGCGACGGCGGATATCCTGTCCGTCGGCGTGAAAATGCTTGGCTGCACGCTCGCAAGCGCCGTGCTGGCCGTGGGCTGCGGGTATCTCGCGGCCAAGGCGGCGTCGGGCTTCAGCTTCATGGTGCGCGAAAAGCTCTTCCGCCACGTGATGGACATCGGCAGCGAGGAGATGCAGGATTTTTCCGTCGCCAGCCTCATCACGAGAACGACGAACGACATCACGCAAATTCAGATGATCGTGGCGATGGGCTTGCAGATGATGATCAAATCGCCAATCATGGCCGTGTGGGCCATCATCAAAATTCTCGGCAAGAGCTGGGAGCTCTCCGCCGTGACAGCGGCATTCGTCGTGGTTATCTGCGTGACGGTGATAACGGTGATGAGCATCTGCATCCCGCGTTTCCGCATCGTGCAGAAGCTGACAGACCAGATCAACCGTGTGGCGCGCGAAAATCTGACGGGCATCAACGTGGTGCACGCGTTCAACGCCGAGCAGTACCAGAACGACAAGTTCAACAAGCCGAGCCTTGACATGATGAATGTGCAGGTAAAGAACCAGAAGCTCTTCGCCCTCGTCCAGCCGACGATGACGCTCGGTATGAACGGCCTGGCGCTCACGATCTACTGGCTGGGTGCGGCGCTCGTCAACAACATCGCGCTGACCGATTCCGCAGCGCGCCTCACGATGTTCAGCGACGTGCTGGTGTTCAGCACGTATGCAACCTGCGTGGTGATGTCTTTTATGATGCTCGTGATGATCTTCATGCTGCTGCCGCAGGCGCAGGTCTCGGCCGAGCGTATCAACGAGGTGCTCGAGCGCAAGGCGAATATCCGCGAGGGCAGCGTGAGCGAATGCAAAGAGCACGGCACAGTGGAGTTCAAAAACGTTTCGTTCCGCTATCCGCACGCTTCGGAGGATGAGCTTTCGAACATCAGCTTCCGTGTGAACAGGGGCGAGACGCTTGCCGTCATCGGCGCGACGGGCAGCGGCAAGACGACACTTGTGAGCCTGATCCCGCGCTTTTACGATGCGACGGAGGGCGAGGTGCTTGTCGACGGCGTGAACGTCAGGGACTACACGTTCGACACACTCTACAACAAGCTCGGCTACGTGACGCAGAAGGCGGTGCTCTTCGCCGGCAGCATCCGCGACAATGTCTACTTTGGCGAGAGCGAAGCGCCGGCGGACGATGAGGGCCTTGCGCAGGCCGTCGAGCTTTCGCAGGCGAAGGAGTTTGTCGACAAGCTCCCAGACGGCACGCAGCACCATGTGGCGCAGATGGGCCGCAACATGTCCGGCGGCCAGAAGCAGCGCCTTTCCATCGCCCGCGCGCTGGCGAGAAAACCGGAGATCCTCGTCTTCGACGATTCGTTCTCCGCTCTGGACTACCGCACGGATGCGAAGCTGCGCGAGGGGCTATCCAAGCAGCTGCACGACACGACGAAGATCATCGTCGCGCAGCGCATCAGCACCATCCGCCACGCAGACAAGATCATCGTGCTCGACCGCGGCGAGACCGTGGGCATCGGCACGCACGAAGAGCTGATGAAAAACTGTGACGTTTACCGCGAGATCGCGACCTCCCAGCTCAGCGCCGCGGAGCTCGCGTAAAGGAGGCGAGAGAAGATGAAAAAGAAAAACAGCAATCCCGTCGGCGCGCTCAAGCGCACGGGCGCGTATATGAGCTCGAGCATGGGCATTATCATTTTTGCCCTCGTGCTGGCGGCGCTGAGCGCCGTGATGACGATCATCGGCCCCGACAAGATCGGCAAAATGGCGACCATCATGTCCGACGGCCTGTTCACCGGCATTGACCTCGCCGCCATTGCGAAGATCGGCGTGTTCCTTGCCATTATTTACTGCCTGAGCGCACTGTTTGGCTTCATCCAACACTATATCATGGCGGTCGTGACGCTGAAAATGTCCTACCGCATGAGAGGCGAACTCTCGGAAAAGATCAACCGCGTGCCGCAGAAGTATTTCAACACCACCTCGCAGGGCGACATTTTGAGCCGCATCACAAACGATGTGTCAACGCTCCAGCAGGGACTTACCAACAGCCTGCCGACCATCATCAGCGCCGCGACACAGTTTGTCGGCTGCCTTATTATGATGTTCGTGACCGAATGGCGCATGGCGCTCGTCGCACTGTGCATCACGCTCCTTGGCATGGTGCTGATCGTCGCCATCATGTCGAAGTCGCAGCGCTACTTCACCGCGCGGCAGAAGAGCCTCGGCGAGCTCAACGGCTATGTCGAGGAGATGTATTCCGGCCATGAGGTCGTGCGCATCAGCCGCGCAGTCGATAAGGTCCTCGACCACTTCGACGGCCTGAACGCGGCGGTCTATGACGCAAACTGGCGCTCGCAGTTCCTCTCCGGTGTGATGCAGCCGCTCATGAACGTGATCGGCAACCTCGCGTATGTTGCCGTGTGCGTGTTCGGCTCGGTGCTGGCCATCAATGGCACGATCGAATTCGGCGTCATCGTCTCGTTCATCCTGTATGTGCGCCTCTTCACCACGCCGCTGACGCAGATCGCACAGGGCATGACGAATTTGCAGACGGCCTCCGCCTCCGCGCACCGCATTTTCGACTTCCTCGAAAGTGAAGAGCTCGGCGACGAGAGCGACAAGACCGAGAAGCTCGACGCCGTGCGCGGCGCGGTAATGTTCGACCACGTGCGCTTCAGCTACCCCGATTCGCCCGACAAGATCATCATCAAGGATTTCTCCGCTGAGGTCCATCCGGGCCAGAAGGTCGCCATCGTCGGCCCCACCGGCGCGGGCAAGACCACGATGGTGAACCTCCTGATGCGATTTTTTGAGGTCAACAGCGGCCGCATCACGATCGACGGCGTGGCGACGACCGACCTGCGCCGCGAGGATGTGCACGAGCTCTTTGGTATGGTCCTGCAGGACACGTGGCTCTTTGAGGGCACGATCCGCGAGAACCTGGTCTATAACATGGAGGGTATCACGGACGAGCAGCTCGAAACGGTCTGCAAGGCCTGCGGCCTCGACAAATTTGTCCACTCGCTGCCACAGGGCTTTGACACCGTGCTCAGCGAGAGCACGACCATCTCGGCGGGACAGAAACAGCTTTTGACCATCGCCCGCGCGATGCTCCAGAATGCGCCGATGCTGATCCTCGACGAGGCAACGTCCTCGGTCGATACGCGCACGGAACTTCTCATTCAGCGTGCGATGGACGAGCTGACGAAGGGCCGGACGAGCTTTGTCATCGCCCACCGCCTGTCGACCATCAAGAACGCCGACCTCATCCTCGTGATGCGCGACGGCGACGTCATCGAGAGCGGCACGCACGAGCAGCTGATGGAGCAAAACGGCTTCTACGCCGAGCTCTACAACAGCCAGTTCGCGCAGGCGTCGTAAAGAAAAACCAGCGCAGGTGAGCCTGCGCTGGTTTATATTTTCTGCGGAAGAAGTTAAAAGAAAGTTTATTGCCGAACTGGAAAACGGTGGTATAATAAGGAACATCCAAGGGCTGACAAAGTCCGCACCGCGAAAGGAAGCGGAAACATATGAATTGGTTTCAGGAATTGCTGTCGAATCCCTTTTTGCTCATCGGTCTCTCGTCGTGGTTCTGGGCGCAGCTCATCAAGACGATCATTCATGCCATTGTGACGAAGAGCATCGACTTTACGCGCCTGATCGGCGACGGCGGGATGCCGAGCGGCCATTCGGCCACGGTCTCGTCGCTCGCGACCGCGGCGGCGCTCGTCTACGGGCTCGGTTCGTTTGAATTCGCGATGGCGTTCATCTTCGCCATCGTCGTCTGCAAGGACGCGATGGGCGTCCGGCTCGAAACGGGGCGTCAGGCCGTCATCATCAACGACATCGTCGAGGCCTTCAACTCGCTCGCGTCGGAAAAGCTTCCGGAGGCGAAGCTCAAGGAGTTCGTCGGCCACACGCCGCTGCAAGTCATCGCCGGTATTCTGCTCGGCGTGGCGAACACATTTATCATGTACTACTGCGTACTGTGAGGGAAAGTACATGACGCTTTTTATTAACTGCTGCCCGCGCGGAGAATCGCGCACGGAAAAACTGGCCCGCGCGCTGCTTAAAGCGCTCGGCGAATACGAGGAGCTGCGCCTTTATGACGAGCCGCTGCACCCGCTGGGGCGCGCGGACATCGCAAAGCGCGACGCGCTGCTCGCGGAAAAGAAGTATGACGATGAAATGTTCCGTTACGCCCGTCAGTTCGCCGCGGCGGACAGAATTGTCATCGCTGCGCCGCTGTGGGACCTGTCGTTTCCCGCGCAGCTCAAGGTGTATTTGGAGAATATCTATGTCACGGGCATCGTGACGAAGTACAGCGAGGCGGGCGAGCCCGTCGGCCTGTGCCGCGCAAGCGAGCTCTACCATGTCACGACCAGCGGCGGACCGTTCGACGGCCGCTTTGGCTACGACTACTGGAAGACCATCGCGCAGGACTGCTTCGGCATTCCGACCGTCAAGCTCCTGGAAGCCGAAAACCTCGACATCATGGGCGCAGACGCGGAAAAGATCGTCGACGATGCCATCAAGGCCTACGGCCCTGCGTAAAATCAAACTTGTATAGCAAAAAAGCTCCGTGCCTTGGCACGGAGCTTTTTTATCGGGAAAAATCAGTTGGCGCTGTTCTGCTCGCTTTCGGGCAGGAGGTTCGTCATGCTCTTGAGGCCGATGGCGAGTGTGGACATGTTGTGCAGCAGCGCCGAGGTCGTCGGCGGCAGGATGCCAAGCACGCCAAGCACGATGAGCGAGAAGTTGAAGCTCACGATAAAGCGGTAGTTGCGGTGGATGCGGGCCATGAGCTCCTGGCTGAGAGAGCGCAGCGTGACGAGCGCGAACAGATCCTCGGACGAGATGGTAATATCCGCGATCTCGCGCGCGATGGCGGCGCCGGTCGAAATGGCAATGCCGGCATCGGCCTCGGACAGGGCGGGGGAGTCGTTCACGCCGTCGCCGATCATGATGACCTTGCGGCCCGCGGCCTTTTCGCTGCGGACGAACGCGGCCTTGTCCTCGGGCAGGACTTCGGCGTAGACATCGTCGACGCCGACCTCAGCGGCGACGGCTTTGGCAGTCTTGCGGCTGTCGCCGGTCATCATCACGACCTTGTCGATACCGAGCTCGTGCAGCGCGCGCACGGCGGCTTTCGCCTCCTTGCGCAGCGGGTCATGAATGCAGATGACCGCGGCGAGCTCGCCCGCGATACAGAGGTACAGGTGCGAATACTCGGGCGGGAGCGATTCAAACTTGTCCTCTTCGCCCTCCGGCACGCGGCAGCCCTCGTCCTCGAAGACGAAGTGTGCGCTGCCGATGAGCACTGTTTTCTCGTCCACCATGCTCGAAATGCCGTGCGCCACGACGTACTGGACCTGAGAGTGATACTCCTCGTGCGTCAATCCGCGGTCCCTGGCCTCGGCCACGACGGCGTTGGCGATGGAATGGGGATAGTGCTCTTCGAGGCACGCGGCGAGGCGGAGCATCTCGCTTTCCTCATTGCCGCCGAAGGTGACGATTCTTGCGACCTTGGGCGTGGCGTAGGTGAGCGTGCCGGTCTTGTCAAAGACGATGGTGTTCGCCTGGGCGACGGCTTCGAGGAAGCGCCCGCCCTTGACGGAGATGTGATGGCTGCTGCTCTCGCGCATGGCAGAGAGCACCGCGATAGGCATGGAGAGCTTGAGCGCACAGGAGAAGTCGACCATCAGCACGGCCAGCATCTTTGTGACGTTGCGCGTGATGAGATAGGTCAGGATCGTGCCGCCGAGCGTATAGGGTACGAGCCTGTCGGCAAGGCGCGAGGCCTTGTCCTCAGCCGTGGATTTGAGCTTTTCCGACTCTTCGATCATGCGCACGATGCGGTCATAGCGGCCGCCGCCGAGCGCCTTTTCCACGCGCACGACACACTCGCCCTCTTCGGCGACCGTGCCTGCGTAGACATAGCTGCCCTCGCGCTTGGGGACGGGCATGGACTCGCCCGTCATGGACGCCTGATTGACCATCGCCTCGCCGGAGACGACCTTGCCGTCGAGCGGGATGAGGCCGCCGGTGCGGACAACGACGCAGTCGCCCGCCTGAATATCGCCGATGGGAACGAGCGTTTCCGTCTCGCCCGTCTTGAGCCAGACGTGGTCAACGTTGAGCGACATGGCGCCCGCGAGGTCCGCAACGGACTTCTTGTGTGTCCAGTCCTCGAGAATTTCGGCGAGGCGGAGCATGAACATCACAGAGCTTGCCGTCGAGAAGTCGCCGCGCACCATCGACACGGTGACGGCGGTGGCGTCTAGCACGGCGACGGAGAGCTTGCCGTGCAGCAGTGCGGAAAGACCCTCGCGGATGTACTTGATCGAGTGATAGATGGCGAGCGCCGTGGTGACGGGGAGCGGGAAGAAGAGCTTCGAGATCACGCGGCGGATCACCGTCCACGAGAGTTTGTCTTCAAATTCACGGTTGAGTTTGCGCGTCGTATGGTCGGGGACAAGGTCCATTGTTTCGGCCTTGTCGAACGAGAACGCCGCGAGCGCGTGCACGAGCGCGGCGCGGTCCGCGCGGTAAACGATCACGGCGTCCTGCGTGCGGTCAAAGACCGAGACCTCTCGCACGCCGTCCACATTGCGCAGATAATATTCCAGGACGTCCGCCTGATGCAGCGTCATGCGGCGGCAATTCAGATGCACGCGTATGCGCCCGGCGGATTCGTGCAGAATTTTGCATTTCATAGTGTATCAATTCCTCCGAAAGTGAAAGAGAGCCGCGCGTCGCGGCTCTCCTGCGATTTATTCCTCGTCCGCTTTTTCCTCGGACGCGTCCGCAATGACTTCGGCGTCCTCTTCCGCTGCGCGGCGCTCGTTGATGTCCTTGGCGTCGGCGTAGACGTCCTCAGCATCCTCACGGACGTTCGTGACGGCCTGCATCACGCAGTCCTTGGCACGCAGCACCGCGGCGGTGGTGTGAGAGTAGACCTTTTTGGCATCCTTGCTGGAAAGGATCTTGAGGCCGGCGGTGCCGAACAGCACGCCTGCTGCAAATAAACCGAGATGTTTCATTGAAAAAACCTCCTGTTAGTATGAATTAGAGCTCTTTAACATAGTGGGAATATAACATAACGCCGTTTCAAATGCAAGTAGCGAAATGTTAAAATTTGACGAAGAATGGAAACCGCGGATTTGTTATGTTTTTTCAGATGTTCGCGCGCTCGTCCCAGAGCGTCAGCGCGCCTGATTGCAGCGTTTTCGGAACGTCGATGATGCGCTGGTTCGACGAGCCGCGAAAGCGCAGCGAGATATCGTGCAGCGCGTCCACATAGCGCCCGTCGACGAGCACATCGAGCAGTGACAGCAGTTCGTCCGTCACCTCGCAGCTCGGGTATGCGGCGGGGTCGTGCAGCTCCTCCCACGTAAAGCCCGTGAACGACCAGATCGTCTTTTGCGGCAGCTCACGCCTCACGCGGCGGAGAAACGGCAGCAGTGCGCGCTGATTTTTAGGCTCGAACGGCTCGCCGCCGAGCAGCGTGAGGCCGTTGATATAATCGGGGGAGAGCAGGCGGATGAGCTCGTCCTCCGTTTCACTCGTGAAAGGCTTGCCGTAGCAGAAGTCCCACGTCTGCGGCTGAAAGCAGTTTTCGCAGTGGTTCGTACAGCCGGAGACGAACAGCGTCACGCGCACGCCAAGGCCGTTGGCGATGTCACAGTTTTTGATCTCACCATAGTGCATGTGAAATGACCTCCTTATCAGAAAAAGGTGGGAGCGCACCGCGCTCCCACCTAAACAGCAATTTTATGGCGCAGCCTTACAGATGCAGCACGCGCTCTTTGATCTCCTGCGTGCGGCCCTGGTTCCAGAACTGGGTGCCGATGTAGCCGCAGGTACGGCGGGCGACGTTCATCTTGTCCTGATCGGTGTTGCCGCACTTCGGGCAGCGCCAGATGAGCTTGCCGCCCTCCTCGACGATGTCGATCTCACCGTCCCAGCCACAGACCTGGCAGTAGTCGGACTTCGTGTTGAGCTCGGCGTAGATGATGTTGTCGTAGATGAACTTCATCACCTGCAAAACCGCTTCAAGGTTCTGCTGCATGTTGGGCACTTCGACATAGCTGATCGCGCCGCCGGGGGAGAGGTGCTGGAACTGCGCCTCGAACTTGAGCTTGGTGAACGCGTCGATCTTTTCCGTCACGTGGACGTGGTAGGAGTTCGTGATATAGCCCTTGTCCGTCACGCCCTCGATCACGCCGAAGCGCTTTTGCAGGCACTTGGCGAACTTGTAGGTCGTGGACTCGAGCGGCGTGCCGTAGAGGGAGTAGTCGATGTTTTCGGCGGTTTTCCACTCCTTGCACTTGTCGTTCATCTTCTGCATGATGGAGAGGGCGAACGGCGTTGCGCTGGGGTCGGTGTGGCTCTTGCCGGTCATGTACTTCACGCACTCGTAAAGTCCCGCGTAGCCGAGCGAGATCGTGGAATAGCCGTCGTAGAGGAGCTTGTCGATGGGCTCACCCTTTTTGAGTCTTGCGCACGCGCCGTACTGCCAGAGAATGGGCGCCGCGTCGGAGAGTGTGCCCTTCAGGCGGTCGTGACGGCAGCGCAGCGCGCGGTGGCAGAGCTCAAGACGCTCTTCAAAGATCGTCCAGAACTTTTCAATGTTGCCGCCGGAGGAGAGTGCCACGTCGGGCAGGTTGATCGTGACGACGCCCTGATTGAAGCGGCCGTAGTACTTGTGCTTGCCGGGAACATAGTTGCCGGCATTCGCGATGTTGCCGACGCCCGCGTCGGTGAAGCGGTCAGGCGTCAGGAAGCTGCGGCAGCCCATGCAGGGATACACATCGCCCTTGAGCTCGAGCATCTTCTTTTCGCTGATGTAATCGGGCACCATGCGGCGCGCCGTGCACTTGGCGGCGAGCTGTGTGAGGTAATAGTACGGCGAGTCGTCGTGAATGTTGTCCTCTTCGAGCACGTAGATGAGCTTGGGGAAAGCGGGCGTGACCCACACGCCCTGCTCGTTTTTGACGCCCTGATAGCGCTGCTCGAGCATTTCCTCGATGATGACGGCAAGGTCGCGCTTTTCCTGCTCGCTTCTCGCCTCGTTAAGGTACATGAAAACGGTGATGAACGGCGCCTGGCCGTTCGTGGTCAGAAGCGTCACGACCTGATACTGGATGGTCTGCACGCCGCGGCGAATCTCCTCGCGCAGGCGCTTTTCGACGATTTCGGTGATCTTGTCCTCCGTGGGGTCGACGCCGAGGGCCTCGACCTCGGCGAGCACCTGCTTTCTGATTTTCTGGCGCGATACGTCGACAAAGGGGGCAAGGTGCGTCAGCGAGATGGACTGGCCGCCGTACTGGTTCGAGGCGACCTGCGCGACGATCTGCGTCGCGATGTTGCACGCGGTCGCGAACGAATGTGGGCGCTCGATGAGGGTTCCCGTGATGACGGTGCCGTTTTGCAGCATGTCCTCCAGGTTCACAAGGTCGCAGTTGTGCATGTGCTGGGCGTAGTAGTCCGTGTCGTGGAAGTGGATGATGCCCTCTTCATGCGCCTTGACGATATCCTCGGGCAAGAGCAGACGGTTCGTCAGATCGCGGCTCACCTCGCCGGCCATATAGTCGCGCTGGGTGGAGTTGACGACGGGGTTCTTGTTGGAATTCTCCTGCTTGGCCTCTTCGTTGTTGCACTCGATGAGGGAGAGAATTTTGTCGTCCGTCGTGTTGCTCTTGCGCACGAGCGAGCGGTTGTAGCGATAAGTGATGTAGCGCTTAGCGACCTCGAACGCGCCGTGCGCCATGATCTGGTGCTCGACAAAGTCCTGGATCTCCTCGACCGTGGGTGCGCGGCCCAGACTCTGGCAGGAGAACTCCACGCTCTCGGCGATGCGCTGGATCTGGACGGGCGTCATGCGAGCCTCCTCGTCCACAACGTCGTTAGCCTTAGTCACTGCGGCGATGATCTTGACGATATCAAATTCTACTTCTGCGCCGTTGCGCTTGATAACTCTCATGTATTCCCGTCTCCTCTTCTTTTGGTATGTCCTTTACATAACACTATATCTTGTGGTGACCTTCATAACAGCAAACTAATTATTGCACATGAGACTCAACATTGCAAGTCCTAAGTGCTGAAAAAAGGAAACAATATCAGAGCCTCAACTTTGGACACTATTGACGAAACACCTTGAATGAAGCGGAATAGCGCATTATTTCAATTTGACGCAAAAATCAACAAGACATAAGTAATGCTAATGATAGCTATGCAAAATTAACTCTTTTCATGGGCGGAAAATGTGACTATAATAACTCGGTTGAAAAATTTGAGCAGGACTCGCAGAGCGGGCCCGCTCCGGATCGGAGGATCAATACAATGGCAAATTGCGCGATCGTAGGCATCAACTGGGGCGATGAAGGCAAGGGCCGCATGGTCGACTACCTCACGGACCACTATGACGTGGTCGTCCGCTATCAGGGCGGCGGCAACGCGGGCCACACTGTGGTGAATGAAAAGGGCAAGTTTGCCCTGCACCTGCTGCCGAGCGGCATTTTCCGCGACGGCGTTGTCAACATTCTGGGCAACGGCGTGGCGCTGGACTGCGAAAACCTGCTCAAGGAAATGGAGACGCTGCGCGCCGCGGGCGTTATCATCACGCCGGAGAATCTGAAGGTCAGCGACCGCGCGTCGCTGCTGCTGCCCTGGCACCGCGAGCTCGACGCGCTCGAGGAAGCGCGCCTTGCCGACAAGAAGTACGGCTCGACCAAGCAAGGCATCGCGCCGTTCTATGGCGACAAGTACCAGAAAAAGACCGTACAGGCGGGCGAGCTCCTGTACCCCGAGCACTTAAAGGAGCACCTTGCCGACCTTCTTGAGTGGAAGAACCTGATGCTCCAGAAGATCTACGGCGCAAAGGGCTACACGATGGACGAGCTCATGGCGTGGGTCAACACCTACTGCGGCGCCATCAAGCCCTACATCACCGACACCGGCCGTTTCCTGAGAAACGCGCAGAAGGAGGGCAAGTCCATCCTCTTTGAAGCCCAGCTCGGCGCGCTGCGCGACCTGGACTACGGCATCTATCCCTACACCACCTCTTCGAACGCCGTTGCGGCGTATGCGCCCGTCGGCTCGGGCCTTCCCACGGCGAAGCTCGACGAGGTCGTGGGCGTGGTGAAGGCGTACTCTTCCTGCGTGGGCGAGGGCCCGTTCGTCTGCGAGTGGTTCGGCGAAGGAGCGCAGCAGCTGCGCGACGCGGGCGCGGAGTACGGCGCGAAGACCGGCAGACCCCGCCGCGTCGGCCCCATCGATCTGGTCGCGACGCGCTACGGCGTGGAGACGCAGGGCGCGACGAACATCGCCCTGACGAAGCTCGATGTCCTGAGCTACATGGACAAGATCCCCGTCTGCGCACACTATGAATTAAACGGCGAGCAGACCGACGACTTCCCGTTCCCCGTGCTGCTGCAGGATGCCAAGCCCGTCGTCGAGTATCTGCCCGGCTGGCAGTGCGACATCTCCGGCGCGCGTAATTGGGAGGACCTTCCCGAAGCCGCCCGCAGCTACGTCGAATACGTTGAAAAGGCCATCGGCTGCCACATCGGCTTCGTCTCCGTCGGCGCGGAGCGCGAGAGCCTCATCATCCGCTGACACACCAAAGTAAAGAGGGGACGAAGGCCCCCTCTTTACTTTTCTATTGCAACTTTGCTTCATTCTATATAAAATACGAACAGCGACCGCTGAGAAAGAAAAGGAGAACCCTATGCGCAAGGATATTTACGAGTCCCCGCTTTCGTCCCGCTATGCGTCCGAATACATGCTGCACCTCTTTTCCCCCGATATGCGCTTCCAGACGTGGCGCAGACTGTGGGTGGCGCTTGCCCGCGCCGAGCACGAGCTGGGCCTGCCCATCACGCAGGAGCAGGTCGACGAGCTCGCCGCGCACATCACCGACATCGACTACGAGGTCGCCGAAAAGCGCGAGCACGAGGTGCGCCACGACGTGATGGCGCATGTGTACGCATACGGCAAGGCGGCGCCTTCCGCCGCCGGCATCATCCACCTCGGCGCGACGAGCTGCTATGTGACGGACAACGCCGATTTGGTGCTCTATCGCGACGGCCTCAAATACCTGAGAGGGCAGCTTCTCAGCGTGATGGTGAATCTTGCGGCATTTGCCCGCGAATACGCCGCCACGCCGACGCTCGGCTATACGCACTATCAGCCCGCGCAGCCCGTGACGATCGGCAAGCGCGCGACGCTGTGGATGCAGGACTTCCGCTCGGACCTTGAAGAGCTTGATTTTGTCATCGGCTCGATGCGCTTTCTCGGCTGCCGCGGCACGACGGGCACGGAGGCGAGCTTTGTCGACCTCTTCGAGGGCGACGGTGACAAGGTTGACGAGATGAACCGCCGCATCGCCGCGGAGTTCGGCTTTGAAAAGTGCTTCTCTGTCAGCGGCCAGACCTATCCGAGAAAGGCCGACAGCCGCATTCTGAATGTGCTCTCTTCCATCGCACAGAGCGCCTACCGCATGGCGAACGACATTCGCCTGCTCCAGCACGACCGCCAGGTCGAAGAGCCGTTTGAAAAGAACCAGATCGGCTCGTCCGCGATGCCCTATAAGCGAAACCCCATGCGCTCCGAGCGCATCTGCTCGCTCAGCCGCTACCTGATGGCCGATGCGGCCAACGCGCCGATGACGGCCTCGACCCAGTGGCTCGAGCGCACGCTCGACGACTCGGCCAACCGCCGCATCTCGCTGCCGGAGGGCTTCCTCTGCGCCGACGCGGTGCTGCGCCTGTGCCAGAGCGTGACGAACGGCCTGCATGTGAACGAAAAGATCGTCGAGCGCACGCTGCGCGAGTATCTGCCGTTCCTTGCGACCGAGAACATCATGATGGAAGCCGTCAAGCGCGGCGGCGACCGTCAGGAACTGCACGAGAAGATCCGCCAGCACTCCATGGCCGCGACCGCCCGCATGAAAGAGGGCGAGCCGTGCGACCTCTTAGACCGCCTCGCGGGTGACCCCGCGTTCGGCATGACGCGCGAGGAGCTCGATCAGGTCATGGAGCCCAAGCTCTACATCGGCCGCTGCGAGCAGCAAGTGCTGCGCTTCCTCGACGAGTGCGCGCCGCTTTTGCGCGACGCCGCCGCGGAGGACGGCGCGATCGACCTGTAAGCGGGCAGAAATTGAGAATGATCCCTGAGCGGGAGAGATGGACGAGCCCTCTCTCTCGCTTCTTTTTTTCACCTGAAAAAATGTGCGGCGGCGCGTGTTGCCTTGGCAAAAGCGGGCAGAATACCAGTAAGTGAACAAATTGTAAAGGGTGTACGTTCCTATACAAAAGGTAGCGAGTGTCCATGGATTCTGGTATCGAAGTGTGCTATAAAGAAGCTGTAAAGAAAAATGCACAAAACGATCACTAAATTGCATAACATATTTGAGAAATAAATATTGATTTATTTATTGAAACAATCTATAATATGGAAAAGCTGAGCGGGAAACATTTTCCCGCCGCAGTGCTAAAAGAGGTGAACGACAACATGGCAATGGAAGAATTACAGCAGGTGCAGGAGCTCGAAAAAGAGCTTGCAGCGCAGTATGCCGCCGCGCAGGCGGACGCCAAGCGCCGCATCGCCGTTGAGCAGCGCGCCGCTGCCCGAGAGATCGAGGACAGCCGCCGCAACGCCGACGTGGAGGCGCGGCAGCTGATGGCGGAGGCCGAGCAGCGCGCCGGTGAGGAGACGGAAAAGATCCTCGCCAGGGCGCGCACGGAATGCGAAAAGATGCAGAGTGCGGCGCGCGCAAACCTTGAGCGTGCGGCGCAGTGGATCGCGGAAGAGGTTGTGAACGACAAATGGCAATCGTAGCAATGAAGCATCTCCGCCTCCTCGGCATGGAGAGCGAGCGCGAGGCGCTGCTCAAGGCCATGCAGGACATGGAGTGCGTGGAGATCTCAAGTATCGACGGAAGCGAAGAGGCACTGAAATCAGGCTTTGCCAAGCCCGACGACAAGGCGCTGATGAGCGCGCAGGAAGCGTCGCGTGCGTACCGCACGGCGCTTGCCTCGCTCGACCGCTTTGCGCCGGAGAAAAAAGGCATGTTCCGCAAGCGGCAGGGCGTTTCCCGCGCGGCGTTTTTCAGCGCCGAGAGCGAGGAAAATGCCCGCACCGCGGCGGAGACGATCAACAAGGACACACGCCGCCTCGGCGAAATCGAGAGCGAGCGCACGAAAAATGAGGCGCTGCGAGCGACTCTTGCCCCGTGGCTGACGGTCGATGCGCCGCTCGGCGGCGCGGACGGCGCGCTTGCGGTGTTCTTTGGCACGGCGGGCCTGAATGTGACGGACGATGCGCTCAAAGCGCTGGCCGATTCGCTGGACGGGCTTCTCACCTGGCAGCAGGCCTCGAGCGACAGGTCGCTGCGATATCTTCTCGTGATGTGTCACGGGAGCGTGAAGGAGCGGGCGCTGAGCGCGCTGCGCGACCTCGGGTTTTCGACCGTGAGCTTTCGCGGCATGACCGGCACGGCGAAGGAAAACGACAAGGCGCTTGCGGAAAATCTCGCTGCGCTCGAAAAAGAGCGGCAGGAGATCGAACAGCGCATCGCGGGCCTTGGCGGCAAGCGGGAGGCGCTCTTGGAAGCGAGCGACCGCGCGGCCATCGCGCTGCGGCGCGAGGAGGCGAAGAGCCGACTTGTCGGCACTGACAAGGTCTTTTTATTGGAGGGCTGGCTGCCCGCCGACCGCTGCGCGGAGATCGAGAAAACGCTCAAGCCGTTTACCTGCGCGATCGAAACGCGCGAGCCGACAGAGGACGAGTACCCACAGGTGCCGGTGCAGCTCAAAAACAACAAGCTGACGCGGCCGCTCAATATGGTCACGGAGATGTATTCGCTCCCGGCCTACGGCACGCTTGACCCGAACCCGCTGATGGCGCCGTTTTTCATTTTGTTCTACGGCATTATGATGGCGGATATGGGCTACGGTTTACTCATGATGATCGCCTCGGTCATCATCAGCAAAAAATACCGGCCCAAGGGCACGAGCGGCGAGCTGTTCAGCCTGCTCGGCCTCTGCGGCATCAGCACGTTCATCATGGGCGCGCTGACAGGCGGATTTTTCGGCGATTTCCTCACGCAGCTCGTCGCCATCGTCAGCCCCGGCACGGTCTTCGCGCTGCCGAAGCTCTTTGACCCGCTCGACGATCTGACGATGATCCTGATCGGCTCGATGGCGCTCGGCATGGTGCAGATCGTCACCGGCATGGCCATCAGTTTGATCGAAAAGTGCAAGCGGAAAAAGTTCCTCGACGCCTTTTTCGAGGAGATCACGTGGTGGATCGTGTTTATCGGCATCGCGCTTTTGGCGCTCGGCAAGGGTGCGGCGGTGCTGTATGTCGGATGCGCGCTGGTGCTGCTCGGCCCCATCGTGCAGGGCAAAGGCTGGGGCAAGCTCACGGGCGTGTTCGGCTCACTCTATAACCACGTGACAGGCTACTTCGGCGACATTTTGTCCTACACGCGACTGATGGCGCTGATGCTTGCGGGCAGCGTGATCGCGCAGGTGTTCAACATGCTCGCGGCGATGCCGGGGAACGTGATCGCGTTCATCATCATCTCGACGCTCGGCAACGCGATGAACTTCGGACTCAATCTCCTTGGCTGCTACGTGCACGATCTGAGATTGCAGTGCTTGGAATTTTTCAACAAGTTCTACGTCGACGGCGGAAAGCCCTTCCGCCCCATGACGCTGGACACGGAATATGTCGATTTACAGTAAATTGCAGAAAAAACGGAAAAACCGTAAGGAGGATAAAAAATGGGTATCTTTGAACTGACGACGGGCGGCGCCATCGGTATGCTGGGCGCGGGTCTTGCTGTTTGCCTCGCGGGCGCGGGCAGCGCACGCGGCACGGGTCTTGCCGGCGAGGCCGGCACGGGTCTTCTCTGCGAGGATCCGAGCAAATTCGGTAAGGTGATGATCCTGCAGGTCATCCCCGGCACGCAGGGACTGTACGGCCTCGTCATCGGCTTTCTGTGCCTGATGCGTATGGGCGTGTTCAACGGGACGTATGTGGATATGTCCCTTCAGGAGGGCCTTCGTTACTTTGCCGCCTGTATGCCCATCGCCATCGGCGGCGGCATTTCGGCGGTCGCACAGGGCCGCGTGGCGGCAGGCTCAATCAACATTCTTGCCCGCCAGCCCGAGCACTGGACGAAGGGCATGGTGCTGTGCGTCGTGGTCGAGTTCTACGCGATCCTTTCACTGCTGGCGTCGATCATGATGCTGCTCAACATCGGCTGACGCGCCCACGGAAAGGCGGAAACGCAATGAACGGAATGGAAAAGATCACCGCGCGCATGAAAGAGGATGCGGCGCGCTCGCTGAGCGAGCTGAATGCGCAGACCGAGCAGGAGCTCCGGCGCATCCGCGAGGAGAGTGCCGCACGCGCGGAAAAAGAGCGCGAGACGGCGGGCGCGCGCGCGCATCTCGCCGCGCAGGAGCGCTATGAGCGCCTCTGCTCCGCGGCGGAGATGGAGACACGCAAGCTGACGCTCAGCGCCAAGCAGAAAGTGCTCGCCGAGACCTACGACCGCGCGCTGGAGATTCTCTGCTCCATGCCGCGCGAGGAGTACCTTTCGCTGTTGGTTCGCCTGCTGAAAGCGGCGGGCGGCAAGGGCGACGAGAAAATCGCCCTGAGCGCAAAGGACCGCGATGAGATGGGCGAAACGCTCGTCGAGCGAGCGAACAAGGAGCTGAACGCGCACTATACGCTTGCGGGCGAAGCGGCAGATATCCGCGCGGGTCTCGTGCTTATAAGTAAAGAATGCGACGTGAACTGCTCGTTTGAAACGCTTCTCGCCCTTTCGCGCGAGAAGACCGAGCGCGGCGCGGCAAAGCTCCTATTCGCGGAATAAGGAGGGGATCGGATGCAGCAGTATCGGGATACGGACTACGCAGCGGCCTCCGCGGCGCTGCATGCGCGCGAGGCGAAGCTCCTGACGCAGGCGATGGCCGAGCGGATGATCGACGCCGCCACGCCGGAAGAGAGCTACAAGACGCTTTTGGAATGCGGCTACGCGCCGCTTGAGCGATGCACGCTCGAAAATGTGGAACACGCGCTCTCGCAGGCGCGCAGAGAGCTCTACCGCGAGGTGAGCGTGCTGGCACCGGACAAGCGCATCGTCGAGCTCTTTCAGATCAAGTACGATTATCACAACGCAAAGCTCGCACTCAAGAGCAAGCGCACCGGCGAGGACGTCTCCCGCCTTGCGATGGACTGCGGCCGCTTCGACGCGCAGAAGGTGCTTCGCGGCGAAACGAGCGCCGTTTCCGCGGCGATGAGCCGCGCGATGGCGCAGGCGGAGAGCGAAGCGGGCCACAGCGGCGATCTCCGCATGGCGGAGCTGCTGCTCGATCGCGCCTGCTACGAGGAAATGAGCGCGCTCGCAAGCGAGACGGGCAGCACGTTTTTGAAGGACTATGTCGCCTTGCAGATCGACGCGGTCAACCTGCGTACGCTCGTGCGCGCACGGCGCATGGGCTGCGAGGACGATGTGCTTGCTGCGGCGATGCTGCCGGGCGGACACATTCCGGCGGGTCAGCTCAAAGGCGCGCGCGGCGATCATTTATCGTCGCTCACACACGGCACGCCGCTTGACAGCGCGGGCGAGCTCGCGGCCAAACTGCTTGACAGCGGCGGGGGCCTGACGGAATTTGAGCGCGCGTGCGACGATGCGCTCATGTCCTATTTGCAGCGGGCGCGGCGCACGCCGTTCGGCCCAGAGGTCGTGGCGGGCTATCTTGGCGCGAAAGAGGCGGAGTTCACCGCCGTGCGCACCATTTTATCCGGCAAGATCGCGGGCATCGCGGCGGAGGACATCCGCGCGCGGCTGCGCATGAGTTATCTCTAAGGGAGGCGGCAGCATGAATAAGATCGGAGTTATCGGCGGGCGCGACAGCGTTTTGGGCTTCCGCGCCCTCGGGCTCGACACCTGCATCGCGGAAAACGGCGAGCAGGCGAAAGCCGCCCTCCACCGCATGGCAAAGGAAAACTACGCCATCATCTATATCACCGAACACCTCGCCGCGCAGATCCCCGCGGAGATCGAGCGTCGGCGCGAGGATGTTTCGCCCGCCGTCATCCTCATCCCGGGCAGGGAGGGGAGCCTCGGCATCGGCACAGCGGGCGTGCACGCGGCTGCGGAAAAGGCCGTCGGCGCGGACATTTTGTAAAAAAGGAGCAAAAGCCTTATGGGAAAGATCGTTAAGGTCTCCGGCCCGCTGGTCGTGGCGTCGGGACTTTCGGAAGCGAATATGGCGGATGTCGTCCGCGTGGGCGAGCAGCACCTCATCGGCGAAATTCTGACGATGAGCGGCGATTCCGCCGCCATTCAGGTGTATGAAGAGACCTCGGGCCTCGGCCCCGGCGCGGAGGTCGTGACGACCGGCGCGCCGCTCTCGGTCGAGCTCGGCCCCGGCCTCATTGAGAACATTTACGACGGCATTCAGCGCCCGCTGGAGGTCATCCGCCAGAAGACGGGCGGCAACTTCCTGCCGCGCGGCGAGGAGGTCCCCGCGCTCGACCGCGAGAAGAAGTGGGACTTCACCGCTGTCGCCAAGGTGGGAGACCACCTGATCGGCGGCGACGTGCTCGGCACGGTGCAGGAGACGCCGTCGATCCTGCACAAGATCATGATGCCGCCCAAGATGAGCGGCACTGTGAAGGAGATCAAGTCCGGCAGCTTCACTGTGGAGGACGTCGTCGCTGTTATTGAGACCGACAAGGGCGAGACGAAGGAGCTCACGATGATCCAGAAGTGGCCTGTTCGTGTGGGCCGTCCCTACACGAAGAAGTACCCGCCCGTCACGCCGCTCCAGTCCGGCCAGCGCATTGTGGACACATTCTTCCCCGTGGCCAAGGGCGGCACGGCGGCGATCCCGGGGCCGTTCGGCAGCGGCAAGACCGTCATGCAGCATGCGCTTGCCAAGTGGGCGGACGTGGACCTCGTCGTTTACATCGGCTGCGGCGAGCGCGGCAACGAGATGACCGACGTTCTGCGCGAATTCCCCGAGCTCATCGACCCGCGCACGGGCGAGAGTCTGATGAAGCGCACGGTGCTGATCGCCAACACCTCGGATATGCCGGTCGCGGCGCGCGAGGCGAGCATCTACACCGGCATCACCATCGCCGAATACTTCCGCGACATGGGCTATGCCGTCGCGGTCATCGCGGATTCGACCTCCCGCTGGGCGGAGGCGCTGCGCGAAATGTCGGGCCGTCTGGAGGAAATGCCCGGTGAAGAGGGCTATCCTGCTTACCTGTCCTCGCGCCTCGCGCAGTTCTATGAGCGCGCGGGCGTGGTCGAATGCCTCGGCAGCGACGAGCGGCAGGGCAGCCTGACCGCCGTCGGCGCGGTCTCGCCTCCGGGCGGCGACCTCTCCGAGCCTGTCTCGCAGGCGACGATGCGCATCGTCAAGGTCTTCTGGGCACTGGATTCGTCACTTGCCTACCGACGCCACTTCCCAGCCATCAACTGGCTGAATTCCTATTCGCTCTATCTCGATTCCCTGCGCCCGTGGTACAGCGAGCATCTGGGCCACGAATTCCTCGAAAACCGCGAGTGGGCCATGGCGATGCTGCAGGAGGAATCGAACCTCAACGAGATCGTGCAGCTCGTCGGCAAGGATTCGCTCAGCGCGAAGGACCAGATCACGCTTGAGGTCGCGCGTATGATCCGCGAGGACTTTTTGCAGCAGAACTCCTTTGCCGACAACGACGCCTATTCCGAGTACGACCGTCAGGCGCGCATGCTGGCGATGATCCGCCAGTACGACACGCAATGCCTGAGCGCCGCCGAGCGCGGCGGGAATTTAAGCGAGCTCTTCGCCATCCCCGCGCGCGAGAAGATCGGACGCGCCAAGGGCGTGCCCGCCGACCAGTATAAGGACGCCTATGCGAACCTGCTCGTCGAGATGGAGGAGCAGATCGCCGCAATCGCTGAGAAAGGAGAGAAAGAAGAATGATCCGTGAATATAAGACGATCCGCGAAATTTCCGGCCCTCTGATGGTCGTGGACCATGTGCAGGGCGTCACGTATGACGAGCTGGCAGAGATCGTCCTCTCCGACGGCAGCACGCGCCGCTGCAAGGTGCTCGAGGTCAACGGCGACCGCGCGGTCGTGCAGCTGTTTGAAGCGTCGGCGGGCATCAACCTCGCCGATTCGCGCATCCGCTTTTTGGGCCATCCGCTCCAGCTCGCCGTGTCGCGCGACATGCTGGGCCGCGTCTTCAACGGTATGGGTCAGCCCATCGACGGCGGCCCCGAGATCATCGCCGACGAGCACCGCGACATCAACGGCCTTGCGATGAACCCCGCGGCGCGCAACTACCCCAACGAGTTCATCCAAACCGGCATTTCAAGCATCGACGGCCTCAATACCCTTGTCCGCGGACAAAAGCTGCCGATCTTCTCCGGCTCGGGCCTGCCGCACGCGCAGCTGGCCGCGCAGATCGCGCGACAGGCGAAGGTGCTGGACGGCGAGAGCAACTTTGCCGTTGTCTTTGCCGCCATCGGCATCACATTTGAAGAATCTGAGTTCTTCGTCAATGAATTCAAGCGCACCGGCGCCATCGACCGCACGGTGCTGTTCACGAACCTTGCCAACGACCCCGCGGTCGAGCGTATCGCGACGCCGCGCATGGCGCTGACCGCTGCGGAATATCTCGCCTTCGACTGCGGTATGCACGTGCTCGTCATTCTGACGGATATCACGAACTACGCAGAAGCCCTGCGCGAGATCAGCGCGGCGAAAAAGGAGGTCCCCGGCCGCCGCGGCTATCCCGGCTACCTCTACACCGACCTTGCGACGATGTACGAGCGCGCGGGCCGTCAGGTGGGCAAGGACGGCTCGATCACGATGATCCCCATCCTGACGATGCCCGAAGACGACAAGACCCACCCCATCCCCGACCTGACGGGCTATATCACCGAGGGGCAGATCATCCTTTCGCGCGAGCTGTACCGCCGCGGTATCAATCCGCCGGTCGACGTGCTGCCGAGCCTTTCCCGACTCAAGGACAAGGGCATCGGCGCGGGCAAGACGCGCGAGGACCACTCCGGCACGATGAACCAGCTCTTCGCGGCCTATGCCACCGGTAAAGAGAACAAGGAGCTCATGTCGATCCTCGGCGAGGCGGCGCTGAGCCCGACTGATTTACTCTACGCCAAGTTTGCCGACGAGTTTGAAAAGCGCTATGTCGCGCAGGGCACGGACGAGAACCGCTCCATTGAGCAGACGCTCGACCTCGGCTGGGAGCTTTTATCCCTTCTGCCGCGCAGCGAGCTCAAGCGCATCAAACCGGAGTATATCGACAAGTATCTCAAAAAGGAAGAGTAAGGGGGGAGAAAAGTGCCTACGACCACTGTTAATCCCACCCGCATGGAGCTCACGCGCCTCAAGGGGCGGCTGCGCACCGCCCAGCGTGGGCACAAACTTCTCAAGGACAAGCGCGACGAGTTGATGAAGCAGTTCATGGAGGTCGTGCGCGAGGACTTAGCGCTGCGGCAGAAGGTGGAGCAGTCGCTTGCGCGCGCCTACGGCTCGTTCACCGTGGCGAGCGCGCTGATGTCGCCGGAAATGCTTGAGCAGGCGCTATTGTGCCCCAAGCAGAGCGTTTCGCTCGAAACGGGCACGGAGAACGTGATGAGCGTCGAGGTGCCGCGCTATGAGTTCAAGCTCGCGAGCGAGGACGGCGGGAATATTTATCCGTACGGCTTCGCCCAGACGAGCGGCGAGCTCGACGACGCGGTGCGCGAGCTCGGCGACATTCTGCCCGACCTGCTCCGCCTTGCCGAGGTCGAGAAGGCCACGCAGCTGCTCGCCGCCGAGATCGAGCGCACGAGACGGCGCGTCAACGCGCTCGAATACGTCAAAATTCCGCAGATGCAGCAAAACATCAAGTATATCACGATGAAGCTCGATGAAAACGAGCGTGCCAACACGATCCGACTGATGAAGGTCAAGGACATCATCCTGAAAGAGGCCATCGAAGAGCGCCGCGAGACCGATAAGGCCGAGGGCGCGGACGTGTGAATGGCGAAAGTTGTCAAAACACTTGAGCGGAGTAAAGCAAAACCCATCCGTTTTGTATAATTTGTCGGTTGACATTTTCGGTTAAGGCTCCTATACTGAGACCAACAAAGTTCCACGAACGGAGAAACAACACAAGATGAAGAGCATTTTCGTTTTTGCATACTATTATTACTTTACTATGGATTCGTAGTAAGGCTAATTTGTGATGCAAAGATGCAAAAAGGCTCTGAAAAGAGATTGCTTGATGCGGCACAGGTTAGACCTGTGCCGCATTTTTTCGTTGTGGCGATATTTCACGGTCAATAAGGAGGAAATTATTATGATCGTCGTACTCAAGCGTGGCGCAGAACAGGATAAGCGCGAGCAGCTTATCAACTGGCTCAAAAATCAGGGCCTTGGCGTGCACATCTCCGAGGGCGAGTACCAGACCGTGCTGGGCCTGATCGGCGACACGGCGCGCGTCGACATGGACCTGATCGAGAGTTTGAGCATCGTCGACTCCGTCAAGCGCGTGACAGAGCCCTTCAAGTGCTGCAACCGCAAGTTCCATCCCGACGACATGATCGTGCAGGTGGGCGACGTCAAGGTCGGCGGCGGAAACTTCTGCATGATCGCGGGCCCGTGCTCGGTCGAATCCGAAGAGCAGATCGTCGCGGTCGCCAAGGCCGTGAAGGCCTCGGGCGCGAACATGCTGCGCGGCGGCGCATTCAAGCCCCGCACTTCTCCTTATGATTTCCAGGGCCTCAAGGCCGAGGGCATCGAGCTGCTGAAGATCGCCCGTCAGGAGACCGGCCTTCCCATCGTCACCGAGATCATGGGCACGAATTACCTGCCGCTTTTTGAGGATGTAGACGTCATTCAGATCGGCGCGCGCAATATGCAGAACTTCGACCTGCTGCGCGAGCTCGGCAAGCTGAGAAAGCCCATCCTCTTAAAGCGCGGCCTCGCCAGCACGCTCAAGGAGCTTTTAATGAGCGCGGAGTACATCATGGCCGGCGGCAACGAGCAGGTCATCCTCTGCGAGCGCGGCATTCGCACCTACGACGACTACACGAGAAACACGCTCGACCTTGCGGCTGTGCCGATGCTCAAAGAGCTCACGCACCTGCCGGTCATCGTCGACCCCAGCCACGCGACCGGCATTGCGCGCCTCGTGCGCCCGATGGCACTGGCAGCTGCCGCCTGCGGCTCTGACGGCCTCATCATCGAGGTGCACAACGACCCCATCCATGCGCTGTGCGACGGCGCGCAATCCCTGCGCCCCGAGCAGTACGATGACCTCGCCAAGGCTGTGCGCCGCGTGAGAGAGGCGGTGGCAGAATGACCGCCGGCATCGTCGGCCTCGGCCTGATCGGCGGCTCGCTCGCCAAGGCATACCACGAGGCGGGCGAGCGTGTGCTCGCCCACGACATCGACCGCGATGTCTTGTCGTTCGCCGTCATCAGCGGCGCGGTGGACGAGGCGCTGACGGACGAGACGATGGCAGAGTGCGATGTCATCCTGCTGGCCGTCCGACCCGCGGCGGCGGTCGAATGGCTCAAAAATCACGCGGCAAAGATCGACAAGCACACGGTCGTCATCGACTGCTGCGGCACCAAGCGCAAGGTATGCGCGGCGTGCTTCCCAATCGCCGAGCAGTACGGCATTACGTACCTTGGCGGTCACCCAATGGCGGGCACGCAGTTCTCGGGCTTCAAGTACGCCAAGGCGAACCTCTTCGTGGGCGCGCCGATGGTGCTCGTGCCGCCGCGCTTTGACGACATTGAATTACTCAGCCATGTGAAAGACCTGCTCTCACCCGCGGGCTTTGGGAGCTACTCCGTCACAACCGCCGAGCAGCACGACGAGATGATCGCCTTCACCTCGCAGCTGGCGCATGTGGCGTCCAACGCCTACATCAAGAGCCCCACAGCGAAAAAGCACAAGGGCTTTTCCGCCGGCAGCTACAAGGATATGACGCGCGTTGCCTGGCTCGCGCCGCACATGTGGGCGGAGCTCTTCATGGAAAACAAGGAATTCCTGCTCAAGGAGATCGACTGCTACATCGAGCACCTGAGCGAATACAAGACCGCCATGGAAAATGACGACGAAGAGACCCTTATCCGACTTCTGGACGAGGGCAAGAAGAGAAAGGAAGAGGTGGACGGCTGATGCGAAGCATCCATATCAAGGCCTCGCGCGAATACGACGTGCTGGTCGAGCGCGGCTTACTCGACCGCGCGGGCGAGCTTCTCAAAGAGGTCGGCACCCCCGGCATGGCCGCCATCGTGTCGGACGACACGGTCTACGCGCTCTACGGCGAGCGCACGGTCAAGGCCCTTGAAAAGGCGGGCTACCGTGTGCACTCTTTCACATTCCCCGCGGGCGAGGGGAGCAAGAACCTCTCGACCTACGCCGATGTGCTGCACTTCCTCGGTGAGCACCGCTTCAGCCGCAGCGACGTGGTCGTTGCGCTCGGCGGCGGCGTGGTGGGCGACCTCGCGGGCTTTGCCGCGGCGACGTATCAGCGCGGCATGGGCTTTGCCCAGATCCCGACGACGCTGCTGGCCGCGGTCGATTCGTCCGTCGGCGGCAAGACCGCCGTCGACCTGCCCACGGGCAAAAATCAGGCGGGCAGCTTCTATCAGCCCTGCATCGTGATCTGCGATCCCAACACGCTCGAAACGCTGCCCGAGGAGCAGTACCGCTGCGGCTGCGCCGAGATCATCAAGTATTCGATGCTCGGCAATGCAGCGTTCTTTGAAGAACTCTACAAAACGCCCGTGCGTGAGCAGTACGAGCACGTCATCGAGGTCTGCGTGCAGATGAAGCGCGACATCGTCGGCGCGGACGAGTACGACCTCGGCCGCCGCCGCACGCTGAACTTGGGCCACACGTTTGGTCACGCGGTGGAGCAGTGCAGCGATTTTTCTCTTCTGCACGGCGAGGCGGTCGCCATCGGCATGGCGACGGTCACGCGCGCGGCAGTCAAGCGCGGCATCTGCGGCGAGGAGACGCTGGCGCGCCTGCTCGACATTCTGCACCGCTATGGTCTGCCGACCGAGACGGGCTACAAACTCGACAAGCTCTATGAGGCCGAGCTCGTCGACAAGAAGATTTCCGGCGGCAAGATGCACCTCATCGTGCCGGAAAAGATCGGTCAGGTGCGCATGGAGACGATCCCCGTCGAAGCCCTGCGCGACTGGATGCAGGATGGTGGCATCCGATGAAGAGAACTATCACGCCCGGCGCGCGCACGGGACGTGTGCGCATCCCGGCATCCAAATCGCAGGCGCACCGGCTGCTGATCTGCGCGGCGCTCGGCGAGGAGAAGACCGAGGTCGTCTGCGACGGCATCTCCGCCGACATCGCGGCCACGGCGAAGTGCCTGAGCGCGCTCGGCGCGAAAATTGAAGAAATGGAGACGGGCTTTCTCGTCTCTCCAATCAAAAAAGTGCCCGAGGGGCGCTGCGACCTCTACTGCGGCGAGAGCGGGTCGACGCTGCGCTTTCTGCTGCCCATCGTCGGCGCGCTCGGCGCGCAGGCGGTATTCCACCGCGAGGGGCGGCTACCCCAGCGCCCGCTCGCCCCGCTGGATAGCGTTTTAAAAGAGCATGGCATGACGCTCCGCGAGGACGGCGACCTGCTGTATTGCAGTGGACAGCTGATCGGGGGAAACTATACGATCGCAGGCAATGTGTCCTCTCAATATATTTCGGGCCTTCTCATGGCGCTGCCGCTGCTGATCAGAGACAGTCTTCTTATGGTGTCCGGCCCGCTGGAATCCGCGGCTTACGTCGCCATGACGGAGGATGCACTTCAGCTTTCCAAGCTGACCATCCCCAAAATGGGGGCGATGTGGGCGATTCCCGGTCAGCAGAGATGTCATCTGCCGAGGCGCACGGTCGTCGAGGGCGACTGGTCGAACACGGCGTTCTTCCTCTGCATGGGTGCGCTGTCGAAAGAGGGCGTGACCGTCGAGGGGCTGAATTTGCAGTCCTCGCAGGGCGACCGCGGCGTGCTGGACGTTTTGCGCCGGTTCGGCGCGGAAGTCACGGAGCACGGCGACGCCGTGACGGTCAGGCGCGGCACGCTGCATGGCGTGATGATCGACGCCGCGCCCATCCCCGACCTCATCCCCGTGCTGAGTGTCGTTGCGTCGGTCGCAGAGGGGGAGACGCGAGTCGAAAACGCCTATCGGCTGCGACTCAAGGAGTCCGACCGCCTCAAGAGCACGGCGAATCTCCTGCGCGCGCTCGGCGGACGAGTTGAAGAGAAGAAAGACGGCCTCGTCATCACGGGCGTTCCCGCGCTGCACGGCGGCGCGGTCGAAACGCAGAACGACCATCGCCTCGCGATGTCCGCCGCCACGGCGGCCTGCGCCGCGACGGGCGAGATCACAGTCGACAACGACGGCTGCGTGGCAAAGTCCTATCCCCGCTTCTGGGAGGATTTTAGCAGCTTGAAAGGAGAAGGTTTATGAGCAGCACCTACGGCGAAAATCTGCATTTGACCATCTTCGGCCAGTCGCATTCTCCTGCCATCGGCGTGACGGTCGAGGGCATCCCCGCGGGCGAGAAAGTTGATCTGGACGAGCTCCAGCGCTTTCTGGATCGCCGCGCGCCGGGCAAAAACGTCTGGTCGACGCCGCGCAAGGAGGCCGACGCGCCGGAGATCCTCTCCGGCCTTGTGAACGGCTATACCTGCGGCGCGCCGCTCACGGCCATCATCCGCAATACGAACACCCGCTCGCAGGATTACGCGAATCTTGCCGTCACGCCGCGCCCCGGTCACGCGGATTACACCGCTGAGGTCAAATACGGCGGCTATCAGGACCGCGCGGGCGGCGGACACTTTTCAGGCCGCTTGACCGCGCCGCTGTGTATCGCGGGCGGCATCTGCTTACAGATTTTAGCGCGCGAGGGCATCACGGTCGTGAGCCGCATCGCTTCCATCGCGGGCATTACTGACGAAGGTGAGCTGACAGGCTCGCTTGCAGGCAAGGAGTTCCCCGTCGTCAGCGATGCGCGCGGCGAGGAGATGCGCGAAGCCATCGCACAGGCGCGCGAGGCTGGTGACAGCGTCGGCGGCGTCATCGAATGCGCGGTTTTCGGCGCGCCCGCGGGCCTTGGCGATCCGATGTTCGGCGGCATGGAAAATCGCATCGCCGCGGCTGTTTTCGGCATTCCGGCGGTCAAGGGCGTCGAGTTCGGCGCGGGCTTTGGCGTGGCGAGCCTTCGCGGCAGCGAGGATAACGACGCGTTCACGGTCAAAAACGGCAAGATCATCACTGAGACGAACCACTGCGGCGGCATTCTCGGCGGCATCACGAACGGTATGCCCATCGTGTTCCGCGCGGCGTTCAAGCCGACACCGTCCATCGCGCGCGAGCAGCAGAGCGTCAATTTGCAGACGATGGTGCCGGAGAAGATGGCCGTCACGGGCCGCCACGACCCGTGCATCGTGCCGCGCGCCGTGCCCTGTGTGGAGGCGGCAGCCGCCATCGCAGTCTATGACGCGTATCTATCGCGCAAAAAGGAAATGAGGTAAGGGAACATGGACTTAAACGACTATCGAAAAGAGATCGACAGCATCGACGATCAGCTCATCGCGCTCTTTGCCCAGCGCATGGAGACCGCTGAAAAGATCGCGGAATATAAAAAGGCCAACGGCCTGCGCGTGCTCGATGCGCGCCGCGAGAAGGAGAAAATGCGCGAGATTCTGGACAAAACGCCGGACGATCTGCGCGAATATGTCTCGTCGCTCTATTCCCTCATTTTCGAGTTGAGCCGCAGCCGCCAGAGCTGTCTTCTGGGCACGAAGGGTGATCTGCCCGCGAAAATTGCCGAGGCCATCGAAAAGACGCCGCAGCTCTTTCCCGAGGACGCCGCCGTCGCCTGTCAGGGCGTGGAGGGCGCGTATTCCGAGCAGGCGTGCGAGCGGCTGTTCAAGCGCCCGAGCACGTTCTTTTTCAGTTCCTTCGAGGCGGTGTTCTCCGCCATTGAAAAGGGCCTCTGCCGCTACGGCGTGCTGCCGCTGGAAAACAGCACGGCGGGCAGCGTGAACGCGGTCTACGACTTGATGACGCAGCACAACTTCCGCATCGTGCGCTCGGTGCGCATCAAGGTTGACCATAATCTTCTCGCCAATCCCGGTGCGAAGCTCGAAAACATCCGTGAGATCTACTCACATGAACAGGCCATCAGCCAGTGCGCACACTTTTTACAGGGGCTTCCCAATGTGAAGGTCATCCGCTGCGAAAATACCGCGGTGGCGGCGCGCATGGTGGCCGAGTCCGGCCGTGACGATGTGGCGGCGCTGTCGTCCCGCGCATGCAGAGAGCTCTACGGCCTTGACTGCCTCGCCGCCTCTGTGCAGGATCAGGGCAATAACTTCACGCGCTTCATCTGCATTGCGAAAAACCTCGAAATTTACCCCGGTGCAGACCGCACGAGCCTGATGATGGTGCTGCCGCACCACCCCGGTTCGCTCTACAAGGTGCTCTCGCGTTTCAACGCGCTCGGCGTCAACATGAACAAGCTCGAGAGCCGCCCGATGCCGGACCGCAACTTCGAGTTCATGTTTTACTTCGACCTTGAAACCTCGGTCTATGCCCCGCAGTTCACCCAGCTCATGGGCGAGCTGCCCGAGCTGTGCGAGGAGTTCACGTATCTTGGCTCTTACAGTGAGGTGGTTTGAATGAAGCGCTGCGGATTACTCGGTGAAAAGCTCGGCCACAGCTATTCGCCCGCTATCCACGCGGAGCTGGCGGACTATGAATACCGGCTCTATGAGGTCGCGCCCGAAAAGCTCGGCGAATTTCTGACGGGCGGCGGCTTTGACGGCATGAACGTCACCATTCCCTATAAAAAGGCCGTCATCCCGTACTGCGCAGAGCTTTCACCCATTGCGCAAAAACTCCAGAGTGTGAACGTGCTGGTCAGGCGCGAGGACGGTACGCTGTACGGCGACAACGCCGATGCCTACGGCTTTGCCGGTATGGTCAGGGCGAGCGGCATTCAGATCGATGGCAAAAAGACGCTCGTGCTCGGCTCCGGCGGCGCCTCCTCGACGGTCTGTGCCGTGCTCGAGGAGATGGGCGCGCGCAGCGTGACCATTATCTCCCGCAAGGGGGAGGACAACTACAACAATCTGGATCGTCACGCGGACGCGGAGGTCATCGTGAACACCACGCCCGTCGGCATGTACCCGAACTGCGGCGTGTCGCCCGTCGACCTGTCGCTCTTCCCGAAGCTCGAGGGTGTGCTCGATATCGTCTACAACCCCGCGCGTACAGCGTTTGTCTTGCAGGCGGAAAAGCTCGGCATTCCTTATATGAGCGGGCTCTACATGCTCGTCGCGCAGGCTAAGCGCACGGCGGAGGTCTTTGAAAACCGCGACATCCCCGACAGCGAGACCGAGCGCATCTGGAAAAAGCTGAGCCTTGAGATGCAGAACATCGTGCTCGTCGGTATGCCCGGCAGCGGCAAGAGCACCGTGGCCGCGTGCCTTGCTGAGAAGCTTGACCGCATCGCGCTTGACAGCGACGCCGAGATCGAAGAGAAAAACGGTATGAGCTGTGCCCAGCTCATCGAAAAGCACGGCGAGGCGGAATTCCGAGAGCTCGAGAGCGAGGCCATTGCCGCGCTCGGCAAGCGCTCGGGAGCGGTCATCGCTACGGGCGGCGGCTGCGTGACGAGAGAGGAAAACTACGATCTTCTGCACCAGAACGGCATCATTTTCTGGTTGAAGCGTGATATCGACCAGCTGCCGCGCGAGGGGAGGCCTCTTTCGGCGGGCGACCTTGCGGCGATGTACGACAGGCGCAAGGCCTGCTACGAAAGATTTGCCGACCACATCGTCGACAACAACGGCACAGTGGAGGATACCGTGCAGGCAATTTTGGATTGTCTGAAATAAAGGACAAAAACATCCCGCCGCAATTTGCGGCGGGATGTTTTTGCGCGATGGCGGCAGCTACGGCAGGGGATGGCGGGTGCGCTGCGCGAGCGCCTCGTCATAGCATCTCGCGCAGCGCCGCCAGTCGATCACCTGCACACGCAGGGCGAGGGACTCCTCGCTGCACGGCACCACCGGCGCGGTCAGGTCGAGCAGCACCGCGCCGAACGAGATGTCGGGGTCCTTCGTGCCGGTGAGCCGGAGTGAGCCGTCCGCCATCAGCGAGAGCAGGACGCGACCGCCGCAGCCGCGGCGCAGCGCATGTGTGAGCACGCGCTCAAAGTCCTCCCGCTCACCGAAATCGCGCAAAATCGCGGCCTCAAATGTATTCAAAACAGACCACCTCGCCACAAGGTATGCAAAAAGTCCATCAGACAGCACAAAAAAGCGGAAAGTCCTGCGACTTTCCGCTTTTCATTTCAATTTGGACTAACTTAGATGTGGACGACCTTCAGCTCACTCGCCTCGAAGAGACCGAGGCGCTTGCCGACGTTGACATATACCTGCGGGTCGCCGCTCGTGCAGATGACGAATTTACCCTTTTTCTGCGGGTTGAGCGCGTTCTGCTCGGTGAGGTATGCCTTGACGGCGTTTGCCTGCTCGAGCGCGGGGTTGATGAGGTGCATTTCGGGATAGCACTCGTGGAAGTTCTCTTCCACGATGGGATAGTGCGTGCAGCCGAGGATCAGGTTTTCGACCTTTTCGCGCGCGAGAATGTTGTCAACCTGCGTACGGATCTCGGTGTTAATGTCGTGCTGGTTGAAGTCGCCGCGGTCAACGAGTGCCGCGAGCAGGGGAGAGCCCTTGCCGACGACCTTGCACTCGGGATCACCCTCATGGATGAGCTCGGCGTACTTGCCGGAGGCAACAGTGAACTCCGTCGCGATGAGACCGACGCTCTTGAGATGCTCGCGCAGGACGTATTTGGCAGCTTCTTCCACGATGCTGACGATCTTGTAGTCGAAGCAGGGGCGCAGGCGGTCGGCCATGGTGGAGATGGTGTTGCAGGCGATGGCAGTGCACTTGACACCGTTGTCGCCGAGGAACTGGAGCATGTGGCTGCTCAACTCGAAGATCTGGTCAGAGGTCTTGTTGCCGTAGGGGCAGTTGGCACTGTCGCCAAAATAGATGATATCTTCGCCGGGGAGAATGCGTTGTAATTCGCGCACGACGGTGAGACCGCCGATGCCGCTGTCCATCACGCCGATGGGGTTGCCTGCGTTCAACATAGTTGAAAGCCTCCTTTTTTTATCTATAAATATTGTACCACGCGCACACAAAAATGCAAGGGATAAATCATTTTTGCTGTTTGTAACAAATCTTGGGAAAAGGATTGCAATTTTGCCCTCACCTGATAAAATAGTATTTGGTGTGAGTTGGGTATTTTACAGCCCGAAACCTGCGCCGCGCGGCGGCATAATACAGAAGAAGAGGTTTGAAACGCTTATGACGATTTTCAACTTGATCACCCTCTTTGGCGGTCTGGCGCTGTTCCTGTACGGCATGCGCCTGATGGGCGACGGACTGAAAAAAGGTTCGTCCGATGCCTTCAAGCGCGCGATGGAAAAGGTGACGAACAATCCGCTCGTCGGCTTTCTGCTGGGCCTTGTGGTCACGGCGGTCATCCAGAGCTCTACGGCGACGATCGTGCTGACGTCGGGCCTTGTCGGCGCGGGCGTGATGTCGCTGCACCAGTCGATCGGCGTCATTCTGGGCGCGAATGTCGGTACGACGATCACGGGCCAGATCATTCGCCTTCTCGACGTGAACGCATCGGAGACATCGCTGCTCAATTTCTTCAAGCCCTCGACGCTCGCGCCCCTTGCGGCGATTATCGGCATCCTCTTTCTAATGGCGGTCAAGACCCGCCAGTCCGATACCATCGGCTCGATCGCGATGGGCTTCGGCATCCTCTTCACCGGCCTTCTCAGCATGACCGCGGCGGTGAGCCCGCTGTCGGAATCTGAGACGTTTGCCAACATGTTCTACCAGCTCTCCGGTAAGCCGGTGCTCGGATTCCTGCTCGGCGCGGGCGTTGCGTTCCTGCTGCAGAGTTCGTCGGCGACCATTGGTATTTTGCAGGCCATTGCCACGACCGGCGCGCTGACGTTCTCGTCCGTTTACGCCATCATCATCGGCGTCAACATCGGCGACTGTGTGACGACGGCCATCGTCTGCTCCATCGGCTCGAAGGCCGATGCCAAGCGCACGGGCGCGATCCATATCCTCTTCAACATCGCCGGTTCGATCCTCGTGATCGTGGGGCTGATGCTGCTGCACTCGTTCGGTGTGCTCGATGCCCTGTGGGACGAGGCGCTTTCCTCCGGCGGCATCGCGAATGTGCACACGGTGTTCCGTCTTGCTTCGGCCATCGTGCTGCTGCCGGTGTGCGGCCAGTTTGAAAAGCTCTCGCGCAAGCTCGTCAAGGACGATGTGCGCCTTGGCGAAAATGTCGACCACGAGCTTTCGCTGCTCGATGAAAAGTTCTTCACCTCTCCCGCCATCGCGCTCTCGGGCGCGGGTGAGGCCATCACCACCATGGCGCGCCTTGCGCGCACGGGCGTGATGAGCGCGATGGGCGTGCTCGAGCAGTACGATGCCCACACGATCAAGGTCATCAACGAGAACGAGGAGCACATCGACAAGCTCGCCGACCATGTGGACAACTACCTCATCCGCCTGTCGCCGCACATGCCGAGCGGACACGGAAGCGACATGCTCAACTACTATATCCAGTGCTTCGGCGAGTTTGAGCGTATCGGCGACCACGCCGTGAACCTGACGGAAAATGCGCAGGAGTTCCTTGACCGCAGCGCGAGCCTGTCGCCCACGGCACATCAGGAGCTCATGGTGCTGCGCGAGGTGCTCGGCGAGATTTTAGATTACACCTACAAGGCCTTTGCCGCCACGGACTACGAGGCCGCGCGCCACATCGAGCCGGTCGAGGAGGTCGTGGACGACCTTGTCGCCACGCTGCGCGCCAATCACATCCGCCGCGTGCGCGACGGGCAGTGCACAGTGTACGCGGGCCTCACGTTTCTCGATATCCTCGTCAATGTGGAGCGCATCGCCGACCAGTGCTCGAATGTCGGCGTTTTCACGCTCTCGATGTTCGACGAGCACGTCATGAACAACCACCACGACTATATTCAGGCGCTGCACCAGGGCAAAGACCCGGTCTTCAACCGCGCCTATCAGGAGACGCACGACAAGTATTTCGGCGAGCTCAAGCGCATCGAGCGCAGCAAGTGAGCCGCGCCAGATATGCGCGCCCCTGATTTAATGGAAAATAACGATCAATGCGACTTTTGTGCGCCGCGGCTTGCGTTTGCCGCGGCGCTTTGCTATAATGCAGTGCATAATAGCAGCGTGATTCTCTGCAAAGGAGCATGAAAATATGAAAGCGATTCTTGATGAAATGCTCGCGGCCCTTTCGCGCGGCGAGCGTGTGGTGCTGAGCAGCATTCTGGCGTCTTCGGGCTCTGTGCCGCGCGGCGCGGGCGCGAAGATGGCTGTCTTTGAAGATGACCGCGTGCTCGGCACGATTGGCGGCGGCGCAGTGGAGCGGCTGAGCATCCAGCGCGCGCAGGACGCGCTCAAAAACGGTGGCAGCAACGAGCTCAAGTCCTACAACCTGCACCCGAGTGAAGTGGCCAGCACGGGCATGATCTGCGGCGGCGCGGTGACGGTCTACTTCCAGTTTTTCGCGCCCGAGCAGGCGGCGGATATCGCGGTGCTCAAGCGCTGGCGCGAAATGCTCGATAAAGACGTCGACCTCTGGCTGCTGCTGTCTCTTGACGGCGACGGCGTGAACGAGTTCCACGTCGTCAGGCGCGAGGAGATCCCGCAGGACAAGGCGGACTATTTTTCTGCCAAGGCCGTGTGGAAGAACGGCATTTATGTCGAGCCGCTGTGCCACGCGGGCAGCGTGTATATCTTCGGCGGCGGCCATGTGGGCCGCGCGCTCGTGCCGGTGCTGGCGACGGTGGGCTTCCGCGTGGTGATGTACGACAACCGCGAGGAGCTTGCGAAAAGAGAAAACTATCCCATGGCGAGCGAGGTCATCTTCGGCAGCTTTTCCGATATTTCCGGCAAGGTGGCGCTCACGGCGAACGACTATGCCGTCGTGATGACGCCGGGCCATCAGGCAGACTATGAGATCCTCTCCCAGGTGCTTAAGAGCAGCGCGACCTATATCGGCTGCATCGGCAGCCGCACAAAGGTCGCCAAGACGCGTGAGCGCCTCAAGGGCGACGGCTATACCGAAGAGGACATCGCGCGCGTCCACGCGCCCATCGGCCTTCCGATTCTGGCTGAGACGCCGGAGGAGATCGCCATCAGCATCGCGGCGGAGATGATCGAGCACCGCGCGCGCCTCGCCGGACAGCGGCACTGAGGGTGCGTATATGCAGATCGCACCGCTTTTGCACGTCGGCCGCGGCGTGACGGCCATCATCGGCGGCGGCGGAAAGACGACGCTGATGGAAACGCTCGCCGGGGAGCTTTCGAAAAAGGGTAAGGTCATTATCACGACCACAACGCACATCTGCCGTCCGAAGCAGTATGAAACGCTGCTGGATGCGGACGAGGCCGCCGTTTCGGCGGCATTGGAGCGGTCGGGCATCGTCTGTGTTGCCTCGCAGGCGGAGAGCGGCAAGCTTTGCGCGCCGCGGCTCTCAATGGGCACGCTGGCGCAGCTTGCGGATTTTGTGCTTGTCGAGGCGGACGGTGCCAAGCGCCTGCCGCTCAAGGCGCACGCTTCCCATGAGCCGGTGATCCCGGAGGAGGCGCAGCGTGTCATCATGGTCATCGGCATCGACGGCGTCGGCAAAACCATCCGCGAGACCTGCCACCGCAGCACGCTCTACGCGCAGCTCGCGGGCGTGGATGAGGAGACGGCCGTCACGCCGCAGCTTGCCGCGCGCGTCGTCAACGCCGAGGGTTACGGCGACCGCGTTTATATCAACAAGGTGGAGTCTGCCGCCGATTATGAAGCGGCGCAGGCCATGGCAAATGAATTTTCCTGCCCAGTCATCGCGGGCAGTCTGCATCAGGGGGTATATGTATGCTTGCATTGATTCGCGGCGCAGGAGACATCGCGAGCGGCGCGGCCATGAGATTGTGGCGCTGCGGGATCGACGTGGTGATGACCGACCTCGCCCGCCCGACGGCCATCCGCCGCACGGTGGCGTTTTCCGATGCCATCGTCCACGGAGAGACAACGGTCGAGGGCCTGCGCGCCGTGCGCGCGGAGAATGCCGCGGAGGCGAAGAAGCTGCTGCGCGAGGGTGTGCTGCCTGTTTTGGCCGACCCTGAGTGCGCCTGCCGCGAGGAGCTCGCGCCGGACGCGCTCGTGGACGCGATTCTTGCCAAGCGCAATCTCGGCACGAAGATCGACGACGCGCCGATCGTCGTGGGCGTCGGCCCCGGCTTCACGGCGGGGGAGGACTGCCACGCGGTCGTCGAGACGATGCGCGGCCACACGCTCGGGCGCGTCATCTACTTCGGCAGCGCGCTGCCGAACACGAACATTCCCGGCCTCATCGGCGGCTTTGCGGGCGAGCGCGTGCTGCGCGCGCCGTGCGACGGCATTTTTACTGCCGTCCACCGCATCGGCGACACGGTCGAGGAGGGCGAGACCATCGGCTTTGTCGAGGGTCAGCCGATGAAGTGCACCATCAGCGGTGTGCTGCGCGGCGTGCTGGACGACGGCGTGCCCGTTAAGAAGGGGATGAAGTCCGGCGATGTCGACCCGCGCTGCAAGCCGGAATACTGCACGACGATCTCGGACAAGGCCCTCGCTGTCGGCGGGGGAGTGGTCGAAGCAGTGCTGTATTTGCGCGCCAAGGCGCAGGGAAGAAGATAAGGTCCCCACACCGTGTGGGGACGCGGGAAAGGGGGCCATTCTCTCACGTGAGAGAATGGCCCCCTTACACCCCCAAGAGAACGCAAGGGGCTCTGCCCCTTGACCCCGCCATTGCGAGATTTGGGCTTGAAGAGCTGCGCAGCCTGCGGAATCGGGTGCCTGCTATTTTTTGTATCTAAACGACTTGACTATCTCCTATCTTCGCTGTCGCTTTGCCTGCGATTTGTTACCCTTACGCAATCTCCGCCTACTTTGGATTTTGGCAGACTTGTTGGTGCCTGCCAGGGCGGCATTGCTGCGCTCGCCGCATCTCTAATAGAAAAAAACGACCGCGTCAGCGGTCGTTTTTATATGAATAAGTCATCGTATGGTTTTCCGAGGGCTTGGTGCAGGGCTTTCATTTCGTCAGGATAAATGTGGCGTTGACCGACTTCAATTTTAGCGAGGGCGCTTCGCGTCAGGTCGCAGCCGAGCACTTGGAGCTTGGCGGAGAGCTGTTCCTGCGTCAGGTGATTGCCTTTTCTGATTTTCGCAAGATGTGCGCCGAGACGCTTTGAGTATTCGTAGTCCAAGCCCAACACCTCCTGCACTGATTTAGCACATTTCGGTATTGAGTTTATCCGCAAAGTTCATTATAATTGCACTATATCAGTGCAAAATAAAAATTTTGTTGCGGAAAGGAAAAGACGATGGAAAACTATCGGAAGATGTACTCGACTCTGTTCAACGCTATCACCGACGCACTTGCTCAGATTGAGAACCAAAACTACGGCGACGCAAAATCCACACTCATCGCCGCCCAGCAAAAAGCAGAAGAAATGTATATCACAGCACAGAACTGAAATAGAAGCAGCCCTGAGCGGCGAGCGAAGCAATGCCGCGCCGTCAGAGGCGCGGGGAGGATAATCCAAAAAGGAGGGGCAAGGCCCCTCCCTTTTGGTCGTTAGGGGGTGCAGGGGGCGAAATCGAAACGCCCCCTGCCTTTCTCTTGGGGGATTCAAAGGGGGAGGTTCTCTTTTGAAAGAGAACCTCCCCCTTTGCCCCGTGCAGCGCCGCTGACGCTGCCATCCTTATTGATGTTTATAAATCCGCCGGTTGTCGAGCGCGAAGACACGCTGGCTGAATTCGCCCGCTTTGAGCGGCGCGAGCACCTCGCGGTAGATCTCCATGCGGCTGTCGATCTGGTCGACGAGCGACAAAAGCTCTGCCTCCGCGCACTGGGGCAGCACCGCCGCGCCGAATTCCGGTTGGCCGTGATGCGAGAGAATCAGGTGCTCCAAAAGCGTCGCCTTTTCCTCGGGCAGGTCGAGCTCGGCGGCAATCGCCGCGACCTCCTGCGCGCCCATGACGAGGTGGCCGAGGAGCTGGCCCTTCGTCGAATAGTCCGTCACAAGGCCAAGCTCGGAGAATGTGAACTCCTGCTCCTTGGCGAAGTCGTGCAGCAGCGTGCCGGTGAGAAGCAGGCTGCGATTCACGGTGTCTGCGTACTGCGCAGACAGAAAATCGGCAAGGCGCAGCATGTTGAGCGTGTGCATCAGAAGGCCGGACAAAAAGCCGTGGTGCACGCTCTTGGCGGCGGGAATGGTGCGGAACGCTGCCTCGTGGCGGCGGAGCATTTCCTCGCACACGGCACGGTAGTCTGCGTCCTCGATGGTCGAAACGAGTGCCTTGACCTCGTCATAACCCGCCTCGCGGTCGATGGGCGCGACGCTCACGAGCTTCGAGACGTCGACGCGGTCATTGTCTTCGGCGAGGCGCAGCTTGTCGACTGTGAGCTGGGGCATGCCGCGGTAGTCCGATACGCTCCCACGCACCTTGAGCACCTTGCCTACGTCGCGCTCGCCGATGGGGCCGCTGTAGTCCCAGACCTTTGCTTCGATCGTGCCGCTCGTGTCGGCGAGCACTGCGCTCAAAAACGGCTTGCCGCTGGCTGTCACCTTGGCAAAGGCGGTCTTGAGCAGATAAAAGCCTTCCACGTCCATACCGCGCTGCATCTGCGCGATGGAAAGACCAACTTCCATGATAAAAACCTCTTTCTGCCCGCGCGCAGCGGGCGAATCTTTCTTCTTTCGTTAACGAACAGCATTATAGCATGCCTGCGCGGAAAGCGCACGGAAAATTTAGTGTGCAGCCTTTTCCCTCTGCGCACGCTCGAGCCAGTCTTTTCCCTCGGTGAAGCGTGCAACAAGGAACGACACGACGTAGTCGCCAGCGGAATTGATCATCGTCGCGGGTGGGTCGACGAGGTTGCCGATCGTCACGGCGATGGGATAGGCGATGGCCATCTGCGCGGGGAAGAAGAGCGTACAGATGATGTACTCGCCGATGTACCCGCCGCCGGGGATGCCGCTCATCGCGACCGAGCTGAACACGGCGACAAGCAGAATTTTGACGATGAGCCCCGCGCCCTCAAACGGGATGCCAAACACGCCGAAGAGGAACGCGATCTTCAGCACGCAGCTGAAGCACGAGCCGTCCATGTGCATCGTCGCGCCCAGCGGCAGGACGAGGTCGGAGATATCGCGCGGGACGCCGCTGTCTTCCGCGGCCTCTAAATTTGTCGGGATCGTCGCGACGGACGAGCAGGTGCCGAGCGCCGTGACCGCGGGACGCAGGATGTGCCGCCGCATGACGCGCACGCCCTCCTTTCCGCCGCCGAGATAGGCGTAGAGCGGAAACGCGACGAGCGCGTAGACAAAGCAGAGCGGATAGTAGACGAGCATCGCGCGGCCATAGGCCGCGGTGATCTGTGCACCGTAGGTCGCGACGAGTGAGGCGAAAAAACCGAAAAACGCGACGGGCGCGTAGTAGGAGATGAGCGAGACGACCTTCAAAAGGCAGTTCGTCATGTCCTGCAGGACTTTTGCCGTCAGGCAGTCCGCGCCGCCGCTCAAATTGACGCCAAAGCCGATGAGGATGGAGAAGACGATGAGCGGCAGCATCGCGCGGCGGGACAGCAGCGCCGCGAAATCCTCGACCGTGAAGAAGTTGACGAGCAGCTGTGCGACGCTCGCCTGTTCATCGACCGCGCCCGCCGCCGCGTCCGCCCACGGCTCGAGGACCGGGGGATAGAGGCGCATCGCAAAGAGCATGATGACTGCGGCGATAAGGCCCGTGACGATGAAGACCAAAAGCGTCGTGCCCATGATCTTCCCTGCGCGCTTCGGGCTTTTCATGCAGGCGATGGAGCTACTCAGCGAGCAGAACACGAGCGGCACGACGATGCAGAACATCAGGTTAATGAAGATCGTGCCGAGCGGGGCGAGACACGTCGCCCCCGGCCACAGCGCGCCCAGCACGCATCCGAGTACGATGGCGAGCAGCATCGCGCTCAGAAAGCCGTAGGTGCGGAAAAAGGAACGAGACATAGAATTCCTCCCTTAAAAATTGCGTTCAACACAATATAGCGGGAGGACTTGGACGATATGCGAAATCCAAAAAGGACACATCCGTACGGATGTGTCCTTTTTTTGAGTTATTCAAGCTCGAATGCGCCGGTGTAGAGTTGGTAATAGGTTCCTTTTTCCGCAATCAGCTTTTCGTGGCTGCCGCGTTCGATGATGCGGCCGTGGTCGAGGACCATGATGACATCGGAATTCTTGACGGTGGACAGGCGGTGCGCGATGACGAACACCGTGCGGCCCTCCATCAGCTGATCCATACCGCGCTGGACGATGGCCTCGGTGCGCGTGTCGATGGACGATGTCGCCTCGTCGAGGATCATGACCGGCGGGTCGGCGACCGCCGCGCGGGCGATGGAGATGAGCTGGCGCTGACCCTGCGAGAGGTTTGCGCCGTTGTTGGCGAGCTCCGTCGCGTAGCCCTGCGGAAGGCGCGTAATGAAATCGTCCGCGCCGGCGAGCTTTGCCGCGGCGATGCACTCTTCATCCGTCGCGTTGAGTTTACCATAACGGATGTTGTCCATCACCGTGCCGGTGAAGAGGTTGACATCCTGCAAAACGATGCCGAGCGAGCGGCGCAGGTCGGCCTTTTTGATCTTGCTGACGTCGATGCCGTCGTAGAGGATCTGGCCGTCGGCAATGTCGTAAAAGCGGTTGATGAGGTTCGTGATGGTCGTCTTGCCCGCGCCGGTCGCGCCGACAAAGGCGACCTTCTGGCCGGGCTCCGCGTAGACGGAGACGTCGTGCAGGACCTCTTTGTTCGGCTCGTAGCCGAAGTCCACGTCGATGAGGCGCACGTCGCCGCGCAGCTCGCGGTAAGAGGCCTTGCCGTTGTCGTTCGGGTTCTTCCACGCCCAGCGGCCGGTGTGATGGTCGCTCTCGGTGATCGTGCCGTCGGGGGCGATGTCCGCGTCGACGAGCGTAACGAAGCCGTCGTCCGTCTCAGCCTTTTCATCGATGAGGGAGAACACGCGCTGCGCGCCTGCGCCTGCCATGACGATGGAGTTGATCTGCTGGGAGAGCTGGTTGATATTGCCCGTGAACTGCTTGGTCATGTTGAGGAACGGGACGAGGATCGAGATATCCAGCGCCTTGCCGGAAAGGCTCAGGTTCGGAACGCCGATAAGCAGCAGCACGCCGCCCACGAGCGCCAGAGCCACATAGAGGAAGTTGCCGATGTTGCCGATGATGGGGCCGAGCACGCTGGCATAGGCGTGGGCGCGGTAGCTGTCTTCAAAGAGGGCGTCGTTGATCTTGTCGAACTCCTCGATGGAGCGCTGCTCGTGGCAGAAGACCTTGACGACCTTCTGGCCGGTCATCGTCTCCTGAATATAGCCCTCGGTTTTGGCGACGGCCTGCTGCTGGCGCAGGAAGAATTTGGCGCTGCCGCCGCCGACGCGCTTGGTGACGACGATCATCAGAATCACGCCGAGCACCGAAATGAGCGTCAGCCAGATGCTGAAATAGAGCATAATGCCGAACACGGCCAGCACGATCGCGCCAGACTGGATGAAGGCGGGGATGGCTTCGGACACGAGCTGGCGCAGCGTGTCGATATCGTTGGTGTAGAAGCTCATGATATCGCCGTGCTGGTGGGTGTCGAAGTAGCGGATGGGAAGATCCTGCATGCCGCCGAACATCTCCTGACGGAGCTTGTCGAGAAAGCCCTGCGTCATATAGGCCATGAGCTGCTTGTAGACCAGGATCGCGATGATCGAGAGCACATAGAGCGAGATGAGCAGCGACAGGATGGGGATGAGCTCTGCTTTGGCGGAGACCCAGTCGCGCGAGACGTACCACTTTTCGATGACCTGAATGACATTCTGCACGAAAAGCGACGGGATCGACGTGACGATGGCCGAGAACAGGATGCACGCGAACGTGACGGGCGCGAGCACAGGATAGTAGGAAAAGAGCTTTTTCACCGTGCGCTTCAGCATGGCGAGGTTCGCCGCGCCGTCGTTTGGGCGGCGGGAATTCTTGGGATCACGCTTCATCCTGCTCACCTCCGTTCGTCTGGGATTCGTAGACCTCGCGGTAAATTTCACTCGAAGCGAGGAGCTGATCGTGCGTGCCCATGTCCGCAATATGGCCGTTGTCCATCACGAGAATGAGGTCGGCATCCTGCACGGACGCGACGCGCTGGGCAATGATGATCTTCGTCGTCTCGGGGATATAGGTGCGGAAGCCCTCACGGATCAGCGCGTCGGTGCGCGTGTCGACCGCGGAGGTCGAGTCGTCGAGGATCAGAATCTTCGGCTTTTTGAGAAGCGCCCGGGCGATGCAGAGACGCTGCTTCTGTCCGCCGGAGACGTTCGAGCCGCCCTGCTCGATATAGGTGTCATACCCGTCGGGGAAGGAGCGGACGAATTCGTCCGCCTGCGCGAGCCTGCACGCCTCGATCATCTCGTCGTCGGTGGCGTTTTCGTTGCCCCAGCGCAGGTTATCCTTGACCGTGCCGGAAAACAGCACATTCTTTTGCAGCACGACGCTGACCGCGCCGCGCAGCGCCTCAAGGTCGTATTCGCGCACATCTCTGCCGCCGACCTTGACGCAGCCCTCGCTCACATCGTACAGGCGCGGGATGAGCTGCACGAGGGTCGACTTGCTCGAGCCCGTACCGCCGAGGATGCCGACGGTCATGCCCGAGTCGATGTGCAGGTTGATGTCCTGCAGCGCGAATTTCTTCGCCTGTGCGGAGTACTTGAAGCTGACGTTTTCAAAGTCGATGGAGCCGTCCTTCACGTCCATCGCGGGAGATGCGGGATCGGTGAGCGCGGGCTCTTCCTCGAGTACCTCGCAGATACGGACGAAGGACTCATACGACATCGTCATCATCACGTAGATCATCGAGATCATCATCAGCGACATTAAGATCTGCATGCCGTAGGTCAGCATGGCCGAGAGCTGGCCAACGTCGATGGTCGTGCCGCCGTTCGTGATGATGATCCGCGAGCCGACAAATAGCACGAAGATCATGTTGAAGTATACGCAGAACTGCATCAGCGGCGCGTTGAGCGCGACGACGCGCTCGGCGAAGGTGAAGTCCTTGGCGATATCGTGCGAGGCCGCGGCGAACTTCTGCTTTTCATACCCTTCGCGGGCAAAGCCCTTGACCACGCGCATCGCGCGCACATTTTCCTCGACCGATTCATTGAGCTTATCGTACTTGCGGAACACCGCGCGGAACGCGGGCATTGCCTTACGTGCGATCAGAAGAAGTCCGATTACCAGCACGGGAATGATAATGAGGAATGTCGTCGCCAGCGCGCCGCCCATGATATAGGCCATGATGACGGCGAAGAGGAACATCAGCGGTGCGCGTACCGCGATGCGGATGCACATCATAAAGGACATCTGCACATTGTTGATATCGGTCGTCATGCGCGTGACGAGCGAGGCGGAGGAGAATTTGTCGATATTTTCAAACGCGAAGCTCTGCACGCGGGTGAAAACATCGTGGCGGACGTTTTTGGCAAAGCCGGCGCTCGCGCGCGAGCCGTAAAGCCCGCCGAGCGCGCCGCAGCCGAGCGACACGAGCGACATCAGGATGAGCCCAAGGCCCACGCGCACAACGCCGCTGAGCTCCGCGCCGCCCTTGATTTCGTTGACGAGATTGGCGGTGAAAAACGGAATCAGCACTTCGATCGCGACCTCGCCGACCATGCACAAGAGCGTCAGGATCGTGGGCTTTTTATACTCGCGGATGCAGCCCATGAAGCGATGGATCATATTCATCGGCAGTGGCCTCCTTTCTTAGTTTGTGGGGGACAGTCGGGCAGCTTGCCCTGCTCGATCATGCGCTTGCGTTTGGCCTCAAAGGTGTCGTGGATGGTGCGAAGCGCCGTGCAGAAGGTCTCGCGCTCTTCGCCTTCGAGCTGGTCGAAAAACGCGCGGAACTCCGCCGCATCCTTCTCTAAAAAGCTCGCCACGTATTCGTCGGCCTTCTCAGTCGCCCGAAGGCGGATGACGCGGCGGTCGTCGGGGTCGCTCAGCCGCTCGGCAAAGCCGCCCTCGACCAGCTTGTCGACGAGCTTGCTCATCTGCTGCTTGGGCATGCGGGCAAAGTTTGCAAGCTCTGTCATCGTCATCGTGCGGCCGCTGCGGCGCATCGACTGGATGCAGTAGTACATGTCAAGGCTGACGCCGTCGTTCAGCATGCGCTTGAACGGACGGGCAAACCAGTAGTGCCACGCGGGGATCGTGTCGAGCAGCAGCTCCTGGATCTCGTTGGTCTGCATGGGGTTCTCCTTTCTTGAAAATACTTAGATAGTCAACTTGAATTGACTATCACTTTGAATTGACAGTGCTTAGGATACAACAATTAAAAACGAATTGCAAGAGGAAAATGCACTCATTTTTCGACAAAAAAACGGTGGCCGGAAGCCACCGCTTTTTGACTGAATTATTGCTTGAGCTTTACGTTGTTTCTGATGGTGCGTTCGCTGCGCGGACGGTTCGTCAGGCGTTGCAGCACGGCACTGATCTGCCCCTCGGCGGCTTCGACCTCGGCGTGGAACGCGCGGGCGGAGACGCGCAGCGCCCCGTGACCGAGGATGATGACCTGCTCGGGGCCGTCGGACGTCGCGACGCGCACGCGCCGCTCGCGGCGCAGCTCGTAGGTCGCGCGCTCGATGTAGGTGTCGGCAGTCTCAGCCTCTTTCGTGTAGACGACCTTGACGCCGTGCACCGTCTGCACACTGCCGGGGTTGCCCTTGACCTTGTAGGCGTCGAACACGACGATGACGCGGCACTTGCGAAAGCCCTGATAGTTGGCGAGAATGTCGATCAGCGCGCCGCGCGCCGCGGCGACATCCTGCGCGGCAAGCCGCTGCAGCTCGTCCCACGCGAAGATGATGTTGTAGCCGTCGACGAGCAGATATTCCGTGTCCTCTGAGTGGATCGTGACGTCATAGTGATCGGCGAGCGAGGTGCGCGCGGGCTTTTTGCTCGGTTCGAACGCGCGGCGCTCGACCTTGCCGTATGTGCGCTCGAAAATGTCCTGCAATTCCTTGTCCTCGGCATATGCGCCGCCCGCGCCGACGCCGCGGCGGGGGAGCGGGGCGGGCGCTTCTTCAACAGCCTCCTCGCCAAGGCGGATGCCGCTGTCGCAGTGAACATGCGCGGGAACTTCATTCCACGGGACCGTGATGCTGCCGCCGTGGTCGCAGAAGACGGAGGACGCGGGATTATCCGTGTCGCGCTCGGCGTCGTAGCCAAGGGACGCGACGATCTCGTCCTGATTTTGGCAGGCCTCATACCCGCGCACGGCGCAGGAGAGCTGTCCGCGGCCGCGGGTGTAGGCCGCGACGTCGGCAAAGTAGTCGCGCAGCGTGCGCACCGGCGCATAGCCCGTGAGTACGGCGTTTTCCCCCTCGTTCTGCGGCGGTTCGACGGTGCCGCCCATGTTCTGGAGGTCGGTCATCGCGCGGCCGACGCACTCGGCGGGCACCTCGAGACGAAAGTCGTAATACGGCTCGAGCAGCACATTTTCTGCCTGCATCAAGCCCTGCCGCACGGCACGGTACGTCGCTTGACGGAAGTCGCCGCCCTCGGTGTGCTTCAGATGCGCGCGGCCCGCGACAAGTGTGAACTTCACATCCGTCAACGGTGAGCCGGTCAGCACACCCGCGTGCTCGCGCTCTAAAAGATGGGTGAAAATCAGCCGCTGCCAGTTGAGGTCGAGCGCGTCCGTCGGCACGTTTGACGCAAGCTGGATGCCCGCCCCGCGCGGAAGCGGCTCTATTAGAAATTGTACTTCCGCATAGTGGCGCAGGGGCTCGAAATGTCCCATGCCGAGGACGGGGGCGGCGATGGTCTCGCGATAGACGATGCTGCCCTCGCCGAAGCTGACGGCAATGCCGAAGCGGTCTGAGATCAGGCGGCGGAGGATCTCAAGCTGGATCTTGCCCATGAGCTGGACGTGGATCTGCCCGCTGTGCTCGTCCCAGACGATGCGCAGCATCGGGTCTTCTTCTTCGAGCTCCCGCAGCTTCGTGAGCGCGCTGTGCGCGTCCGCACCGTCCGGCAGGATGAGCCGATAGGTCAAAACCGGCTGCAAAAGCGGGGCGGACGCCTCCGCCTCTGCGCCGAGTCCGAGGCCCACATAGCTGTGGCTGAGGCCCGTGACGGCGACGACGCTGCCCGCGCCCGCCTCTTCGAGCGCGCGGAATTTGACGCCGGAGTAAAGCCGCAGCTGATCGGCCTTTTCATTGTAGTCCTGATTCTGCGCGCGATAGGTGAGAGGTGCCTTCACGCGTAGCGCGCCGCCTGTGACCTTGAGCCACGTGAGCCGCGCGCCCTGCGCGTCGCGCGAGATCTTGAAGACCTTTGCGCCGAATTCCTTCGGATAGACCGGCTCGCGCGTGAAGCACGCGAGCGCGGTGAGAAAGTCCTCCACGCCGTCCAGCTTGAGCGCCGAACCGAAAAAGCAGGGGAAGACCTTGCGGTTTTTGACCATCTCAGCAATCAGAGCGTCGTCGATTTTTCCACGCTCCAAAAGCTGCTCGAGCGCCGCCTCGTCGCAGAGGGCGAGCGCTTCGTCGCGCGTTTCCTGCGATGCGGAGAAATCGACGCATTCCGCGCTCAGTGTCGCCGTGAGCTGGCGCAGAAGCGCGTCCTTGTCCGCGCCCGCCAAGTCCATCTTGTTGATGAAAAGAAACGTCGGCACCTCGTAGCGCGTGAGCAGGCGCCAGAGCGTTCGCGTGTGGCTCTGCACGCCGTCGCTACCACTGATGACGAGCACTGCGTAGTCGAGCACCGACAGCGTGCGCTCCATCTCGGCGGAGAAATCGACGTGGCCCGGCGTGTCAAGCAGCGTGAACTCCTTATCGCCCGCAAACAGCATTGCCTGCTTGGAAAAGATCGTGATGCCGCGCTCGCGCTCGAGCGCGTCGGTGTCGAGGAAGGCGTCGCCGTGGTCGACGCGGCCGAGCTTCCGCAGTGCGCCGGAGGCGTATAAAAGCCCCTCGGACAGGGTCGTTTTTCCCGAGTCGACGTGGGCGAGAATGCCGAGCGTGACCTTCTGCATGGCGCACCTCCTTTGTGAAAATCTGATTTACGAAAAGTGCCGGAATACCAAAACGAGCGCATCGCGGAGCGATGCGCTCTGAAATTTGGGAAAATGGAGTGTGTTGACAAAAAAGATGCAGGAGCAAAGTCTTGTGTCGCAAGGGTTTGCGGGCTTTTGAGGCTCGATTTTCCGTTTTTGCAATTCGAACCCCCAGCATTTTGTGATGACGGATGAATGATCTGTAAATGTGCGCGTGAATCTGTAAATTAAGTATACGTGAAAATACATAAAACGTCAATTCCAATAGACCAATTTTACGAGCCTTTTTTCTGCTTTTTTTGCCGGATGTTAATTTCCCCACAAGTGGCTCAACACCCGCTCAAATCCCCGTGTGGGGGTGGTTACCTTGGGGTGCCTGTAAAAAGCGCACACGGCGGCTCACAGGGGCGAACACGGTGGGGAAGGGTGGAGCCGCCCACCGCGGGGCGGCTCTGTTATAGGGAGCACTCAGTTTGTCGGCTCCATCCATGCCTGCTTTTCCTTCGGTGCCTGCACGATTCAGTCCAGAAGGTTTTGGCTTTTCTCCAACCACTTTGCCATTTCGAACATCTTTGTTCTGGCTTGCATACTGTCCATGCGCAGGCTCGTTTCGAACAGATCCCAGATGTTGTCCAGCGTTTCCAAGCCGATGGCATTCATCGGGAGTTCATCCTCCGGCAACACATGCGCTACCGTGCCACCTTCGCCTGCGGCGCGGATCGCATCCAGCTCACGATCCAGAAGCGAGATGACCTCCTGTGTGTCACCCACGGGGATGTCCCACGCTGTGCCAATGAGGAAGATGCACTCCCTATGGGGCTGCACATTGAAGCTGGGATGGAACATCAGCAGTGCCAGTCCCTCTTTTGCAATGTTCATTTGAAGATCCTTTGCGCTATCAATCGTCATGTTTGTTTCCTCCTGTTTTTTTGTTTTGGGCGTAGCCTGCGTCAACACAATGGCATAACGTAGTCGGGAAAGCTATTCGTGAACCCGGACAAAGATTTATGCCTGAGCTTGTGAAAAACTGACTTAAATAAAAAGTGGAGACACATCGGCCAATCGCCAGTGTGCCTCCACTCATCATTTCAGTCGGATAATCTGCTTGTAGAGCATTACGAACTTTAATAAGGATTTTTCCCAAAGATGCTGGCAATAAAGGCTCATCCGTTCAGGAAGGACATGGCAGCCAAAAGAATCGTCAAAAAGGTAAAGCTGATCCCAGAAAAAAGAAAAAGGAACTGTTTTCCACCATTAGGAACATGGTGAGTATATTCCCGAAAGGTAATGAGGCTTGCCAGAGAAGCTACCAGCGTTCCTGCGCCGCCCACATTGACGCCAACCAGAAGCCCGCAGGCATCCTGCGTGAAGCGGCTGAGTAAAATGGCGGCAGGGACATTACTGATGATCTGGCAGGTGAGCGCGGAGATCAGAATGGTTCCATGTGACAAAAGGCGAGCGAACAGTATGTGGACAGCTTCCATTCGAGCAAGGTTGCCGGAAAAGGTGAAGAACGCGGCGAAGGTAGCCAGCAGTCCCCAGTCCACGGTTTTCAATGCGTGTCGATTCAAAAACCAGAGCGCCAGCACAATGACAGTCAGGCCAAGAACATAGGGCACCAGCCGCAGCACCATGGCAACGGCTAAACAGAATAGTCCACCATAGATAACGGCTCGGCATGAGTCTACCGTGACCTGTGCTTCCGGCACGGAAAGCTGTTCTTTTGGAAACACTAAGCAGCACAGGAGAATGAGAACAGTAGACAGGATGAATGGCGGCAGCATTGCGGAAAAAAACATCTTTGCGGAAAGGTCGTAATAGCTGAAAAGATAGAGATTCTGCGGATTGCCGAAGGGCGTGATCATTCCGCAGAGGTTGGCGGCACAGTTTTGCAGAATGAACAGGAGCGCCGTGTGCTTTTCCTGTCCAGTGGAGGAAAGAACAAACCAGCCCAGTGGCAGAAAAGTCAACAAGGCGGTATCATTGGTCAGGAGCATAGAGCCGAACATGGTGATAACCACCAGCGCCGTACACACGCCCCGGACAGTGGAAAAGGTGTGTACCATCCGCTGGGAAAGAGCGGAAAAGATATGCAGATCCCGCAAAGCACCCACCACTGCCAGCACACAAAACAGGCAAGCAAGCGTCTTGAGGTCATAATAACCTAAGTAGTCCCTATCAGGCGGAACAAAAAATGCCGTTACAACTGCGGCCAGTAATGAAATGACCAGCATGGCATTGGCGCGACACCAAGATTTGACCTTACTCATAAAAAGCCCCTTTGCGTGAAAAATGTAGAATTCTGTATGGACACTTCTGCGAAGAAGATAACACATTTTCAAATGATTTACAATGGCTCTCCGTTGACCTAACAAACGCTAAAGGCAGTTCAAAACTCGTGTACATTTTGCGCTGCTGGAATCAATAAAAGCATTTTTAAAAATATTTCGATTTCTTTGGAAGAATCAGTAGCTTTCCGGCGCAAGGTGTGATATGTGTTGTGGCTACCAAAGAAAGGAGCGATGCTCATGGCAAAGAAACGTGCCAACGGCGAGGGCAACATCCGCAAACGCGCAGACGGGCGCTGGGAGGGGCGCTACACCGCAGGCTATCACCCTGAAACCGGAAAGCGCATCATCAAAAATGTGCTGGGTAAGACGCAGGCGGAATGCAAGGCAAAGCTAAAGAAAGCCATTGAGGAGAGCCAGGCATTGGATGTCGGCCACGCCGATGAATACACGCTTGCCGCTTGGCTGCGGACGTGGTTTGATTTGTATGCCAAGCCGCACATTCGCCCATCCACCATGAACTACTACCGCCGGAACATCGAACAGCATATCATCCCTGCTATCGGGGATATCCCGCTAAATAAGCTCACCACCCGTGACCTGCAAAAGCTCTACAACGATCTGCAAAGCAATGGGCGGCTGAGAAAAGTACAGAAAAAGGGAAAACCCGGACTGAGCAATTCCACTGTGCGCGGTATCCACATGATGCTGCACAACGCCCTTGACCGGGCGGTGAAGGAAAAACTCATTCTCAGCAATCCCACGGAGAATTGCATCATCCCCAAAATTGAAAAACAAGAGATGAAGATTCTTCACCCAGACCACATCAGCTCGTATCTGAACGCCGCCGAGCGGCGTAATGCCCTGCCGATGTTCTATCTGGAACTGGTCAGCGGACTGAGAAAGGGCGAGCTGGTCGCGCTCCAATGGAATGACCTCGACGAAGCCAACTGTACCATCTCCGTCAGCAAGCAGGCCAGCTGGGACGCGGAGCACTAGCTCATTCTAAACCGCCCCAAAACCGGCAACTCCATCCGCGAGGTGTCCATCCCGCAGGATGCCGTGGAGCTGCTGAAGCAGGAACACGCCAAACACCCCGACAATCCGTGGATGTTCCCATCCGGCAGAACAGGAGAAATGTATCACCCCGACTCGGTGGTAACACTCCACAAGCGGATCCTCAAGGACGCGGGACTGGAGCATATCAGGTTCCACGACCTGAGACATACATTCGCGACGATGGCGCTCCAGAACGGCGTGGACGTCAAGACTGTCAGCAGTATGCTGGGTCACTACTCGGCGGGCTTCACGCTGGATACCTATGCCCATGTCACCACCGACGCCCAACTCAAGGCAGCACAAACCATGGGAAATATTCTATCCCGTGCCGTCTGATGCTTTCCGCTACCCGCTCCCGTTGGGGTCAGCGTTTGGGTCAGAAAAAAGCGGCACACTAAAAACGGAACTTATGAAAAGCAAAAGTCCTCGAAATCAGACGATTTCGAGGACTTTTGGTACGCCGTGAGGGATTCGAACCCCCGGCCTTCTGGTCCGTAGGTTGTCTCAAGGGCAAATCGGAGTCATTTCGGCTCCGATTTGCCCTTTTTACCGCCGTTCGTTCGACGGATTTTCCGTTGTTTCCGTGTAGGCTTGCCCGTTCCAATTCCATTCTGGGTCAAAACTGGGTCAGGAACAGGGGAATTCCAATTTTGCTGGTCTGGCGCTGAAATTTTTCTTGCGTGATGGAATGGCTCATGGTATTATAAAAGTGCAATCGCGAGTACGATGTTAAGGGGCGGATCATTTTGCCAAGAGGAAAACTGCTAAACGGACTGGTGACCCAGCAGAAGGTATTGCGGGCAGCGGTGGCGCTGTTCCTGGAAAAGGGCTACACCAGAACCACGACCGGTGAGATCGCAAAGGCGGCGGGCATCGGACAGAGTTCGTTCTTCCATGTTTTTCCCAGTAAGGAGGCGCTGCTGCTGGAGCTGGTAAAGCGGATGTTCAGAGGGCAATTCGCTCTGGCGGGACAGCACAGCGGGGAACAAGATCCTGTGCTCCTGTACGCCGTGGAAACGGCCCTCCAGCTTCACATCGCCGAGCTGACCGAGCCGCTGCGGGAGCTGTATGTGATGGCATACTCCCTGCCTTCCATCGCGGCGTATCTTTACAAAAGCACAACGAAGCGGCTGCAAGTCATTTTCGGGCCCTATCTGCCGGAGGCGCAGCCCAAGGACTTCTACGAGATGGAGATCGCGTCGGGCAGTATCATGCGGGGCTTCATGTCGGTTCCCTGTGACGTGTATTTCACGATGGAGGCCAAGGTTTCCCGCTTTCTGGACTGTTCATTGAAACTCTATGACGTACCGAAGGAGAAGCGTGCGGCGATCACGGCGGCGGTTTTGCAGTTGGATTTGCACACGATGGCAGCAAGCATCATCCAGAAGACCGTCCGGCAGGCGGAAGAGGGCTTTGAAGCCCTGACGGAACAGTAAATTTAGGCAAGGGGATATCCCCTTGGTGCATCCATTGGATGCACCATAAACTTTCATCACGGAGGGATCACGATGAAGAAACGATTTTTTGGTATTCTGGCAGCGCTGTGCCTGTGCCTTGCTCTGTGCGTGAGTGCGAGCGCGGCAAACGGAACGAAGTTAGAAACCTCGCACGGCGGGCAGACGCTCTCCAGCGGCGAATACTATCTGGACGGCGATGTGACGATTTCGCAGACCATCACGGTCAGCGGCACCGTCACCCTCGACCTCAACGGCCATGTGCTGCAATACAAAAATGATAGCACCAAAGGCAGCGTGATCAAGGTCGAGAGCGGCGGGCAGCTGACCATTCAGGACAGTTGTAAGGATGATACCACCGCAGTGCATAAATTCGACACGACAAACGATTTGTGGGTGCTGGATGAAAACGGCAGCGAGACCGTCACCGGCGGCGTCATCACCGGCGGCACGGGAACGGACATCTCAACGTTCGGCGGAACGACGTGGTATTGCGGCGGCGGCGCGCTGATTAAAAACGGCGGCAGCCTGACCATGAGGGGCGGCAATATTATCGGCTGCTCCGCGGAGTGCGGCGGCGGTGTATGTATTGATTCGGAACAGGGTCAGTTCTCTATGTCCGGCGGCAGCATCGCCGGATGCGTCGCCTCCGACATCGGCGGCGGTGTTTTTGCTTCCGGCACGTTCAAAATGTCAGGTCAGGCGGTCATTCGCAGCTGCACCGCCGAAAGCGCGACCCAATATGTTTGCGGCGGAGGCGTATATGTCAACGTCAGCAGCAGCTTTGAAATGTCTGATACGGCAATAATCGAAGGCTGTCAGGCAATCTCCACCTCTTCCAATTCTTCCAACGGCGGCGGCGTATATGTCAGCAGCAGCAGCTTTGTGATGTCTAATGAGGCAAAAATCGAAGGCTGTCAGGCAATCTCCAACTCTTCCAAAGCTTCCAACTCTTCCAACGGCGGGGGCGTCTATCTCGCAAACAATACGAAGTTCACCCTGTCGGGCAGCGCCGTGATTCAAAATTGCACGGCAACAAATTCCGCCAACTCCGGCGAAGCCTACGGCGGCGGCGTAAGCGCCGCTTGTGTGAAGGAGATCACCTTGGCGGACAGTGCGCGCATTGTCGGCTGTGCTGCGGCAAACGGAAGCGGACTATACATCACCGGCTCTCAGGTACCTGGCTATGGGATTCTTTACGCCAACAGCGGCTCGGTTGACGGCGACGTCGTGCTGGGAGATACAGAAGACGGTCCCTGTACCATTACAGGCTCCGGCGGGACTGTGTTCAATGGCAAAGTGACCGTTACCCCCGGCAGCACCATCGAAAGCGGCACATTCAACGGCGAGGTCATCAACAACGGTACCATCAAAGGCGGCACGTTTACTGGAACCGTCATCAACAGCGAGAGCGGCACGATCGCCGAGGGCGTTTCGATCACCGCGCTGAAGTTCGTCGTGACCTTTGATAACGAGGGCACGAGAACGACGGCAATCATCGATAACGGCGACAAACTCAATGAGCCGACCGTCCAGACCAAGGAGGGCTATCGTTTCGGCGGCTGGTATTACGATAACAGCGGCAGCGAAGCCAAATGGAACTTCGGCACGGATACGGTCACGCGCGCCATGACCCTCACGGCTAAGTGGGTGCAGACTTATACCGTCACCTTTGACACCAACGGCGGCAGCGAGGTAGACCCTGTGACCGTCGATGCTGGCAGCACCGTCACCAAGCCCGCCGACCCGATGAAGTCCGGCCACAATTTCGGCGGCTGGTACAAGGACAGCACGTTGCAGACCCCGTGGGATTTTGCCGATGACACCGTAACGGCGGATACGACGCTCTACGCCAAATGGAACGCCATCGTCTATTCCGACCCGACCTATGCCGTCAGCGCGCCGACCGCGGAGAACGGCAGCGTGACGGTCAGCCCGAAGAACGCCTCTGCGGGCAGCACCGTGACGATCACGGTGAAACCCGACAGCGGCTATGTGCTGGAAACCATTTCCGTCACCGATAAGAACGGCAACGATCTGAAGCTCACCGACAAGAGCAACGGGAAATACACATTCACCATGCCTGCGAGCAAGGTGGAGATCAAGGTGACCTTCATGGAGGACAACAGCGTTCTCAACTTCTTCTATGACGTACCCAATGGCGCTTATTACTATGAGGCGGTCAAGTGGGCGGCAGAGAACGGCATCACCGGCGGCGTTGGTAACAGCCTCTTTGCACCGAACCAGCCCTGCACCCGTGCCCAGATTGTCACTTTCCTGTGGCGCGCTGCCGGCAGCCCGGAGCCCAAGAATATGAGCAACTTCTCTGATGTTCCTGCGGATAGCTATTATGCCAAGGCGGTTGCGTGGGCAGTGGAGAACGGCATTACTACCGGTACGGGCGATGGCAAGTTCAGCCCGGATGCTACCTGCACTCGCGCACAGAGCGTGACCTTCCTGTTCCGTGCCTCCAAGGCTTCCGCGAATGGCGCACCCGCTTTCAGCGATGTTGCGGCAACCGCTTACTACGCCGAAGCCGTGAAGTGGGCTACGGATAACGGTATTACCAACGGTATCGGCGATAACCTGTTCGGCTCCGACAACGACTGCACGAGAGCCCAGATTGTCACCTTCCTGTATCGGATGTATCAAGAAAACTGATTGCCGATTTTCAAAACCACTGACAAAAGCGCATAAACAAAATACAGCCAGCGTGGCGAACGGGTTTCTCCTAAAAGCCACGCTGGCTCTTTAGAAAGTGTCGCCGCTTTTGTTGAAGCCTTGTTCTACTGCGAAAATTCGTATATAATGTTAATGATAATCAAGAAACAATACCGTGATTTCAATGGGACAGCTATCCGGCTGTATTTTGAACGGCTGTAAAAAGGAAGTGAACGCTATGGCCTGCGACGAGGCTTTTTACTGCCAATATCTGAGCGGCGATGACGCGGGGCTGGAGGCCCTGATGAAAAAATACGGCGATCCCCTGACCCTGTATATCGACGGCTATCTGCACGACGTTCATGAGGCGGAGGAGCTGATGCTGGATGTTTTCGCCTATCTGTTCACGAAAAAGCCCCGCATCC